>Ga0255751_10004168_pt1 | contig 13115 bp, 24 predicted proteins | sample 071ome_20_FD_179951 | JGI IMG/M metagenome (GOLD analysis project Ga0255751, IMG submission 179951) | Coastal salt marsh microbial communities from the Groves Creek Marsh, Skidaway Island, Georgia - 071412BT metaG (version 2) | ecosystem: Environmental > Aquatic > Marine > Intertidal zone >...
TTCCGAGATGGTGCCGGTGCTTGTGAAAGCTGTGCAGGAACTGACTGCTCGCCTGGAAGCCGTCGAAGGTTCTTAGAAAGGCCAAATGCGGGGCTGGGGGGCCAAGCTACGCAAGTTCGCCAAGGTGCTTCTGGCGAGCGTTTTCGTGCTGGCTTGGTTTGCCCCCCACGCTGTTGCCCTGTCGTCAGTTTCGCTAGACAGCGACCAGACCTACTACGATCACTCCTTCACTTTGGAGGAGGAGATGCTTCTTCACGTCACGTTCGATAGCAACGTGGCGTGCCCATTAGATCATGCCACGACCGTTGATCCGTGGCTGCGCCTCTTCGATAGCACCGGCGCAGTCATCGTTGATGACGACGACGGCAACCATAACGATCAGGACAACTGCTATGGATCAAAAATCCATATGGTCCTGCAACCGGGAGATTATGTCCTTCGATTCCGCACATACCAAGAGCAGGCGGGACTTGCCGTCCCCGAAGGGTCAGGCACCGTCTCATGGTCCGACGACGGATACGCCCCTGCTCCGACGACAACGACCACTTCTACAACCACATCGTCTACTACGACGACGACTACAACGACGACTACGACTACTACCTCAACAACGACGACGACGACGACTACGGTCCCGGTAACGACCACGACGACGGTCCCGGTGACCACAACTACGGAGCCTCCGCCATCTACCACTTCAACGACGACCACGACGACTACGACGGTCCCGCCAACTACAACGACCATGACGTTGCCGCCCACGACGACAACGACAACAACGACCGCGCCCCCGACTACGACGCTGCCGCCTACCACGACCACTACGTCGTTACCGCCGACGACGACGGTTCCGCCGACGACGACCTCAACGTCAACGTCTACTACTACGAGTACGACAACGACCCTGCCGCCTACGACGACCACGTTGCCGCCTACCACGACAACCTCGCTGCCCCCCACGACAACGATCCCCCCAACAACGACGACGACTCTCCTGCCGCCGCCTGACGAAATCACGCCAGAAATCATTGAGGACATCGACTACGAAGAGTTGTCAGACGACCAGATCGGGCAGGTCGCAAAAGCGATCCAAGACGCCGACGACGAAATCAAAGAAGCGTTTGAGGCTGAAGTAGACATTTTTGCTGGCGCAACCGAGACGTATGTCCCATCCGGGTCAAACGTGACTGTCTCGCAGCGTCGAACTGTTATTGCTGTAACCGCTGTCGTCACGACAGCTATGCCTGTGCCGCTCGCTGCCCGTCCGGGTCCGTCGGCACCAACCCCCGGGAGCGCAGGTGGCGCTCCCCCGTCACAAGGTGGACCGAATAGAAAGAGCAGAAAATGATCCGTCGATTGCTGCGGGAAATCGCAGGGCTGTCGTGGACTATCGGCGGAACCGGCCTAGTCCTCATCACCATGTCTGGCGGCACGCTCCGCCAGGGCATTTGGATAAGTGCAGCGGCATTATTTATGCACACGGTGGGCGTCATCGTGGACTTGACTGAGAAACACGACGTAGAATAAGGACCATGTTTTCCACCGCTAACTTTAAGGATTCAGCCGAGCGCGCTATTGCGGCTGTCTGCCAGACGTTCCTTGCCCTTGTCGGTACCGATGGGGCAGGGATGCTTGACGTGGCAATCGGTGACGCTGTTAAGGCATCTCTGGTCGCCGGTCTTCTGTCGATTGTGAAGTCTTACGCCGCCATCAAGGGGCCGATCGGCGGCGCAAACCCGTCGATGGTCAACACCGAGCGTGGCACCGAGGCTGACCTGAACGACTGATGTCTTTGGACGCCAACCTTCGTGGGGTTCACCCCATTCTGGAGTTCCGTATCAGAGGTTTGCTTTCGGAGCCTGCCCTGAGACGATACGGGACGTACCCTGCCGTGCGTCTCTACTCCAAGCAGAAGGCGCTGTACGACCGGTACAAGGCTGGTCGTGGCAACCTGGCAGCGAACCCCGACCGTGTTCTGCGTACCGGCAAGAGTTTCCCGTATGCGTGGAAGCCCCGAGGGTCGTGGCACATGGAGCAGGCAGACGGCTACGGGCACGCTGTTGACCTGAAACGTCCTCTAGGCGTGAGTCGCGCCCAAGCTGACAAGGCAGTCAAGCCGTACCTCGCCAAGTGGGGGCTGAAGCAGACGGTCAGCAGCGAATGGTGGCACCTTCAGGCTCTTACAAGTTCGGGCTGGATCGACGGCCCCCTACCAGAAAGCTCCGGCATGTTCCTGACTTACGACAGCAGCAACGACGAATACCGAGTCGGTATCCCCGGCGAAGGCACCGCCGTCATCGACTCGCCTAATCACTGGCGAGAAGTAATCGCTAAGGGCCGAATGACCGGCGTGTACGAGTCGCCTCACATGCAGGCTCTACTCAACAAGATTCGCAAAGAAGCGAAGAAGAAGTAGACGATGGCATGGACGGGCTAGACGAACGGATCGCTGTTGTGGAGACCGAGCTACAAGGTCTTTACGACGACGTTGAGCGGATCGACCGTACCGTAGAGCGAGCGCTAGAGCAGATGAGTACGCATCTGCGATGGCAGATCGGGCTTCTCGCCACGATCCTCCTGACGCTCTGCGGGATTCTGGTCTCGCTGGCCTGACCAATGCAGAAGCTCTGCGCCGCTTGCAAGCGTCGCAGACGACCCTCTGCTTACACCCTTTCTCCCACGTTCGGCAGGCGCGTCCATAACCGATGCGACGACTGCCAGCGGGAATACATGAGGGACCACAACCTGAAGATGCGGTATGGCATCTCCCTCGCCCAGTACGAGGAGCTATGCGATGCCCAGCAGGGGCGGTGCCTTGTCTGCAAGGACGAAGCTGAACGGCTTGTTGTCGATCATTGTCACACGTCGGGCAAAATCCGTGGGCTGGTTTGTAGCCCCTGCAACCTCGCCCTCGGGCAAGCCAAAGATGACCCGGCACGGCTAATCGCCCTCGCTAAGTACCTTTGGCGGCGAGGGTACTAGCGGCACACCCAATGCTGCCATCCGCCCTCTGCTGCTGTCAGGGCAAGCCACGCCGAGGTGTAGATGTTCGCTTCAGGGTCGAACACGTCCGCACCAGGGTAACCGGCACGGGTAGACCGGTCATCCCAGAAGCGGGTCAAGTGCTGCATCAGCCCTGACGCTGAAGAGTTCGGGTTCTTCGCATCGGGATCGCCACCGGACTCGCATTGCATGATCCGCAGGAAACGATGCACGTCGTCGTCATCGCCGCCGTTCAACGCAATCGCATCAGCGACCATCGGACGCCAGCGTTCAACCGTGTCTCTAAAGACGGCGAGCGGTGGCGCAGTCGTCGTCGTGGTCGTCGTGGTGGTCGTTGTTGTGGTCGTGGTGGACGTGGCGGGGATCGAACCAGCGTGTCCCGCTGATGCAGTAGCCTCAGCAGCGAAGCCATCCTTCACGCCCTCTGGCGACAGAGTATCGTAGAGCGGGTCGTCGGGGGCGCACGACAACGCCAAAAGAAGCAGGGGAGCTAGTCGTTTCACGAGAAGCGCGCCGCCTGTACGTCGTCCAAACCGTCAACGTCTCGTCGCAGGTAGGTTTGGGTGGTGGCGAGGTTCTTGTGACCGAGCATCGCCTGAACGATACGCACGTTGTCGGTCGATGCGGCAATCTCCTCCGCTGCCGTGTGGCGCAGGGCGTGAGCAGACACGCCGTCAAAGGCGCCTTGCTTGACACCGGCCCGCTGCATCCACGAGGTCACGATCTCTCCGATGCGGGACACGTTCAACGGCTCGTCGCTGCTCTGCTTGCGAAGCAGGGGACCCCGTTCGCCGTGCTTACGGAGCCGCATGTAGCGGCGGGCGAACTTGGCGGTGTTGGGCGACATCGGGACGCGCCGTGAACGCTTCCCTTGGTAGCCCTTGCCTCGGACGTACAGCGAGTTGTTGTCGAAGTCAATGTCTTCCACTTGGATGGCGGCGACTTCAGCGACTCGCAACGCCTCGCCGTGCAGCAGCGAGAACAGCAGTTGGCCTCTGACTCCGCTCATCCGTTGCGCCTCGTGGCGGACAGCTTCTACCTCGCTGGCGGTGAGTGATCGGTTCTCACCGACGACGACTTTGGGGCGTTTGATTTTGACGCAGGGGTTGCGGTCGATCACGCCGTCGTCGCACGACCATTGCATGAAGGTGTTGAGCGCCGAGTAGCAGGCGGCGAGGGTGGAGGGGCGCACGTCCATCGACGTGAGCCAGTCCCTTACATCCTTTTCGGTTATGTCGGCAAGGGGTTTGTCGGTGTGGGCGGCGAACTTCATCAGCCGCCGTCGAGCGGTGATGGCGGTTCGGTCGTTGTAGTCGCCCATCGCACTCCGGTAGGTGATGTATTCGTCCATGAGTTTGGCGAGCGGGGGGTTGGTTGCCCACGCTCGCTTCTCGGCGGAGTCGGTGGTGCGTCGAAGGTTCTCTGGTCGCAGCATCAGAACCTCGCCAAGTCTCGGTGCCAGTCGGGGTCGCATTCAACGCAGCGGCATTTGTGGGGGTGGAGTTCGCCGTCTACGTCGGTGGTCCAGACGTTAGCGGTGAGCTTGTCTGCGAGGCCCCGCTTGTAGAGGTGTGACAGCGCCGACCGGATGGTGCGTTCGGGGAGCGCAAGCCTGATCGACAGGGTGTGGACGCTGGCAGATTTGCCGAGCACTTCGTCTAGCTCGGTGTAGACGGTCTCGTATGTCTTGTTTCGGAACTCGGGCATCAACCTGCCTCCTCAACGTCCATGATGCTGGGGTGCAGATCGTGGGCCGCTGCAAAGCTGACCGTGTGATAGTGCACGTCGCACCAGTAGTCTCTCGGATCGCCCCAACCGTCATCACGACGGGTCAGCGGGCTGTCGTCTACTGGGCACATTGGCTGGCTGGTATCCATCTTTGGTTCTCTCCTTGTGTTGTGAGGTTTCCTCCACGATAGCATACCGCCATGCCGAGGTCAAATCGCCTCGGTCCTTGACACCCGCGTAAACCGCATGGCAAGGTGCCATGCAGAGAGATGGAGGAGAAGATGGAACTCATCAGCGGCACCACCGCCGCAGAACAAGCAGGCGTCCACCAAGCAACATGGGGACGATGGGTAGCGGCAGGCAAAGCCCCTGCGCCCGTGTTCGCCCGAGACAACATGAAGTTGTATTCGCAGGCCGACGTGACCCAGTTCCTCAGCGAAGGCGCACCCGATGAAGAAGAGTGACGTTCACTTCCCGCCAAGCGACTGGTTCAAGCCGAACCGCAAGACACGTCGCCTCCAACTGCAAGCCTCCCTTATCAGATTCCTACTCGGAAGGAAGCCATCATGAAGCAGCCAATCGGAGCAAGCGAATGGAACGGCAGGAAGGCGCCAAACGACGAAGTGTTCGTGTCGGCGTCTACTGTCGCCTCCAAAGTGCTCGCCAACCCGGTCCTAGAGAACTGGACGGTCGAAGCGACCGCCAAATGGGTCATCGAAAACATGGGGAGCCTCGCTCACATGGCGACCACCGACCCAGACGCGGCGTTCCAGCGAGTCAAGAACGCACGGTTTGAGGCGTCCGCCGAGAAAGGTCCGCTCCGGGCTACCGACCGGGGCACCAAGCTCCACGAAGTCATCGAACATTGGTTGGTTGGGGAGAACCGCCCGACCCTGACCGCCGCCGAGGACGAACAACTCGGTCCGTACATCAACGAGATTTCCACATGGTTTGTGGAAAACAAGCCGGAGCCGGTCGCCATTGAACAAGCCGTGTTCAACGACTACGCCAAGGTCGGCGGACGGTTCGACATGGCGCTCAAGTTCCGGGCAGGCCCCCTCGCCAGCGAACGCATCTGGTTGTGCGACACGAAGACGAAGAACTCGTCGGTCACCGCACGAGGGTTCGACCAGAAGCCCTACGGGGACGCTGTAGCCCCGCAGTTAGCGGCGTACCGGTGGGCCGAATGGTGCGCCACCTTCCCGCCGAGGGTGCAGACCCGAGGCGCCCGCAACTACCTGCTGAACGCCACCGAACGGCAACACCTCGTCCCCCTCTCCGACACACTCGGAGACCCCAACGAAATCGGCACCCTCGTGCTCATGGTCACCCCCGACTGGGCACGCATGTTCCCCGTCGAAACCGGCAGGGACGTTCTGGAATGGGTCAAGGCCATCGCAGCCGCAGGCAGCGGCAAAGAGAAGGCCCGCAAGTACGTTGACGAACCGGTCTGGACAAGCTGATGAACGGCGGGGGATACGTCTACAACAGCAGCCCGGTCAGGGAACGGCTCAAGGCGCACGAACACACACCCGAGTTCCTTAACGCCTTCAGCGTCTACGTCGGCGGGTCACTACACCCCGACCACGGCGGCGACTGGCAGCGTATGGAACGGGCGAACAAGTGGCTTGTCGAACGGGAACCCCAAGCTCCCAAAGCCGACGTGCGTCGCCTAGAGCAGCGCATCAAAGAGATGCCCTTTGAGCAGCGCAAGCTGATCGAAGGGTTCGCAGCCGCCGCAGGCGTCGCACACACTTGGAACTTCCCGTCGCTCACCACCGGCGAACTGCTGTTCTACCGGCAGCTAGCCGACTGGATCGCAATGTCAGAAGCCGACGACATCGTTGAGTGCATCACGATTGCGTTCCCCGGCGCTAAAGAAATCTCCCCAGCAGGCGACCCCCCTCAGCCTGAAGGAGAACCTGAAACCTCCGCACCCCCCAGGCGGAAGGTGGTCCGTGTCGTTGAGGAAGACCTGCTGATCCCCCCGGGTTACCTTGACGACACGGACCTCTCAGGTACGGTGGCCGAAATCAAAGCCAGGATCAACGCTCACCTTCACGCTCACCTCATCGCAGAGATCGACGGGAAGAACCGCAAGAGCGTCACCGACTGGCTGATGGGCAAGCTAAAAGGGTTCAAGGTGCCCGATGAAATGAGGCCAAATGAGTGACAAGAAGCGAGGGCGACCGGTCGAATGGTCCAGCAAACAGTACGCAATTAAGCAAGATGAGGACTGCTGGACCCGAGAGCAAATCCTCAAAATGAGGGCGGAGCAAGATGCGGCAAAAGGTAAATAGTGTCGGCGGAATCGACCCGTCGTTCACCGGCACCGGCATCGCAAGGCCAGACGGAATTACCCACTCCATCCGGTTCCCGACCAAACCCGCACGGTTCGACCCGCAGCAATGGAAGCGCTACCGAGCCAAAGTCATCACCGCCGAAATCTACAGCCGCCTCTGGTCGTGCGATCTCATCGTCGTGGAAGGTTTCAGCTACGGATCACGGCAAGGTCGTGAGGACTTGGGTTATCTCGGACACCTCATCCGAGACACCCTGGACGACATGAAAACCCCCTGGATCGAAGTCGCACCCACCGCCCTAAAGAAGTTCGCTACCGGCAGCGGCGCAGCCAAGAAAGACGCCATGAAAGCCGCAGCGATACAACACCTCGGGCTTGACCACGACGCCACCGACGACGAAGCCGACGCACTCTGGCTACGAGAAGTCGGGCTACAGCTACTTGGGCAGCCGACGATGCCCCACAACCCCTTGCCGAAACTGGAACTACCAAAGGAGCTATTGCAATGACATACGTCACCAGTAAGGTGGGCAACCCATGATCGTTGACTTCATCTCGGTGCAGGCGAAACGCCAGCTTCAGACCTTGAACATGGAAGTGCCCGATGACGACACGATTGAAGAGATCATCTCCGTTGTGATCGACTCGCCCTACGTCATCTCCCACGAGGAGCACGACAAGCAGGTGGATGCGATCCTTGCCGACGACTCGTCCTACGACGCCGGTTACCTAGACGGGTACAACGCAGCCCTCACAGACGTGCGGGAGCTTAAGAACTCCGCAAATGCGGATCATCAGCCAGGACCTTCCTGCGCCTGAACCCCAGCAAGAGAAAGAGAAAGAGAAGCAATGTCCATCTTTGACGACCTTCAGCCAATGGGCGGCGGGAACTACAAGAAGTTCACCGTCGCTGGCGACTCCATCGAAGGCCAGATCGTTGACCTCGCCGTCGGGAAAAACTTCGACGGTGACAAGGACGTTCCGGTCATCACCATCCGAGAAGCCAACGGTGCCGAACAGCGGGTGTCGTGCGAAAACGCCATGCTCTACAACCTTGCGTTGCAGAACAAGGACTCGCTCGTCATCGGCGGCACCGTCCGCATCGTCCACACCGGAGTCTCGCCCACCCGAGCGAAGCTCTACGAAATGACCGTCGGGGCAGCGCCCGCAGCACCGCAGGCAACGACACCTGCGCCGCAGGCAGCCCCGACCGCCGTCCCCACCGCGCCTCCAATCGCATAGGCAGGTAGGGGACACCACGAAGGCCCCCGTCGCTACCCACGAGCGGCGGGGGCCTTTCCATCTCTAAAGGAGGGATCATGACTTCACGAAACAACCGTGAGACAGTGCTGACGGCGGCACTTGACGCCGTAACAAAGGACCGCAACAACGATTACGGGGACCCAGAGGACAACTTCGCTGACATTGCGCGACTCTGGAACGCCTACAAGCCGGGGTGCGAATTCGACCGGCTTGACGTGGCGATGATGATGGTGATGGTGAAGGTGGCTAGGGCGTACACCAGCCCGACCCTTAGCGACCACTGGATCGACCTCGCCGGGTACGCAGCGTGCGCCTACGGGTGCAGCCTCGCAGATGAGGAGGACGCCGAGTGAAGGACCGTCTGTTTCCTCTGAAGCCGGGAACGAAGGAACCGGCGATCAGCGACTGGCAAACAAAAGCAGGGAAGGTAGAGACCAACGGCAACGTCGGGATCGCCACCGGCAAAGGACTCGTCGTCATCGACATTGACGACTACGAGGCGTGGCAAGAGGTTCGTCCCGAACTCGGGGACGTTGACTTCACAAACTACCCGCAAGTAACAACGCCTCGGGGCGGGCGCCACATCTACATGCGGGTCGATGAAGCGTTCACCAACGCCAACTCATTCCCCAAAGGGATCGACGTGCGAGGCGACGGCGGGTTCGTCGTAGCCCCACCAACCCCCGGATACGCCGGAACGATCCCGACGCTGGACTCCATCCCGCTCGCACCCGCCACCGTCCTCAACTTCCTACGTCCCCACACAAAAGCCGCACCCTCAACACCCCGAGAAGAACTCCAACAATCACCCGCAGCATGGGACCGCTTTAACGGGCACGCCACGAACGCCGACACCGCCGCCTACCTAGAACAACTCGGATGGACGATCAGCCACACCAACCGAGACGGGGTAATCCACGTTATTCGCCCCGGCAAAACCGAAGGCACAAGCGGCACCGTCGGAGCCGTCGCCACCGGCGTGTTCTACTGCCACACCTCCAGCGACCCCATATTCAGCGAGGAGACGCCGTACGACGCCCTCCACGTCTACGCCCACCTCCACCACGACGGAGACCTCGCAGCCGCAGACAGAGCCGCAGAAGCCCGCTACGGCGGATACCGCACCCACCTCACCGAACAAGAACGCGCCGCCCAATCCGTCGAACTGGCAGAATGGGTACGAGAACAACAACAGGCAGTCGCAGACAACGACGCCGAAGAATCAAAGACGGGATGGGAAGCGATCGCACTTGACCTAGATGCCATTTCCCGACTGCCCGACCTTGAGTGGGCGGTGAAGGATGCGATCCCTGAAGGTGTGTTCTCGTCCATCTACGGACCGACCGGCATCGGCAAGACGTTCGTGTGCATCGACCTGACCCTGACGCTGGCGTCCGGGGCCGACTGGTACGGCCAGCAGTCGAAGCGGCAGAACGTCCTTTATCTCGTCGGGGAAGGCATCCGGGGCTACAAGAAACGCATCGCAGCGTGGCTACATGAGCACCCGAACCTGAACCCGCACCAAAACATCACGTTCAGCGACGCCTACGGGCACTCGCTCCGAGATCAGGCCACGCTAGACGGACTGACCCGCTACGTCCGAGAGAAGGGGTTCACGTTCATCGTGGTGGACACCCTGAATATGTTCTCGGGCGGCATCGATGAGAACTCGGCGCAAGAAATGTCCGAGATCACGACGGCGCTCACCGTCCTCGCTAACGACGCACCCGCCACCGTCCTCGCCGTCCACCACACCGGCAAGTCGGTAGCAAACGGGCCACGAGGCTCATCCGTCTACCAATCCACCGTCAACAGTTCGATCCTCGTGACCCGAGACGCCGAACTCCCCGAGATCACCCTCCACTTCGACAAGATGCGGGACGCCGAAGCGGGGCGCCCGATGAAGCTGGAAATGTACTCGGTCCCCGAGTATGAGTCCGCCGCCCTACGCCTATCGACCCTCCAGAACGATCAGGAACGGGGCAACCTGCGCGCCCTGCTGGAAGCCGTAGAGAAGCACGGACCGATGACCCCGGCAGAAGCAACCCACTACAGTGGGGCAGGCAACCGACGCACCCGAGACATGCTCGCACAAGGCGTGCGAGAAGGGTACTTAGAATACACGGAAGGGCGCGGAAGGGGACAAAAGTCAACATACAACCGCACGTCGAAGCCCCTCTAAAGTGTGTCAATAAAGTCTGTCAAGCACCCTCCACGAGAAGGGGTCCGCTGACAGACTTTAATCCCATACAAACAAAGGGAAAACGGCACTTTCGGAAAGTCTGTCACCCCCCTAGACAAACGATCCGCTGACACACTTTCCGAGACATCGGGTCCCCGGCTCGCTGGGGCTCGCCGGGGGGACCCTCACGGTATGTCCGGTGACAGACTTTCCCCATCGAAAACCGGGCGCAAAAATGGGCGTGGCCCCCGCATCCCGACCCGCCCAAAGGAGAAAGAAAAAGCGAATCGGGCACGGAGGCCACGCGCAGCCCACCCTACCGCCAGTCGGAGACAACCCCGCTAGCGGCGAGGAAGTCGTAGACAACCTCCATCGTGCGAGCGTCGACAGTCCATGCCGGTTCGTAGCCGCACAAGTCCAGCCCCCTGCCGTCGTGCCGTGACTGCATAAGGGTGGCGACGTAGTAGCGGCTCACGAACTGGCCGTGCGGACCGAACCGCACGTCGTCGGCGTAGGTGGCGTCGTAGAACTCCGCCATCGGCCCGCTTTCGTCGTGAGTCAGGCAGTCGTTGCGCCCGTACCGGTCGCCCTCACGGACGATACGGACGGTGAACCGTTTGCCGTGCGGGACCTGAACGCTTGTCGTAGTCACCGCTGCCCCCCTTCACGGCGGCGGACGATGAGCACGTCGGTCGTGACACGGGCGACCTGACGCCGGTCGGTCACGCCGTTAGATGCGAGTCGTGAACGCACGTCCCGGGCGACGTCGACGTGGCCCAAATGGGTAGGCCAGAGGTTGAGTGCCGCCCACCGGCTATGCGGGGGGATATGGCGTCGGGGCGGTTCCGCAAACGGGTAGCCCCTAAGGTGGTGAAGGTGGGTCATGGCGGTTGCCTTTCTATTGTTGAGGTCGGTTAGCAAGTGGTCCAGCAGACGGACGGGTCCGTCATGTTGCCGTAGATGATGACGGCGGCGAGGGTCAGCGACGTGGCGACGCAGACGACGAACAGGGCGTCCCATACTCGGCGCATCATGACGCCTCCAGCATGTTCAGCACCTTCGCCCGGTAGGGCACGCCGTCTAGGTCGGTCTCTATGTAGCCACCGTCGACGATGACCATGTAACCGGTCGGGCGTGCCAGTTGCTCACCGGGTACCCGTTCGGTCATGAGCGCCCATCCGATTACACGGTCGCCGTCTAGTTCAGCGTCGGCGGGTAGCCAGTCGGGGCGGGTGCGGTGCAGTTCGTACATATCGTTTTCGGTCATGAGTTGTCCTCGCAGTCGTGTCCGTAGTGCCACTCGGCGGCGTCTGTTTCGTCGGTCAGGTCAAACTTGCGCCCGCATTCGGGGCAGGTGGCGGTGAGTTTCAGGATCATGGCGGTCACCACTTCCGGGCGATGGGGTCAGCGGCGCACGGTCCGCAGAACAAGGCGGGGCCGTCGGTCACGCCGTCACCGTCGACGGTGCCTTCGCAGTTGTCGCAGTTGGCGGCGGGGGCGACTAGCCAAACTTCCGGGCTGAGTACGTTGTCCACAATGGCGTCGGCGATGGTAATGACCATCTCGTGAATGGCCTGAAACATGGCGATGCGGAGCCCTTCTACCGGAGTGTGCGCCGGTTCCATGCCGCGTTCGTTAAGCCAGACTTCGTAGTAGCCGGGGCGGGAAAGGTTCTCGGCGGCCCATTGCAACACGTCGTAGGTGTAGGTCGTCTCTACGTCGGCGATGCGGTCGGCGACTTCGTAGACCTGCGCGTAGTCATACAGAAAGTCATCGTCGGGGGCGTTGTCGCCGGTGAGGTCGTCGACGATGCGCCGGGCGACCCAATAGCGCCAGTCATTTGGGGACTCGCCGTCGTGAGCGTCACGGACTGCCTCACGGAGCCAGTCGGGACAGTCGTCGGCGAGGTAGGCGTAGGGCTTGCCGTCGGCGCGGTTGGCGATGACGAAGTGGTGAGTGAGGGACGGGTTAAGGGTTGGGGTGGTACTCATGGCGTTTGCCTTTCTGTTGGGGTGGTGCCGTCATACTTGCATGGCGGCGTGCATGAGGTCAAGTTAGGACTGATCCAGTTCGGGGTGATGATCGCAGACATAGTGAAGCATCTCGGTCAGTAGTCCGTCGTAGCGCCCGCAGAACGGGTCGGCGGCGTCGTAGCAGTCGGTCTCCGGGTCGTAGTTGCGGGCCACGTCTACGATGCGGTAGCCGCTGAACGCCAGATAGTCGACGACCTGCCGGGCTTCCTCTAGTTCGTCGGCGTCTAGCCCGGAGGCGTCGCCGTTAATGAGGTACGACGCCCAGTAGGCGGGCAGATCCACTTCCAGCGACCGGGCGTGGCCGGTGCGGTCGGGACGGTGGCGGGTGGTAAGCATGGCATTTGCCTTTCTGTTGGGGTTGGGGTGGGGGTCAGTAGCGGGCGGGGGGCAGGTCGGCCCACTCGCCGTCGTCGTCATGTTCGGCGATCCAGTCGGCGAGGGCTTGCAGGTCGTCGGCGTCGTCGGGGTAGTCCCGTTCGGCGATGGCGATGGCCTGATCCAGTTCGTTACGGATACGGGCGGGACCCTCGCCGGGGTACAGTTCCAAATTTCCGGCGGATGCGAGGGCGTAGAGCGCCGTCATCATCCCGCCGTAGTAGTCGGC
>Ga0255751_10004181_pt1 | contig 13093 bp, 22 predicted proteins | sample 071ome_20_FD_179951 | JGI IMG/M metagenome (GOLD analysis project Ga0255751, IMG submission 179951) | Coastal salt marsh microbial communities from the Groves Creek Marsh, Skidaway Island, Georgia - 071412BT metaG (version 2) | ecosystem: Environmental > Aquatic > Marine > Intertidal zone >...
TTCGGAGTCATCCAGATCACCCAGAGTGCCAGGACGAGCAAACTCAGAAGAATCATAGTTCCAGTAACCTGCGACCTTCTTGATCTTGATCTTGAAGTCAGCACCCTGCCAGAAGTCGAAGGGATTGATGGGATCTTCGTCTTCAAACTCAGGTTGCATGGAAGACATGATCTTGTCAAAGATCTTCTTACCAAACTTGTAGAGAAACACACGACCTTCGTTATGAGGATTCGAAGGATCCTTCACGACGTAGATGTTAGCATAGTAAGAGAGTTTGCGTTTCTGCTTACGGGCAACTTCTTTGTCAGAGTCAATCCCACTGTTCCACAGCTGGGAGTTCAGTTCCGACACGGGATCTTTCTGACCCAGAGTAGTCAGAGAGTTCTCGATGTACCAACCACCAGGACCCTGGAAGGCATGAGAGTACATCTTTGCCCAAGGCAGGTCTTCCCCGTCGGGAGCAGGAAGGAAACGGACGACAGCATACCCGTTACCTGCTTTATCTACCTCGGGCTTCCAGAGACGATCGTCTCCAGAACCACCATTGCTGTTCATCTTCTCTACTTCCTTCACCAGTTTGTTAGTGAGGGAACCCAGAGAGGACTGCTTTTTGAGATTTGCGAATGACATTAGATTTGGACTTTGACTTGTGTATTTTAGGATGATTAGGAGTCTTTGTCAACACGACTACGGACTTCTTCAAGGGTCTTTTTCATGTTACTGAACAAGACACCAACATCGGTGTTCTTTGGGAACCCCATCATTATAGCAGATGCTTGGATCTGTTCCTTCATCTGTACCGCATCAGGATCGTCTCCCGCAAGGGAAAGACGAGTCCACATGATTTGTTGCTTGTCAACCAAGTCATCGAGAAGACTTAGGTTTTCAAGTTTCTCTTCCAAAGTAAGAGAATCAAAGGAAGCCATGTTTTGATAGATGTCTTCCTGAAGTCGGTTGATTTCTGCGAGCTCGGCACGAACTACATCAGATTTAAAGAAATCACTCACAGATCATACTCCTTAGTATTTGTTTGTGCTTTGGCACATCGATATTTAGAAAGGGTTGGTACTTCTTGATTTTGAGGGAAACCGAACCCCAGATGGGGTCATCCAGTTGTTTATCGAACCGTTTCCTGAACTCAAATATTCTATCATAGATCACTAAAGTTTCTAGTGAAACTTTTCCACCAAGATACTTTTTGAGGAGAATCGGATGACCATTGGAACAGTCGAACAGTGTCTCTAATCCGTTCAACGATAGCAATTCTTCGGATTGTTCTCTGAACAAGTAGCTCAAACTCTGCGTCCTTTTGCGCCAGTTTTGATACTCGGTTTCTCCTTCTTTTATTAATTCTCCAATCCATATCTTTTCGGGGGAATCTGATGAAATAAAGTTTGCCACGAAGTAGTCACGAACTTCTTCGTCTTTCTTTTGCCTGGACATCTTTTCAAACCAGTATTTGTCCTTACGTTTATTAAACGCAGAGACAGATGCCCTAGTCCGACCACCATACTGAAAGAAGTCATACTTATCTTTCGTAAAGTGGTTCTTTAATGACAAATATGTTTGATAGCAATCAAACGGGGTCACTGGAATTTTGTTCTTGTTCACGAAGTTGCATCATATATTGGAACTTTTCGTATGGAGACAGAGTTACATCATGGTCATAATAGAAATACTGACGACCAACACGAGGAACATCTGTCTGCCATCCATTATAGTCAATAAATCCACTTTGACTAGATGTGTGGTAATGAGTCACCTCATCTTCATCACCATCCCATCTCCAATCCGTACAAGAATCAACGGTAAGAATGGGAACGAGTGTATTCATAGATGTCATTCTAAGGAATGCATCATGCCACGAATCAAACACGATCATTTCAGGATCATCCAGTTCCATCTTCCTGCCATTAGTAGCATGGAAAATAAGATCCAGACCCATTTCCTTGATCTTGTTAGTGAGGGGAGGTTCTCGTGCTTCTCCATGACCCCACAGATCGTTACAGATGAGAGAGGCTGCGGCAGGAACATGATACCTATCTGCTGTTCTTTCTAATAGTTCAACAACGACTACGGGATCTCGGAAATGATCTCTACCAAGAACGTTTTCCATTTCATTCAAAACAAAAGTTTTGAAAGTGGCACCAACGATATGACCTTCCCTGTGGTAGTGTCTAATCTCGTTCCGACGAATAAGACCCTTTGACTCTGGTTCTTCAAAGTTTGTACCAAGATGAAGGTAAAGATTACACTTTGCTTGATGTTCTTCAACTTCTTTGAGTGCATCTTTAATCTCTTCAATGTTGTCTTCCCAACCACCAAGATATCCAGAGAGAGCACACTCTGGGGTCAGGAGATGATCCACTTCATTCTCTTTTGCCCAATCAAGGGCTTTGAGAATCTCAACTTTATTTGCTTGAATGTTAGTCCCTACAGGAATCTGAGCACCAGCAACTCTGAGCATCTGAGTTGGCATCTGGATTCCCATTGGTCCAGTTGTAAACATTGACATTTTCAATCAATAGGTAAACGAGCACGGGAGGTTTTTTTCATGAAGTTAAGTTTAAGTGCATCACACTTAATCTTTTCTTTCAGTGGTTTAGAAATAATCTTAGACACTGATTCTACTTCAATACCATTTTCTTCACAAAAGTGAACTATAGCATCTATGTAGTTCATATCTTCTTCCCTCTGTACAATCTTTTCGATTTCCATCGCAAAGGTAGTAGCAGTAAGGAATTTTTGATCAAATACTTTTTTAAGTTCTTGTTCCATATTCGGATAGTTTGTGTTCTACAAAGTTTTGGACATATTTTCCAAGTAGTTTAATATACTCGACTTTCTCTTCACCTCTAATAACATACTCTACAACTTCACCATTTTCACATGACATGAGGATAACAAACTTCTTGACAAGAATATCTGTCAATTCGTAGAACATGCAGGCATATGCTGCCGCCTGAACAAAATAGTTTTCGATCCATTCTTTTGGTTTTGGTTTCTTTGCAGTCTTAAAGTCGATAACTGCCAATTCACCATCGTATTCTGCGATGCAGTCTACGGTTCCAGCAATTCCCAAGTGGAGACTATAAAGACTATCCTCTAGGGCATGGATATTATCAATCTTATTAAGATATGGTTTTGCTTGCTTAAACAAATACTCTGACAATGGTTGAACGGAAGGGAGATCTTCGTTCTTTAGATAACTCTCAGCAAGAGAGTGCATATCAGTCCCACGACTGGTTGCCGCTTTAGTAATCTTATTAGCAGTATCTTCTCCGACCTTTTTCCTCCAGTCAAGGAAAATCTGCCTGTTATAAAAACTGGTGACCGAAGTAATGGACACCAGTCGTCGAAGTTCTTCTTCTGTGGGGAGTTTGTAGTAACGAACCCCATCAATGGTCTCCCTCTCAAGTTGAGGAAGACCAACATCAACAAAATTAAACATTAAAATCCTAGTGCCAGTTTCTTAACAAGATATTCTTTGACCAGACCAGAACGAACAATGTCATCAGTGTCGAATTCGACAATATTAAATGATTCCATTTGTTCAATGATTTTCATGAAATCAAGGATTCCATTTCTTTCATAGGACTTGGTGAGGTCGGTTTGGGTGGCATCACCACAGAACATAATTTTAGAGTTATCACCCACTCGTGTAATTATACTATCTAATTCGTGAAAGTTCAAGTTCTGACATTCATCAACGATGAGAATAGCATCATCAAAGGTAGTTCCACGAACAAATGACGTAGACCAGAAGCTAATAGTTTCCTGTGCTTTAAGATTGCCATACAGCATCTCAAAATCAGCATCAGTAGGCATCTCAAACATGTACTTCACCATATTCTTATAAGGAATCTGGTAAAGTGCCGATTTATCTTCGTGGTCACCAGGGAGAAAACCAATCTCTCTGGTAGCAACCAGAGAACGAATGATGTAAATCTTGTTATAAGGAGTGTACTCGTTGAGAACGTCTTTCAGAGCATTGTATAACGCAATAAAGGTTTTACCCGTTCCAGCACATCCATATAGGAAAGAGTTTTGACCTTTTTCGTATGCAGCAAAAAACTTTCTTTGGTTTTCAGTTAAAGGTTCAATATCAACCAGTAAATCTTGGTTGATAGGCTTCTTTCGTTTCATTTGCTTTGCTGTATAACCAGCACCAACGGGTGAAGCATCAGTAGACTTTCTCTTTCTTGGCATAAGTTCCTTAGATTTTTAGACGTTGACGGTTTCCACCTGCTTTCTGTGCCTTAGCAAGTACATCATTCCAACCAGGATTGCGGGCAACAAGTTTGTCTTTCCACTCTCCTACTTCTCCAACACCAGGACAGGTGCTAGGGTCAGAGAAATCTCTAATCCATTGGGGATTATCAATCTTCCACTGATCCCAATCATGAACACTCATGATTACTTCTTTAGTTTCACCAGTTTCGGTGTTTTTTACGGGATAAGTTGCCATTATCTACTCATAAAAAGTTATTTAGACCCACTCCAGAGCTTCCGCAACAGATGGGAAGACTTCTTTAAAGATCTCTTTGCACTCAAGTGCAATATCCATGTGTTCTTTCTGAGTTCCATTAGCAGAACGCAGATTGATGTAATGAATCCATGAACGACATGAACCACTCATGTAGATTTTGGTCGGAGTTGCCAGAGGAAGCACAAAACGAGCACATTCCTTTGCGATTCCTTCATCAAGCATTGTTTGATACAGTGCCATTGCATCCCTGAAGTGATTCTCCATCAATGCTTCATACTTTTGCCGAGTTTCTTCAGAAATATCATCAATAGAGTTCTGACGATTCTTGGTGTCTTGCCGACGAAGTTCAGGGAGAGGGATCTTCTCCGAGAGTAAGGAAGAATCAGCATAACGTTGAGAGAACTCTTGATATGTGAAAGAACGGTGGCGCAGTATTTGAGCTGCGATACCACGATTGGTCTCAATCTCCAGAGTCATGAAACTCTGCTCAAACACAGACCAGTGATTGTGCTTGATGCAGTAACCCAACAGTTTGGCATAGTTGGGATTCTCTTGGTTGGCAGGATTGCTCACACGAGCAATATATGCCATGTTTTCTTCAGGATTCGGGGTTGCTTGAATCAGTTTTACTGTCATTCTGCCTCATGTGCTTTTGTTTCAATTGCTGCTTTGCTGACTTCTTTGCTTTACGCATATAAGTCAGCTCTTCATCTGAATATAACCAAGGTTGCTTAAGTGCTTTCTTGGCTAATCGAATTGTGTCCTTGAGACGCATAGTACACCTCGTAGTACTTAATTATACCATGTGAAATCATGTTTCCTTGAGAAACCCAGTCATGAGCACACTCATATATTGACTGATTTGTGTATTTAGATACACCACTCTCATTTAACTCAGATCCAAACTTAATGAGTAAAATTTTGATACACTCTTCTCTGAGTTTCATCTTTTCGTCGGAATATCTCCAATCAGTCTGGATATCCATCGTCATCGTCAAATACCTCGTCGTAGTCTGAAATGTGCTGAGAAATTTCATCATATTGATATGCTTCAACATCAGAAAACACTTCCGACTCTAAAGCATCAACCAGAAGTTTTAGATTCCTTACGATCAATTTGAGTTTGTCTCTTTCCATGATTTTATCGGTTTCTAGCATTATAGCATAAAAAAAGAGGGGTATTCAACCCCTCGTTTTTACTTTTTGAGCAGAAGAAGCTCTCCGTAAATCAATAAACTAAACAAAACCGAATAAGCAATGATCGATAATACAATCATTTTACTAATGTGCGTGTGACTTTAATGCCACGATACATGAGAGAGAAGTTTTCTTGCTCACGAACACGCTTTGCTTCGGCAAGAACCTCGGCATTGTGCTGTTCGGTATCGTACTCATGACCACGATAAACGACTTTAGACATTGGATTACTCCTAAAGAAATGAGTTAGTTAAAACCCGTTCCTTCAGTCGGCTTTTGCGTCCTAGTCATCAAAACAGTGAGGATCTGTATGCTCAATCCATTTAAGGATAATCTCAGATTTCTCAGCAGGAGTGAAAAGAGTAGATGACTCCATTCCTTCCTTTAACCATTCATAATCCTCACACCTGAGATACATGTCTTGTGGGACATGCATGAATAGTACAGACAGTAATGATAACATAGGATGAACGATCCGTTCCGAGTCGGCTTACTTGCGTCCCATTCGTTATTCGCAAATAGCAAATGGAATGAACGACAAGACTATTATAGTCCGTACAAGTATTTATGTCAAGAGGGTATTAATTTATACTGTTTGTATCCTAGTGAACCCTACAGACCAAAAAATTCCTGGAATTTTTTTTCCCGATATTTGGGATTATTTTTTCGATTTTGATTTCGGGGGTTCTTCTCCCCATGTCTTTGGGTTAGCTCTGCCAGGACCCCAGTCGATACTCTTGAGACCCTCACGGAACTTATCCCAGTACATATCAAATACTTTTACTCTCTTACTACTTCTAGTTAGATCGTAAAGGATGACACCATCGACTTCATAAGTCACCTTCAGGCAATCATTTGGAAGTGATTTATCAGAAAGATGAACCGCATTAGCATTCTGATGAACCAACTGACATCCATACTTCTTCTTGCACCAAAGAATCTCTTCTTCAGTCCATGGTTTCATATCAGCCACGAGATCCCCAAACGATGTCGGGGTAGGCTTCTTTAACTGTGTTGTGGGTGATTTTGTATCGTTTTCCAAGTTGCTTATCCTTTACAGTACACAAGCACTCAGCTTCATCAGGATGAAGTGACTCCAGAAGCTGAATAAACATAGACTCTCTACGGGTGGTGTTGAGAGCATCATTACCCCCCTTCACAAAGTTGTAGAGAATTCTGTACTGACTGTTCAGTCTACTTACACCTTCACCAGTTTTATTATCATTGGGGGTGTAAGGAACTTCACCGTCAGGCAGTGCAGATTCAATAGTCTCGTCAAAGTTCCAAACGAAAAGATGAACGAGAGCAGGATTTCTGTACTCTTGCAGGATAGCAATCTTCTCTGATTTTGTCTTTGCGTTTGAAACCTTTTGAAATACTTCGGTTACAAGGGGATTGGGGGGTAATTTAGCCATGATTAAACTCCAAATAATTAATCGTCGTCTTCAAAATCGTCATCATAATCAGTAAATCTAAATGCAATCAATGAATCAGCAAGAACGTTTCCATTCTCGTCATACATCTCTGGATGTAGAGTAGGTTGCTCTGTAGAATTATACAACAAGTACTCTCTTGCTGTCCACCCTACCATACCACCAAGAAAAAAAGCCAAGAACGCAAACAACGTTCCAAAAACAAGACTGACTGCTAACATTTTTGTTCTCCTGGAACTTCCTATTCGGTTGTTCCCTCACATGGAACAACCACTTTGCTTAAAGTGTGCGATGTTCCTCCATAACATGAAATTATTTATGCCATTATAGCAGTTTCTGCTCCTGTAGATACTGGAGGGTATCCTTACAACCACCAATATATTGATTATTGATAGAAACCTGTGGAAAAGTAGCACCCTCACCAAACTCTTTGTAGAATTGCTCCTTAGTAAAGTCCTCTTCGTACTTATATTCAACGTACTCAAAGTTCAAATGACCAAGAAGATACTTTACTCGATCACACCACTGACAATTTTCTTTTGTGTAAACAACTGCTTTCATTTTTAAAAACCGTGATTAGGAAGTTCTTCATCAAAATTCTGTTGCTCAAACTGACCATCAGAATAAGCAAGTCCAATAACAGGAAGTCCAGTATCTTCTGTGACTTTTATGACTTGACACTCAGGATCTCTACATTTCCAAGATGATCCTTCCCTTAAGATGATGGTATTTTCTACGACACCACCTTTGACGATTGCGTGTAAACCTTCTTCAAACATAAAGAACTGTGTCTTGTGATTTATTTAGATTATCTTATCACAAGAATCTCAGAACTGCTATGCCTTTACCACCTCTGGATGATTGACCCGTGTTGTTCTCACCAGATCCAGCACCACCTCCACCACGGTTCTCACCTCTGACAACACCATCGTTACCATTATTACCTACACCACTGCCACCAGTTCCTCCAGAACCACCAGGTCCACCACAGTTGGGAGAACGACCACCTCCGCCTCCTCCACCACCAGAGTAGAACTTAGCACCATCTGCTTCTACATCATACTGACGACCAGCACCACCGTTGCCACCACGACCACCACCGCAACCACCGCAGCTAGATCCATTGCTACCACCACCAGCGGCACCTCCTCCACCACCTCCAGCAGATCCAGCATGGACGTTCCAGCAGAAACTACCACCACCAGGTCCAGTGCTTACTGTAGATCCATTCTCTACTGTAGCACCAGCTCTACCACCGTTTCCAGAGTTAGAACCATACTGACCACCCTGACCACCTGGAGCACTGTAAATTGTGCTTCCATCAATATGAGCAATGGTTGTTGTCCCACCATTCACCGAGTTGCCATTGCCACCAGACCCTACGGTCACAGTATATTCCCCTGGAGGAAGCATTGTAGATGCTTCATAGGTGATTCCTCCACCACCTCCTCCACCACCAGAGTAATTACCCCCTGGACTTCCACCACCACCAATGGCAAGCAGTCTTACCTCCTCCTCTTCAGTAAGGACAAAGGTAGATGATGATTCAAACTCCCATACTTCTTCACCAGCAGCAGTCTCACCAACTACAGCATCACCAGAACTTCTAAGATCATGAAATTTCACCCATTCGGTGTCAGTTCTGATCCATCCCTCTTTTATAGATCTCCATCCATCACCAGTTCTGATGTACATCTGATTGATGGCAGTCCACGTTGAAGCACCATTCTTAATGTACGATGTAGTAGGCATGATCAGGTAGTCCCAATGTAGTACCAGATGTCACCCTGAGCACCGTCAGCACCAGAGGGTGTAGACGCTGCTGAAACATAACGAGTAGCATATCCGTTGCTGGTGGACCCAACTGTGATTACACTACCACTTGCAGTAATAGTTGGTGATCCTGTGTAAGAATCATAAAGAACAGAAATACTTACACCAGCACCAGTGATTGTAACGGCAGCACCTGACAAGGCACTCACAGATAAATTATCAGCAAAGTTGATTGTTCCAGCAACACCAACTACAGATCCATCATCTTTGATTTCAATACCAGTACCAGAAGCAGTAACACCAGTCAGTCCAGAACCGTCTCCAACAAACTGACCAGCACTAATGATTCCAGAGACAGATGTATTCCCATCTTTGAAAACGGTCAGATAAGTTCCAACTTGAAGTGGTCCAGCTGGATTAGATCCAACATCAACAGCTAATGAATACCCCGTCCCGACATTCAAGTTAGACTGAACACTTCCACCAATAGAAAGATCAGTACTGATTGATACCTGAACGGCATTAATATTTAAGTTGTTGACACTACTAATCTTTGGTGTTCCACTGACACCACTAAGATTAATCTTCTTTGCACCAAATCCCTTTTCTGCCATGACAGATCTTTATTAAGTATTTATAGTGATGCCAGTCATCTCAACACCCTCAACTGCAAGTAGCACATCATCATCTTCTACTGGAGGAGTTGGTGCTGGTGGTGTAACCGTATACGGATTGTACGAAATTCTGGTGCTAGCACCTCTCATATTAAATTGTCCTGTCCAATAAGTTGTCGTTGTATCATCTGAATATTGATCTTGATAAAGATCGGTGCCAACCTCTTGAGTTCCTTGACTGTTTAACCAGTTTTTTACATCTCTAGATGTAGATGTTGGGAATGATTCCATATAAAGAGCAATCAAACCTGCCGCAACTGGAGCAGCAGCACTCGTTCCATTGAAAGATCTATCATAAAACCTAGTATCATCCTGCCTCTGATAGTTCTGATTGAGTCCGTTTGCAGTAGCACCAATGGTCTCGTCTGCTGGAGCCCAAAGATCAATACCAGGACCATTATTAGAATAGTATGCCTTTCTCTCCTTATAATCAGTCAGAATGAATTCATCCATCGCACCAACACAAATGACTGGATGGAAGTCAGATCCACTATCAAAACCAATGCCCTGTGGATTCATCCAGTCTCTGTGATTACATGGAACAGTTCCCGCAGGAAACTCTGCCCTGGGATCTGTGGTTCCAAAGTAAGCATCAGACATATAGTTCAAACGATCTGGATCGGTAGCACCAATACCAAGTCTTTGATTATTGTTACCTGCAGCTGCGACATAGATAACACCAGCATCTATGGCTTCACTGCCAGCAGTATCAGTAGAGTTAGAACGAGAAGAAGTAGACCAAGATCTATAAGCAAACGAAACCTGATTCAACAAACCATTCTTCATTGCTGTAACTTGATCTGTGGTTGCAGCATTTCCATTAAAGGTTCCTGTTGATCCCCTGAACTTATAACTTACAATACTACCAGCATAGAATGCTGCTTGGTATCCCCAACTACCATTACAAACGGTTGGATTTTTAACATTAGTCTCAGAGTTTACTGGTTTATTGGCATGAAAAATCTTCAATAAATCATAGTTAGCTTCAATACCCATACCAACATTGTCAGCAATGCCAGGAAGATTCCAGATGTTTGCTTCAAATGCTAGTCCATAAGTCTTACCAGCAGCAAGAGAAGCACAGGCAGTTCCATGACTACTGATTAAACTATTAACACCATCTAATCTATCCCCCACTGACCTAGCAGCAGTGTAACTAGCAGGAATAGAAACCGTTCCAGCAGATGCAAACTGGGCAGATCTATTAGCACCGTTCTCCCACCATGCCTCTGCGGATGCTGTTGTGATACCTGTTCTACCATCTGGTTTTGTATAGGTGTATCCATTGGTATCAAAATACGTTGGGTCAATATAATATGGACCATCCAAAACAATATCACTGACTCTAGATGTGCCATCGTCTTTCAAAAACTCTGGATGATATTGGAGAACACCAGAGTCATGAATAACGATGTCAACGTTCGCACCAGTCAAAGTGTATGTTACATCACCAAACTTTACTGGTGGGTTGCCAGTCACGTTTGACCAGAAATCACCATTCGTTTCAATACCAGTTCTGGGAAGTGCCCAAGTGGTTCTATTCAACTCACCCGCAGTTGCGATACCTGGTGGTCCATAGATATTCAAGTCTCTGTATATCTTTACATCAGATCCAAATCTAGCCGTTGCTGGTTCTGGTTTTGGGTACGCATCTGGGTTACATGTCGGGCATAACTCTACCCACTCAATTTTATCATGCAGTTTTAGTTCTTCTGCTTCATGTTCTTCCAGTTCAAATGTTCCTCTGGTTGGACTATGAAGTTTCTCGTCAGTACAAGCAACTGCTCTACCTGGAATATGTAAACAAGAAGATCCCTTTAAACAAAGAAGGTCATGAATCTCTTGCCAGTATTCTGGTCTAGTAACCTTGATTGTGTATTTCATATCAAAGCATTGTGTTTCTTACAAATCTATAGGTTGTCAAACCAGTGATTCCTGACTCGGGTGTTGCTTGTAGTTTAACAACGTTGCTTTCTATCGTAGCTCCCATAGAAACAATCTTATTATTGTCATTCATGATCGCATACTCTTGAATAGAAACTCCAGATTCATGAGTGATGACCATTGCTTTTTGAGCCTGTGTATTTGTGCTCTGTTGGAAATGCAAAGTATACTCTGCAAACTTAAAGTCATACTCATTAATATTGAAAGTATCAATGTTTTCTGCAACACCTACAACAGCAGTCCAAGATCCTTTGTCAACAGATACTCCATGAACATCCCCAATCTGAAGTGTGGTCTGTGGGTTGGTAGTAGCAATACCAACATTAGAAACTGTATTGATACCAACATCAGTAGATTGCCAGAGACCACTGGCTCCTCCTCCACCTCCTCCACCACCAGCAGAGGTAGAACCAGAGAGAGGTGTGAAACTAACATCTTTTCCAGATGCTTTAACGACAATAGTCTGATTGGTTGTAACAAAAAGATCTGTGATGGTGAAGTTCTGACCGACTGCTAACGGTTGAGCAAAAATAATCCAACCACCATTCAGGTCACCATTCTCATCCTTCACACCAACCCAAATTCTACAAGGATCATACCCTTGATTGTTGACTCCAAGTGTAAAGTTTCTATCTGCTGGAGCTGTAGTAAGATCCAGAATACTACCAGCAGTCGTCTCTGTAGTGATCAGAGATTCAACTCTACCATCAGCACCCCCACCACTTCCAAGAACGGTGAAGGATACTCCAGCACTGCGAGCAGAAACTACAAGAGTTTCATTTGTTTCTACATATAATTTCTCAACGTCTTCTACTTCTAAAGGGTTTAGATAATTTTCTTTACGAACGTATTCTTTATTCTGAATATCATCAGCACTAGTCGAAACACCAATAGAATATCTGGTGCTCTCGTTAGTATTGTTGTTTACATAGACAGTTACGGCTGTTGAGGAGGATGCTGTAAAAATTCCAACTGCAGTTCCTTTATTCGCATCAGTGGTAACTAAAGATCCTAACTTACCGAAAGCCACGTTATCCCTTCAAAATGCTCGTCTAGATATTTATGTGATATAATGAGTAGAAGAAAAGGTCTATATGATTATTCTCACAGGTTATCAAGGGTTTATCGGAAAGAGTTTTGCCGATACTCTTTGGAGTCAGAAGTTATACCGTGTTGAGATGAGTCACTGCTTCCAGTTCTTAGAACAGTTTGATGACTGGAAAAAAGTTCATCTGATCATCCATCAAGGTGCTATGTCTAGCACTGTGGAAAAAGATATTAACAAAATCCACAGGTACAATGTAGATTTCTCAATCAAACTGTTTGAGAAAGCAATCGAATATAATATCCCTGTGATTTATGCCTCATCGGCATCGGTTTATGGTAACAAGACAGATGGTTCTGTCAATCCTCTGAACTATTATGCTATCTCCAAACTGCAGGTAGATTATTGGGTTCAGGATAACATCGATAAGTTCACCAAGATTCAGGGGTTCAGGTACTTCAATGTCTATGGTGACGGAGAAGAGCATAAGGGTGACCAGGCAAGCCCCGTGAGCAAGTTCACCTGGCAGATTAGAAAG
>Ga0255751_10004188_pt1 | contig 13086 bp, 14 predicted proteins | sample 071ome_20_FD_179951 | JGI IMG/M metagenome (GOLD analysis project Ga0255751, IMG submission 179951) | Coastal salt marsh microbial communities from the Groves Creek Marsh, Skidaway Island, Georgia - 071412BT metaG (version 2) | ecosystem: Environmental > Aquatic > Marine > Intertidal zone >...
ACGGTCTTGAAGAGGCGTGGTTCTTAGTTGATGAGGCAACGCGCCGTTACGGGATTGCGATGACTAAAGTTGCTAAAAAATTCATATCGCTTAAATTTCAAGAAGATAGCTTGAATCGTTTACAAATTACAGTAAGATTGAATGACATCAGAGCTTACAAGTGGGCAAAGTGTTTAGGGTTTCAAACAGATGGTGTAATGAAACAATTTGGCCCCGATGGTTCTGATTATTACATGATGGCAATTACGAAGGATTAAGTTATGAGTTCTGTAGTTAAACTCGCCACTGGTGGCAAAAAGGAATCTATCGCGGATATAACTCCTGAACCACAAAAGCAAACAGCAAGCAAAGCAGAAACAGAAATGGCTATGAAAAAGCAATCATCTTTACGCGCTCGTCAAGGTCGTGGCGGTTTATTTGCTCGTAGCTTAGGCGATACACAAGATACATTAGGTGGTTAATTATGAGCAGCTTATTCAGTAAACCTGATACTTCGGCTCAAGAAAAGCAGTTAAAGATTCAACAAGAGCAGATTGAAGCACAAGAAAAACGTCAAGAAGCTGAAAAAGCTGAGCTTGGCGCTTCGCTTCAAGCAAAAGCTAGAGCTAGACAACGAGGCGGTCGCCGTATGCTGTTAGCTGATCGTGAAGATGCTGAGCTTGGTTTGCCTTCACAGTTAGGCATTGGCGTTAATCGCAACGTATAAGTAGATGACACGCCTAGTCGTAAAACGCGAATCGCTTGGTATCAATACTAAGCATACGTCACCGTCCTATATAGATGGCAGCGATGAACAAGTATTGGTTAGTTCTGATTACGGATTGCCAACAACTAGTCCTTTAGGGGCTAATTTGCTTGAGGGTCATGTTCATAGTATTGGTTATACCTATCCATTTTCAGCAAAACTTGCTGATGGTGCTAACTTCGATATAGCGATTGCGTTTGCTTCTGGCATTCAGCCTAAAGTAACTATTGAAGGCTTATGTGTTGGCAATGCAATGGGCTACTTGTATGAAAATGCAACCACATCAGGCGGTACTGCATTAGCTCAGGTTAATTTAAATCGCAACAGTGTTGATACAGGCAATGCTGCTGCGGTACTAAATCCTACGGTATCTGCCACTGGGACATTGCTTGGCAGTTATGTTCTTATTGGTGGCGTTAAAAAGAAGGCAACAGGTGGCGATTTGACTTCAGTCAGTATGCTGCTAAAACCACTTACAACTTATTTGCTTCGTCTAACCAATGTCAGCGGGGCAGATCAAGCAGCAGAAATGACTATTACTTGGTACGAATAACATGGCTGAACCAAAGAAACTCACAGTAGAGCAGATTATTAAGCGTCAACAGCTTGCTCAATCTCGCAAAGACAATTTCCGTGACTTGTACGAAGATGCGTACGAGTTTGCATTGCCACAGCGTAATCTTTACGACGGTTACTATGATGGCAGGGTTGGTGGTCAGAAAAAAATGAGTCGTGTATTTGACTCAACGGCTATTAGCTCAACCCAGCGTTTTGCTAACCGCATGCAATCTGACATTTTCCCGCCACAGCGTAAGTGGTGCAAGCTAGAAGCAGGGAATGAAATACCACCAGAGCGCAAGCTAGAGGTAGAACAAGCGTTAGATTTATTTAATGATAAAATGTTCTCAGTCCTCAAGCAGTCTAACTTTGACATTGCGATTGGTGAGTTCTTGCTTGATCTATCAGTTGGCACAGCAGTTATGTTGGTTCAGCCAGGTGATGGTGTTATCCCAATTAATTTCATTCCAGTGCCTCAGTACCTTGTGTCATTTGAAGAAGGTGCCAACGGTCAGGTAGACAATGTTTACCGTCGCATGCGCCTGAAGGGTGAGGCTATCAAGCAACAATGGCCTGATGCACAGATTGATGCTGAGCTACAGCGCAAGATTGATGACAAGCCAACTGAAGAGATTGAGCTGCTAGAAGCAACAATTTATGACTATGATCGTGGTGACTACTGCTATCACGTCATTCACCCTAAGTCTAAGCAAGAGATTGTGTACCGCCGTAAGGACACTAGCCCTTGGGTAGTCAGCCGATTTATGAAAGTGGCTGGTGAAATCTATGGTCGCGGCCCAGTGATCACTGCGCTGCCTGATATTAAGACCCTGAACAAGACGCTTGAGTTGTTGCTGAAGAACGCAAGTCTGGCAATCACTGGTGTCTATACGGCAGCAGATGATGGTGTGCTAAATCCACAAACGATCAAGATCGTGCCAGGTGCAGTTATCCCTGTTGCTCGAAATGGTGGCCCACAAGGTGAGTCACTTCGTGCGTTACCTCGTGCCGGTGATTTCAACGTAAGTCAGATAATAATCAATGACTTACGCATGAATATTAAGAAAACACTTTTAGATGAGTCATTGCCACCAGACAACATGTCAGCACGTTCTGCGACTGAGGTTGTTGAGCGTATGAAGGAACTAGCTCAGAACTTAGGCTCTGCATTTGGTCGCTTGATCAACGAAACTATGATCCCGATTGTTCAGAAGACATTAGAGGTTATGGATGAGTCGGGCATGATTACCCTGCCTTTGAAGGTCGATGGTCAGGAAGTAAAGGTAACGCCAACATCCCCACTTGCCGCAGCTCAGAATATGGAAGAGATCAACAGCATCATGCAGTTTGCTCAGGTAGCTCAAGGCATGGGGCCAGAAGGTCAGCTTGCTATCAAAACGAGTGAGATGATTGATTATATTGCTGACAAGATGGGCGTTCCAGCAAGCATCCGCACAACGCCTATGGAGCGTGAGCAACTGATGATGGAAGCACAACAGATGATGATGGCGCAACAGCAGCAGATGATGGGTCAAGGCCCGCAGCAAGCAGCAGAAGAAGTTGGTCAGGAGATGGCTCAATGAGCGCAATAATAGGAAAAAGATTTGATGCAAATGATCCAAGCACCTATGGCACTAGACCTGATGGTTCTCAAAAAGGCGCAGGATATTTTGGGTTATTAAAAAGACCAAATGGTGACATTTCTACAGAGCTTTCTATTGGCGTTGGCATAGGCGGCAAAGAGGTGGATATTCCAACTCTTGTTCCCGGCCTGACAAAACAAGAAATTAATTACTTGCTTACTACTGAGCCAAATCCAAGAGGATTGCCTGAATCAATCGTCAGAAAAGCGGTTGATCACGCTAAAATGCGTATGGCTATGGGCAAGTCTCCATTTGCAGAACCCGGCGAACAAGTGGAGTTACCTAAATGAGCGGATGGGAAGAGTTAGAACCTATGAATGTAGTCGCAATCGACCGCAAAAAGGAAGATTTAGACATTATGATTGCTCGCACTTTCTCAACTGAGAATGGGCAAAAAGTGTTGGCATGGCTTCGAGAGGCTTACCTTGAGAATCCAAGCTGGCAACCTGGAGCTGAATCTAGCTTCGGGTTCTTCCGTGAAGGGCAGAACTCTGTCATTCGCGATATTGAAAAACGTATCAAGAGGATTAAAGAATGAGCGAAACCGAAGAAAGCGGTGGCCTTTTAGACGGTGTAGATACTGCACCTGAAGAAAGCACAACCCCTGCTGAAACGGAGATCAGCCATGCGGCTGCCGACCCAGAAGCACAGGCAGCCGAACCATTAGAGCGTCCAGATTGGTGGCCTGAGAAATTCTGGGCTAAGGACGATAACGAGCCAATGCTCGAAGAGATCGCTAAGTCTTACGCGGAGCTAGAAAAGAAGTTCCGTAATGGCGATCACAAGGCTCCAGAAGAGTACGCAAGAGACGTATTCCAAGGAATGCCAGAGGATGATCCGGTAGTGTCCACTTACATTGATTGGGCGCAGAAGAACGGAATCAGCCAAGAAGCCTTTAATGAATTAGCTCAATCTGTGCTGCAACACGGTGCGGATGAAGGCGAAAACTATAAGATTTCGCTAGAACAAGAGCGAGCTGCACTTGGCCCGAATGCCGATGCTGTGATTAAAAACATGGCGATATGGGGCCAAGGCTTTGTCGATAAAGGCATCTGGGGTGCTGAGGACTATGAAGAGTTCAAGATTTGGGGTGGTACGGCTGCCGGAATCAAGGCTCTGCAAAAGCTTCGTTCATCTTATGAAGGTCGAGTCCCTGTCGAAACTGCACCGTCACAGGATATGCCGTCTAAGGACGAGCTGTACGAAATGGTCGGAAAACCTGAGTACAAGACCGATCCAGCCTACCGCCGAAAGGTCGAGAAGATGTTTGAACAGGCGTTCGGACAGTAATCAAAGCCCTTCATAAGGCCCTTCTAAGCCCCTTCCGAGGGGCTTTTTAGTGCCTGTCAGAAAAATAAAACCAAGCATTTGGTCATAATAAAACCAAGTTTTTGACATTGATAAAACCAAGCATTTGGTCATAGACAGAAAAAAATAAAACCAAGTTTTCGATATACATTAAAAGTAATTTATAAAGTAGTTGTTGCAACTTGCTGTTTTGTGTATAGAATCAAGTCAGGCTAATCGGAATCCCGACCCTAAATAGTAGTACTCTACTCAACGGGCGAGTTGTAAAACGCAAGTTCAGGCCCACGCAATGTGGACAACCATAAGAGCGACACTTAACCGTATTTATTGATCAGGAGATCACAATGGCAATTAATGTATCAAATGCCTTTGTTACGCTGTTCGATGCGGAGGTTAAACAGGCTTACCAAGGTGAGTCTATGTTGCGTAATACCGTCCGTCTTCGTACTGGTGTAGAAGGTTCTACTCACAAATTCCCTAAAATTGGTTCAGGCGTAGCACAAGTTCGTGTTCCACAAACTGACGTTACACCAATGAATGTTGACTACTCTCAAGCTACTGTAACCTTGTCAGATTACATCGCTGCTGAGTATTCAGACATCTTCAACCAAGCAAAAATCAACTTTGACGAGCGTTCTGAGTTGGTTCAAGTTGTATCTAAGTCAATCGGTCGCCGTGCTGACCAATTGATCATCGATGCACTTGATGCTGCTTCTACTTCTTTGACTGTTGCAACTACTGTTGGTGGCGCAGGTACTAACCTGAACCTTGACAAGTTGATCGAAGCTAAGAAATTGATGGATGCTGGCAACGTTCCTATGGAAGGCCGTCACATCTTGATTCACGCTAACAACCTTTCTGGTCTGTTGGGTGAGACTGAAGTGACTTCATCAGACTACAACAGCGTTAAAGCGTTGGTAGGTGGTGAGATCAACACCTTCTTGGGCTTCAACTTCCACGTTATCGGCGACCGTGACGAGGGTGGCTTACCTAAGCCTTCAACTCGTACTTGTTATGCTTGGCATCAACAAGCTATGGGCATGGCAGAAGGTATGGGCGTTCGCACTGAGATTAACTATATCCCAGAGAAAACCTCACACTTGGTTGCTTCTATGTTCTCTGCTGGTGCAGTAGGCATCGACGCTGGTGGCATCGTCGAAATCTCTTGTACTGAGTAATAGGAGTATTTAAAAATGGCATATTCATCAACTGGTTTTGCAACCATTGGCGCATCAAAGTCAGGTAATGCTGTATCTTTGTATGCTTACTCAACCGCTGATGCTATTGGTGATGTGAACACCTCTGGTTACTTCAATGACTTGTCAGATACTCTGCAAGTTGGCGACGTAATCTTGGTTCGTTCATCAACTGGTGGCACTCAAGCACTATCATTGGTATACGTTGCTTCTAACGCTTCTGGCGTAGTAGACGTAACCGATGGCTTGACCATCACTGCAACCGACACTGACTAATCAGTTAGGTTGTAGAAAGGGAGGTTACTTCTACTCCGTAGGGGTAGCCTCCTTTTTCTTTATAGGAGCTAGAAATGGCATCAGGCGATACTGATTTAACAATCTGCTCAGACGCTCTCATCTTGTTAGGCGCAGCACCTATTTCTTCTTTTAATGAAGGAACAGATGAAGCAAATACTTGTGACCGTTTATACCCAGACGTAAGAGATTCTACGCTTCAGATGTATCCTTGGGCGTTTTCCTTTAAGAAGGTTCAGTTAGCTAAAACAACTAACACTCCGGTAAACGAGTGGAAGTATGAATATCAGTTACCTTCTGATCGTATTGGCCCTCCAAGGGCTGTTTTTGATAGTGCTTCTGTTGGCGCTCGACCTTTCCAGAAATGGGAACGATATGGCGACAAGATTTTAACTAATGCAGAAACTATCGTTATTGATTATCAATTCTCTGTTTCAGAAGCAAATATGCCAGCTTGGTTTGTTCAGCTTATGAAATATCAAATGGCTTGGCATTTAGCTGAGCCTATTACTGACCAAGTGAGTAAAACTGACTTTTGGAAAACTGTTGCTATGGGTTCTCCAGGTGAGAATAATCGTGGTGGCTATATGCGTACTGCGATGAGTATTGACGGTCAAGGCAATACTCCACAGTCTATTGAAGACTATAGCTTGATTGCGGTACGTTACTAATGACTAAATATGTCGATATTCAAACGAACTTTACAAGCGGTGAGATTGATCCGTTATTGCGTTCGCGTATTGACATCAAGCAGTACCAGAACGGCGCATCAAAGCTAACTAACGTATTTGTTCAGCCTCAAGGTGGCGCTAAGCGTCGCCCTGGTTTAAAACACATTTATGAGTTTCCAACGCCAATAGTAGAGTCAGCAGCGCAAAACTGTGCGTTAATTCCTTTTGAATTTAGCGTTGATGATAGCTATATGCTGTTATTTTATAACGGCTATATGTATCCATTTAAAGATAATGAACTTGTTGGCGACATTAATGGTGCTGGTAATGACGGTTACAATTTATTAGCTGTAGGTTGGCAATCGGTTCCTTATGATGAGATGTCATGGACTCAATCTGCTGATACATTAATTCTTTGTCATCCAAACTACAGACCAATAAAAATAGTTCGTACTTCTGACAATGATTGGACGGCTAGTTATCTTAGCTTTTCAAGCATTCCTAAGTATCCTTTCCTTTTGTTTAACAATAATCCATCAGGGACTTTAACGCCTGATGAGATTAGCGGAACAGTTACCTTAACAGCGTCTTCTGGCATATTCCATAGTGGAACATCGCCTGATACAGGCACCCTCAACGCAATGGATTTTGCTTCAAGCGCGTCAAGTACTGATGACTATTATAATGGATTTTATGTTGAACTAACTGGTGGTACAGGATCAGGTCAAATAAGACTAATTACCAGCTATATTGGTTCTGGAAAAGTAGCTCTTGTTGATGAGTATTGGGATACGATCCCAGATGCAACAACCACTTATTCTGTTAAGCAATTTACGCCACAATCTGTAGGACAGTATGTAAATGCAGCGCCACAAGGTCGATTAAAAATCGTTGAATACATTTCAGCAACCTCAGTTAAAGGCAGAACAGAAGTACCATTCTTTAGCACAGATGCTATCGCTCAAGGTGATTGGGATATTGAGACTGGCTATGAAAACGTTTGGTCTACCTCAAAAGGCTGGCCTAGTACTACAACTTTCCATGAAGGCAGGTTGTACTTTGGTGGCAGTAAGAGTCGTCCTACAACTATTTGGGGAAGTAAGGTCGGTTTATTTTTTGACTTTGAGCCAGTAGAGGCTTATGACGACGATGCGGTTGAAGCGACACTCGACACAAACACGCTCAATACTATTACGGACATCATCTCAGGGCGGGAGCTACAAGTTTTCACGACAGGCGGTGAATTCTACGTTCCGCAAACAAATCAAGAGCCTGTCACTCCTACTAATTTCTTTGTTCGTACTGGTACTCGCAACGGATCAAAGCAGCATATCCGAGTTCTACAACTTGGCTCTGGAACTATGTATATCAAAAGACAAGGTAAATCTCTCTCTGAATTCTTGTATTCAGATACAACCTTGTCTTATGTCAGCAACAACATTTCCTTGTTGTCATCTCATCTCTTAAAGACTCCAAGAGCAATGGCGCTTAGAAAAGCTGCGTCTACTGATGAATCTGATTTGTTATTTATAGTGAATGAAGATGATGGTTCAATGGCAGCTTATTCATTATTGACACAGCAGCAAGTTGTTGCTCCATCAGAGATAATTACTGATGGTGAGTTTATTAGTGTTGGCGTAGATGTTGCTGACATTTATGTTGTCACAAAGCGTACGTTTGATGGCACAGACAAATACTTTGTTGAAGTATTTGATTCTTCAGTGTTCACTGATTGTGCTTTTACTGGTGGTGCTGCTTCTGGAGCATCTAGCCTTCCGCATGAAGAGGCTGAGGTTAATGTTCTTGCTGATGGCAATGTTCTTGGTAATGAAACTGTTACCTCTGGCTCAGTTACATTTGATAGAGCATCGACCACTTCTTACGAAGTTGGCTTGCCATTTAATGTTGAAGTAACTACTCAGCCAGTAGAAAAAGACATCGGCACAGGCACTCGATTAGGCTTTAAAAAGCGTATTGTTGAGATTAATGCGATTCTTAATCAAACACAGCACATCAATCTTAATGGTGTTCTAGTGCCAATTCGATCTTTTGATACAGCAGGTACGCTAGATAATCCAACAACTTCTTATACTGGCATCAAGACGCTATATGGTGTTCGTGGTTACAGCAAAGATGCTACCGTATCTGTAACTCAAAATTATCCACTCAAGATGACGTTGTTAGGCCTTGAGTACAAAGTATCTACGAGCGGAGGTTCATAATGACTTGGGCAGTCGCAGCCGCAGTTGCAAGCGGTTTACAAGCAGTAAGCTCTATTCAACAGGGCAAATTCCAAGCAGCGAATTTAAAACTTCAAGGCAAACAAGCTGTTCTGAAAGGCAGAAAGAATGCTTTGGGTTACAGTCAACAAGCAATAGACGCATTAGATGCACAAAACAGAATGGCTAGTAGAATTACGGCTTATGGTTTTGCTAATGGTGTTGATGCTTTTACAGGCTCTAGCATGACTGTTGATCGTTATAATGCGTTCAAGGTTGGTAAAGAGTACAACTTAGGTCTTGAGAACGCTGATATGGCAATCGCTGGCGGTTTAGCTCAAAGCCAAGCTCTAAACTCTGCGGCTAAGCATACTATGAAAATGGCATATCTCAATGCCGCAGCTTCAGTAGCTCAAGGTGTTTATATGTATGGAGCATTAAGCACTCCTACAGGAACAGGCTCACTAGGTCTTAATACTTCTGGTGCAAACAGCATGTCAGCAGCTAATCAGTCATGGGCTTCTTCTCAAGGATTCTCTATGTCTAGTAGCAATGCTTCCTGGGCAAACTTAGGATTGTAAGAAATGGCATTACCTACTTATAAAACTCGCGGCATTTCATACGCTCAGTTGCCCTCCATAGAAACGGCTGATTTAAAAGCTGGTGCTGCTATGTACCAAAGCTTAAATCAGAAGCTTGATAAGCTTTTAGGCGTTGTTGAGAAAGAAGGCACAGCGTATGCAGAGCAGCAAGCACAAAAGTTTGCAGCTCAAAACCCGATAACCCAAGAGCAGATAGACGCTGCTAATAATGACGTAGGGCCAATAGAATCGTTTTTAGGCGCTTTTCAAGGCAAAGGTGGCACTGTCTACCAAGAGGCGTTGCAAAAGGCTCAGGGCGTTACCCTAGCTGCTGAGCTAAAGCAAAGAGCGTCTGGGCAGATTGCTCAGATTGAAGATGATGCTTTGCGAGGCTATCGAGTAGTTAATGGTCAGCGAATGGCATTTACAGCAGGTGATGCTCAGGCTGAGATTGCAGACTTAGCTGACGGTTATTATGCAACAGTTTCCGCATTTAACTTGCAAGCTGGTGTCAATCTCAAAGCAGATTTAGCTACTAAGGGTAATGTTGCTCTTCGTTCAGTGTTATCTGAGCAGCGAAAGAAAGACCAAGCAGCCAATATCTTTAAAATTGAAGAAGGTATGGTGTCTTTAGAAAAGCAGTTAATTAATGCTTATTCACTGACAGAAGATCAGTTAGAAGGTCAGATTGACCCGTCAACAGGTTTTGATCTAACAAGAGATCAAATTGCTGACAACTTGATGAAAGGTCATCTTGATTTCGCCATCATTACAGGCAATTCAACTTATGTTTCAAAAATTCAAGCAATCAAGTCTGAAGCAGCAAAGCAAGCATTGTTAAACTCAGTTGGTCCTGGTAAGCGTTTTGCTGATGATGAAGCGTTACTACGCGCTATGCGAGATGATTCGTTTACGACATTAAATGAGGCTTGGGCTAGATTTACACCTAATGACAAGCAAGAACTGAAAGACCAAGTTTACAACCGCATAACTGCTCGTGCTGATGAGGCTTCATTTAGAAGCAAACAATTATTTAAAGAGCTTGAGGTTGAACGTGCTGATATGGAAAAGCAGATCGGCATGGGTATTACTGACCCGTTAATGCGTCAGGCTTATGAATTTAAGATGCACGACATGAACAGAGCTGTAGAAGGTGAGCTTTGGTCGCAAGAATACATTAGACGATTTGCTAATGGTGAAGAGGGCGATACTGTCGCTTCTATTGAAGAAATGGCTGTTTATCGTCAAATGGTTCGTGAGATGAAGATTACACCTGATGACACAACCGAAATGATGTATGGCACTAACGGTAGAAAGATTCAGCTCTCTGGCAAGCAAAAGATTGAGCTAGATAATCTAGCAGCAACAGTTGTTAGCCCTGATTACAGAACAAATCAGGCACAACTTGCTACTCGTATTGAGGCGCTGATTCCTGCTACTGATAAAGTTTTCCGAAAGAAAATGTTAGATGAAGCAAAAGGTATGTTGCTTGATCGATTAGATGCTGATCCTGATAGAAAGATGACTAGCCGAGAGCATCAAGACATGGTGTATTCTTTAATTGGTGATCGTTACAACGCTAAAAAACAAAGCAAGGTTGAAAGAAATATTAAAGATTACCTTGAGTTTACTATCCCTGATGCACTGTACAAGCTTGAATATAGAGCTAAGGATCAAAGAGATTTTTTTGAAATGCTTGAAGAAAATCCAGACCATCTTGAAAACCTGTTTATTCAAACTGACGATCAGAACCTTCTTCGTCAAATAGAAGAAGCTAAACAGTTTTTAAGGGATAACTTCAAGATTTACAGGAGCTATTAAGGTGGAAGAGCAAAGCCCATTTTATTCAATGTATTTGTCGTATCAGGCAAATGCGTTGCCTCCTGCTCCAGAAAAGCCATTGGAAGAGAGAGTTCCTACTCCAATGGATGATGTGCCTAAGCCTGAGCCTGAGCAAAAGCTCAATGTACTTGGTGAGCCTGTCGAGCCATCTGAGCTAGGTCAGACCATCGTAGAGGATATTACTGATTTAGGTCGCCGCATTGTTGATCCCTTTATGACTAGCCCTGCTGTTCAAGGCCCTATTAAGGGGGCTACTGATTTGGTTAATCAGATCAGTAGTCTTGATAATGAGTTAGGTCAAGTTCTAGGTGTATATGATCGTGACCGTCAGCCTATGCAGTTGCCTGACATTACTGAAGATATGCCAGTCGCTAGTGAGGGTGGTAAAGAGTTGATTGCAACATTGACTCAATTCTTAGCGCCATTTAAAGCTGCTGGTGGATTTAAAGCTGGGCCACTAACAATGGAAAGCTTTAGAGCTGGTGCATTAGCTGACGCACTGTTTGACCCTGAAAGTGGCAACTTATGGGACATGGCAAAAGAGCAAGGCTGGGTTCCAGAGCTAACGCAATACCTATCGGCAAAAGTTGATGAAGAGGCTCCGGCTGAAGATCGATTAATGTCACGCCTTAAAACAGTATTTGGCGAAGGTGGCCCATTAGGTGTGGCTGCTGACGGTATATTTAAGTTGGCAAGTATGGCTAAGAAAGCTTACTTCCCAGGCAAAGAAGAGTCTTTGCAAAAGGTGCAAGAGGAAGAAGATATCCTTGGTGATTTGTTGGCAAGTTTTGATGATTTAGGTGGTAAGAAATATTCAGGCACAAAGCGGCCTGTTATTGAAGAGCCTGATGAAGTAGCGCAGCAAATCACGCCAAAGGAATCTGTTTGGGATGAATTCTTGCCAATAGCAGAGGATAGGTCAGAAGCTCGCTTTAAGTCCAAGTCGTTTGTCGTTGAGTATCCTATTGACGATTTTTTACGATTAGCCGATGAAGGCGAGTATGCGGATAAAGCAAAGCGCGTTGCTGGCTTTGACAAGTTTGAAACTTATCCACAGCTAACTGTGCAAACCATGAAAACAGGTGTTGCAAAGGTTACTGGTCATGAGGGTAGGCACAGAGCGCGTGAGCTAAAGAAACGTGGCTATACCACAATGCCTGTTGAGTTTCGCTCAGATATAGACACACCTATCCGTTGGTCAGAACAGGGCGACCCAAAAAATTACGATTATCGTGAGCTATTCCCAAAAGGTTTAGTCGGTCAAGACAAGTCATTAGCTAGAAAAGAGCGTGACGCTGTACGCCCATTCCCAATAAAGCGAGGCGATTACGGTATTATAAAAACATCAAAAGGTGATAACTAATGGCAACTAAACCAATAGACGCTCAAATTGATTTATTGGCAGCAGAGCTTGATTTAGCTAAGACTGAGAACGCTGAGCAGCCACAACACTTTCAAGAGCCTGTAGGTGATGAGCCTTCTATTCTTGAAGACCCTATGCCTTCACCTGTAGATCAGGAAGAGGTTGAGGTTGCGAGTCTTGGCTCTCAGATAATCAAAGCATATAAAACGCCATTGGCTCCAACGGCTAAACCAGAAGCTCCAAGAAAAGCTGTGCCTAAGAACCCTGACCCTGATGAGATTACATCAGACCCAGCTAAAGGTGTCGAAGGGCATGAGCTTCCTGCCGTTGAAATAGAAAACATGACACCTGATGAGGTGGCACAGTACAAGCAGAACCTAGCTGATATTAGATCAGGTGAGGTTGCACGAACTGAAGGTGCTCCTGCTGATATTGGTGGTGGTCGTTTAGACCCATCTAAGCTGCTTAGTGATCAAGATTTTGCTGATCACATTCAGGCGATTACTGAGGTTGCAAAGCGTGACCTTAAATCAATCAAGGTCGATGATTTATATGAACAAGCCAGACAGCGTGGTTTTAAAGATAAAGACCTAGAAGCGTTGGTTGATCCTAATCGTGGGGCAATGACAGCAGAAGAAGCGGCTGTATTTGTTCTGGAGAGCATGC
>Ga0255751_10004190_pt1 | contig 13080 bp, 9 predicted proteins | sample 071ome_20_FD_179951 | JGI IMG/M metagenome (GOLD analysis project Ga0255751, IMG submission 179951) | Coastal salt marsh microbial communities from the Groves Creek Marsh, Skidaway Island, Georgia - 071412BT metaG (version 2) | ecosystem: Environmental > Aquatic > Marine > Intertidal zone > Salt...
GCAATTAATTAATTATACTTAATTTTATTTGTATTAAACAACTAAGTATGAATAAGATAATTTCTGATTTCCTAAAAGAAATTGACAAAAGAAACTCACACGAGCCTGAATTTATGCAAGCTGTGAGGGAAGTGTCTGAAGACCTAATTCCTTACATTGTAAGTCAGGATATATATCACGGTAAAAATATTCTCATGAGAATGTGCGAGCCGGAAAGAGTAATTATGTTTAGAGTGAACTGGATTGATGATAAGGGAGAAATTCAAGTAAACAGAGGTTATAGAGTTGAAATGAATTCGGCAATTGGACCATACAAAGGAGGGTTAAGATTTCACCCAAGCGTAAACCTTAGTATTTTAAAATTTTTAGCATTCGAGCAAGTATTTAAAAATAGCTTAACCACTCTTCCTATGGGTGGAGGAAAAGGTGGAGCTGATTTTGACCCAAGAGATAAGTCAGATGGTGAAGTAATGCGATTTTGTCAAAGTTTTATGACTGAGTTATTTAGACATATTGGTCCAAATACTGATATTCCAGCTGGGGACATTGGTGTAGGGGGTAGAGAAATAGGATACATGTTTGGACAGTATAAACGATTAAAAAATGAATTCACAGGCGTTTTAACTGGAAAAGGAGTTTCGTGGGGAGGATCACTAATAAGACCCGAAGCTACAGGTTATGGTACAGTCTATTTTGCCGAAGATATGTTTAACCACGAGGGTAAATCCATTCAAGGCAAAACAGTTACAATTTCTGGATCTGGCAATGTTGCTCAATATGCTGCTGAAAAATGTATTCAATTAGGGGCAAAAGTTATCTCTATGTCAGATTCTTCTGGTTTCATTCATGACAAAGAAGGTATAGATGAAGAAAAGCTTTCTTTTATAATGGATCTGAAGAATAATAAAAGAGGAAGAATTAGTGAATATGTGAAAAAATATCCAAATGCTAAATTTGAAAAAGGCAAAAGACCTTGGTCTTTAGAATGTGATGTTGCTTTACCATGTGCAACTCAGAACGAGGTTTCAGAAAGTGATGCAAAATTATTAATTAAAAATGGGTGTAAATGTGTTGCAGAAGGAGCAAATATGCCTTGCGAACCAGGAGCAATAAAGCAATTTAAACTCAATAAAATTTTATATGCACCCGGAAAAGCCTCAAATGCTGGAGGTGTTGCTGTATCAGGTCTTGAAATGGCACAAAATTCATTACGTTATTCTTGGACAAGAGAAGAAGTGGATCAAAAACTAAAAGAAATTATGATTAATATTCACAAATCTTGTCTGGAATACGGTAAAGGAAAAGATTTTGTTGATTATAACAAAGGAGCCAATATTTCAGCATTTATAAAAGTTGCTGATGCAATGCTTGCTCAAGGTGTAGTTTAATATAAGTATGGGTAATGTTTCTTCTCAATCAATTATATTAAACTTTACCAAATATTCTGAAACAAGCATTATAGTAAACTGTTATTCATTGTTAAATGGATACTCATCTCACATTGTAAAAGGTGTTAGGTCAAAGAAAAAAAGCAGATTTAAATTAGGTCATTTCCAAAGACTGAACTTGGTTGAAATTGAAAATGGAAATATTAGAGGAAATGAACTTTCATATTTAAAAAATATCAAAATTATATCTACTTACAATTCAATTAATTCAGATGTAATTAAGTTTAATATTGCAGCTTTTCTTTCTGAAATTCTTTCAATGATTTTAAAAAATCATAACGCAGATAGAAAACTTTTTGATTTTCTTAAAAGTAGTTTTGAATGGTTTGAAAAATCTGAAAATTATTCAAGTTTTCATGTTCTTTTTATGGTTTATCTAACTAAATTTTTAGGTATTTGTCCAGAGAAAAACATTAATAATCATTTGTTTTTTGATTTAGAAAATGGATGTTTTAGTGAGAATCGCGATTCAACAGCTTGCATATCAGGACAAGCTACTAATGATCTATCCCTTATACTAGGCACACAATTTGATTACTCTAATGATATATTATATAACGTAACAAGAAGAAGAGAAATGATAGATCTGATGTTAAAATATTACATGATTCATCTGCCTGGATTTAAAATTCCAAAATCATTAGAAATATTAAATGAACTTTTTTCCTAAGCACATATTAATCCTGTTATTCTCATTCTGTTTTATCAGTTTGAATTCACAGACAATAAGTGTGATTGATGAAAATTCAGGAGACGGAATTCCAAATGTATTATTATATAATTCTGATAAATCAAAAAGGGCAATTACTAACCTTGATGGTATTGTTTCTTTAGATGATTTTATTAAAAACGACATCATTACATTTAGTCATATTTCTTATGAAGAAAAAGCTATCATTTTAAGTGAACTGATAGCCAGAAAAAAAATATTCCTTTTGGAAAAATCATATAATTTAAGTGGGGTTGTTCTTTCTGTTTCAAGAAATAGTCAGGATATAAAATCAATTTCTAGAAAAGTGTCTGTAATTGATGCGTCATCTCTCAGACTTGAAGCACCTAAAACAACAGCTGATTTGCTTTATCAAGCTGGTGGAGTGCATATTCAAAAAACTCAGGCCGGAGGTGGAAGTCCTGTTGTTCGAGGTTTTGAAGCTAATAGAGTTTTACTTGTTATTGATGGAGTTAGAATGAATAATGCTATCTACCGATCAGGTCATCTTCAAAACTCTATAACAGTAGATCAAAACTCATTGGAAAGAACTGAATTGATATTTGGACCTTCATCAGTTGCCTATGGATCTGATGCTCTTGGAGGTGTAATTCATTTTTATACTAAGACGCCAAAATTCAGTGATAGTTTTTCACTTAACTATTCTAGGGATTATTCTTATAACATCTCAGACAAATCAAATATTAGATCAAGGAATATAGAGATTTCAAATAAAAAATGGGCAAGTTTCACAAGTTTCACAAGATCTTTTTATGGTGATGTTATTATGGGTGAAAACAGAAGGCATGGCTATAAAAATTGGGGACTTGTCAAATATTACAGCAGAAACAGTGCTTCAAAATATCTTGAAAATGCGTCTGTTAATTCAAACACTTCCGTCCAAAAAAACACTTCATATAAACAAAAAGATTTTCTTCAAAAATTTAATTTTAAAACAAGTGAAAACTCTAATCTGATACTCAATTTTCAATTTTCTGAATCCTCTAATATTTCAAGATTTGATAAATTAAGTGAAATAAATGAAGATAATAATCTAAAATATGCTCAATGGTACTATGGTCCTCAGAAAAGACTACTTAGTTCTATTAATTACAACTTAACAACTAAAAGTCTTTTTGATAAAGGTTCAATTATTTTATCCCATCAATACATTAATGAATCAAGAAATAGCAGAAAATTTAATTCTCTAGAACTAAGATCTCAAGAAGAAAAACTTCATATCTTCTCTATAAATGCTGATTTTTCTAAAAATATAAGTCAGAAGAACTTTATTTCATATGGAATTGAAACAACAAAAAACAACCTTGAATCGATTGGAAACAACTACATACTTTCTATTTCAAATAATGATATTATTGATAAATTAAAATCTCCGGGAACAAGCAGGTACCCTGATAATGGAAGTACATATAGCTCAACAGCAGGATACTTTAACATTAAAAGAATGATCTCTGAAAAAACCTATTTAAATGTGGGTTCAAGATTTTCAAGAATATTTGTTGAAGCAGGATGGAACAGTATTTCTAATGATGGAAATTTAAACTTAAATGAATTTTTTAATCAATTTGAAGATTTTAAACTTGTTAATTCATCACTGACTTACACATTAGGATTATCACATCAATTAAATAATTTCAATAAATTTTCATTGAATATTTCCAAAGGGTTTAGAGCTCCAAACATTGATGATATAGGAAAAATTAGAGAAAATGGAGGTATACTAACAGTCCCTAATTCAAGTATTAAACCTGAAAAGGCTATTAGTATTGATTTTGGATTATATAAATATGACAGAAAATTTAATTATTCATTTAATTTATTCTACACTAGATTAAATGAAACAATTGGAAGAAATATATTTTATGATTTTGAAGAAAAATCTACAGAAAACCCAGCTACAGTTATTTATTACGGAGATGAAGTATTAACAATGAGCAATTTCAATTTAGGCAAATCTGATATTTACGGATTCAATTTTGATTTTTCCCAGCTCATCACCAAAGAATTTAAGTTTAAAGGTAGTCTTTCGCATACTAAGGGCTACATAAAAGATAATGGAATGGCATTGCCTTCAATACCACCTCTTTTTGGGAATTTTAAACTTAATTTTACCAAAAGCATTTATCAGTTACAGCTTTCATATAAATTTTCTAGAAGCAAAGACCCAAATGAATATAGTTTGGGAGGTGAAGATAGTATTGAAGAAACTCCAATATTGTCAATAGATGAAAATGGAAATCCCATATATGGAGGAATGCCAAAATGGGGTATATTTCAACTATCCTCGCTAGTAAAAATTAATTCAAAAACATATTTACAGGTTTTACTAGACAATATTTTTGACATCCATTATCGTGAATTTGCATCTGGCATTTCATCACCAGGCCGATCTCTAAACTTAAAATTGAGTTTGAATTAGCGAATTTCTGTCAGCTAATTCTATTAAAATTGAGTAAATTCGCATTTTTAGTCAGAATGTCTTTTAAAGAATATAAAAATTTGAATCTAGTACAGATTTCTAATGAAATATTAGAATACTGGAAGACTAATAATACTTTTGAAAAAAGTATATCAACTAGAAAAGATTCAAAAGATTTTGTTTTTTTTGAAGGCCCCCCTTCTGCTAACGGAATGCCAGGCATACATCACGTTATGGCAAGAGCTATCAAAGATATTTTCTGTAGATATAAAACATTAAAGGGATTTAAAGTTGAAAGAAAGGCTGGATGGGATACTCATGGTTTGCCAGTAGAACTTGGTGTTGAAAAAGAACTACAAATTTCCAAAGAAGATATAGGGTCCAAAATTAGTATTGAAGAATATAATGATGCTTGTAAAAAAGCAGTTATGAAATATACTGATGTTTGGAATGAATTAACTGAAAGAATAGGCTATTGGGTTGACATGGAAAATCCATATATAACCTATAAATCAAAGTATATTGAAACTGTTTGGTGGCTTCTAAAAAAGCTCTACGATGATGGCTTGATATATAAGGGTTACAGCATACAGCCGTATTCACCAAAAGCAGGTACTGGTTTGAGCTCTCACGAACTTAATCAACCTGGAACATATCAAGACGTAACAGATACGACTGTCACTGCACAATTTGAATGTATTAAAGAAACACTGCCTGAAAGACTTAAAAAGTATTCTCAGGTTTACATTTTAGCTTGGACAACAACTCCATGGACTTTACCATCCAATACCGCCTTAACAGTTGGTAAAAAAATTAAATATGTTCTAATAAGAACGTTTAATCTATATACTCATAAATCTATTAATGTAATTCTTGCAAAAGATTTAATTCCTAAAGTTTTTAAAGGAAATTTTATTGAAGTAGAAAATGAGAATGATCTTCATTTTGACTCTATAAAAAATATACCATACTTAGTGTGTGAAGATGTAACAGGAGAAGAATTAGTTGGAATTAATTATCATCAACTATGGGAAAATGCACCTAAACCAGCAATAAATCCAGAAAATGCATTTAGAGTAATTTCTGGTGATTTCGTGACTACAGAAGATGGTACTGGTGTAGTTCACACTGCTCCTACTTTTGGTGCTGATGATGCAATAGCAGCAAAAAATGCTGTCCCAGAAGTTCCTCCAATGCTTATTTATAATGAGAATAAAGAATTAGTGCCTTTGGTTGATTTTCAAGGAAAATTTATTGATAGCCTAGATGAAATAGGAGGTAAATATGTTAAAAATGAATACTATTCTAATGAAGATGCACCTGAAAAATCAGTTGATATTGAAATTGCTATCAAGCTTAAAGAACAGAATAAAGCATTTAGAGTTGAAAAATACACCCACAGTTATCCCAACTGCTGGAGAACTGACAAACCAATCCTATATTATCCACTGAATTCATGGTTTGTGAAAGTAACAGAAAAGAGAGAATCTTTAATTAATAATAATTCCAAGATTAATTGGAAGCCTAAGGCAACAGGAGAAGGCAGATTTGGTAATTGGCTACAAAATGCAAATGATTGGAATTTGTCAAGATCAAGGTTTTGGGGAATTCCACTTCCAATATGGGCTACTGAAAATGGTAGTGAACAAAAAATTATTGGATCCGTAAAGGATTTAATTCGTGAAATTGAACACTCAATTGAAAAAGGATTCATGTCTGTAAATCCATTTGATGGATTTAAACTTGAAGATATGAGTGATGAAAACTATGAGAAAATAGATTTACATAAACACATAGTAGATTCAATAGTATTATGTTCTTCAAAGGGAGAAAAAATGATTAGAGAAAGTGATTTAATTGATGTTTGGTTTGATTCAGGTGCAATGCCATATGCTCAATGGCATTATCCTTTTGAAAATAAAGAGTTTATTGATTCTAGAAAATATTTTCCAGCTGATTATATAGCTGAAGGCGTAGATCAAACACGTGGGTGGTTTTATACACTTCACGTAATTGGTTCTCTCATTTTTAACACTAATGCATATAAAAATGTTGTTTCAAATGGACTTGTATTAGATAAGAATGGTCAAAAAATGTCTAAGAGGTTAGGAAATGCTGTTGATCCATTTGAGACATTAGATAATTTTGGCCCAGATGCCACAAGATGGTATATGATTTCAAATTCTAATCCATGGGATAATTTAAAATTTGACATCAGTGGAATTGAAGAGGTTAAAAGGAAGTTTTTTGGTACCATTCATAACATTTATTCCTTTTTCAGTCTGTATGCTAATATTGACGGATTTTCAGGAGTTGAAGAATCAATTCCTTACACAAAAAGACACGAGCTTGACAGGTGGATACTTTCTGAGCTCAACTCTTTAATTGCTGAGGTAGAAAGCTCATATGAACATTACGAACCCACTAAAGCTGCAAGATTAATTTCAAGTTTTGTTCAAGACAACTTAAGCAACTGGTATGTTAGATTATCAAGAAGAAGATTTTGGAAGGGAGAATATAATGAAGATAAGCTTTCAGCATACCAAACTTTACATGAGTGCTTGAGTAAAATTTCAATAATTTCATCTCCAATAAGTCCTTTTTATATGGACAACCTGTTTCAAGATCTTAATAGTGAGATTGGTTCTGTTCATTTGGTTGACTTTCCAACACATTCTAGTGAACTTATAAATATTGAATTAGAAAATAAAATCAGATTATCTCAAGATATATGTTCTTTAGCTCTTTCTCTGAGAAAAAAAGAAAAAATTAAGGTTCGTCAACCCTTACCGAAAATATTGGTTCCTTTTAAAAATAATGAAGAAAAAAAGGTTCTTGAAGAAATTTCAGAATTTATAAAATCAGAAATTAATGTGAAAACAATTGAATTAATTACTGATTCCTCTGAAATATTAGTTAAAAAAGCTAAAGCAAATTTTAAATTATTAGGACCAAAATATGGTAAAACAATGAAAACTGTTGTAGGGCTAATTAATAATTTAAATAACGAACAAATTGAAAATTTATCAAATTCATTATATGTAACAATTCATCATGGGGATGAAGAATTTACATTAACATCTGAGGATGTTGAAATCTATTTTGAAGATATTGAGGGTTGGTTAGTTGCCTCCGAAAATGGAAAAACAATCGCCTTAGACACAACTATTGATGAATCATTAAAAAATGAAGGAATGTGCAGAGAAATTGTGAATAGAATTCAAAACTTAAGAAAGGATTCAGAATTTAATGTTAGTGATAAAATAATTATTGAACTAGAAACCAATAATTTAGTTGAAAAAGCTATTTTTGAAAATCTTGATTATGTAAAAAATGAGACTCTAGCTTTAGACTTGATTTTTAAACAAAATCTTGAATCAAAATCGATTATTGAATTTGATAACATTAGCATAAAAGCTAAAATTTATAAAACTAATTGAAAATGGAAAAAGAAGATTTAGTACTAAGATATTCTGATAAAGATTTAGAGTCTTTTAGAATAATAATTGAAGAAAAAATTTCAAAAGCACAAAGAGATCTAGAATTGATTAGAAGTGCTTACATGAATGACGGTAATAACGGAACTGAAGATACGGCTCCCACTTTCAAGGCATTTGAAGAAGGGTCTCAAACTATGTCTAAAGAAGCAAACACACAGTTAGCAATAAGACAGGAAAAGTTTATAAGAGATCTAAAAAACGCGTTGATAAGAATTGAAAACAAAACATACGGTATATGTAGAGTTACTGGAAAATTGATTTCAAAAAAAAGACTTGAATTGGTCCCTCATGCAACCTTGAGTATAGAGGCTAAGAATAAAATGTCTTGATTTTTATCAAAACTGTTTTATTTATTTAGAAAAACATAAATGAAAATTAAAAAGTTAAATCTTTCGAAATACTTTTTAATAGTTTTTGGAATAATCCTAGCTGATCAAATTCTTAAAGTTTATATAAAGCTCAACTATTCATTAACATTTTACGGTGATCCTGCTATTATCGATTATGGATGGTTCAGATTACTTTTTATTGAAAATAGAGGAATGGCATGGGGAGCGAAACTCAATGATTTTATACCTTTTATTGATGATAAATTTGCAAAACTGTTCTTGACTCTATTTAGAATTGTTGCAATTGGATTCATCTTTTATTGGCTTAGAAAATCCATCAAAGAAGGGGCAAATTCAATACTTAAAATTTCTTTAGCATTGATTCTTGCAGGTGCAATTGGAAATGTAATCGATTCTGTATTTTATGGATATTTATTTACAGAAAGCTATTTTGAAGTTGCAACTCTATCACCTGGAAATGGATACGAAAGTTTATTTTTCGGGAATGTTGTTGATATGTTCCAATTCCCTCTTTTTACATGGACTTGGCCTGATTGGATCCCATCAATAGGTGGTAATGAGTTTACTTTTTTCGAACCTGTTTTTAATATTGCCGATTCATCAATTTCAATAGGAATTTTCCTTATGATTATCTTTAATAATAAGATTTTTCCGAAAAACTAAATATTTTATTTGGCGTAATGCAGTAATCTAGATTTATATCGTGTTTATTACATTCTAAACTTTTTTCAGGTAAAAAATATGAAATACCAATCTTTAATGGTTCTGATTTTAGATTACTAATAAAATTATCATAAAACCCTTTACCATATCCAATCCTATTGCCTTCTAAGTCATAAGCTAGAAGAGGAAGTATAACTACGTCAATTTTTCCATTAAATACTATTCCATCTTTTGGCTCAGGGATTCTAAGATTGTTGATTTCAAACACAGTTTTTTCTTCAAAAATGTACGAATCTAGAGTATTGGTATTTGTGTTTATTTTCGGGATGATAATTTCTTTCCCCTTGCCTATTAATAAATCGAAAATTGGTTTCGTATCCACCTCTTTATTTTCATCTATAGTCATAAAAAGATGAAAAGTCTTTAATTCCCAGACATTAAACTTCAAAAGGTTGTTTGCAATTTCCACGCTCATGTCAAGTATTTCTGATTTTTGTAATTGTTTTCTCAGATTTTTATACTTTTCTCTGGCTTCGATTTTGCTTAGCATATAATGCAAATAAATAATTATTTTAGTTAAGTGTCTATTTCAAACGAAATTATTTTAAAAACTATCCCAGAAAAACCTGGTGTATATCAGTTCATAAATAAAGATCAGACAATTATCTATGTAGGAAAAGCTAAAAATCTTAAGAAAAGAGTATCCTCATATTTTCAAAAAAATATTAAATCTAGAAAGACGGTTAATCTTGTAAAAAATATTCATAAAATAGAACACGTGGTTGTTCCATCAGAATCTGATGCACTGTTGTTAGAAAACTCTTTAATTAAGAAAAATCAACCAAAATATAATATACTACTCAGAGATGATAAGACTTATCCATGGATATGTGTTAAAAACGAACCATTTCCGAGGGTTTTTGTCACAAGAAAATTAGTTAAAGACGGATCACAATACTTTGGGCCTTTTACAAGTTTTAAAACCATTAATACAATTATGGGTATTATAAAGAAACTATACCCTCTAAGAAATTGTAGTTATAATCTTTCAGAAAAAAATATTTCAGAAAAAAAATACAAAGTATGCCTAGAGTATCATTTAGGGAACTGTTTGGGAGGTTGTGAGCTTAAACAAACTAAAAAAGACTATGATAAGGGTATTTCTGAAATCAAAGAAATTCTTAAAGGGAATATTTCTAAATCTAAAAAGGAGTTTAAAAAGAAAATGATTGAATTTTCAAATAAAGAAATGTATGAAGAGGCACAAAAAATTAAAGATAAAATTGATCTACTAGACAATTACCAACATAAATCAACTGTGGTAAGCTCTAAACTAAATAACATTGATGTGTTTAGCATAGTTTCAGACTCAGAATCTGCTTTTGTAAATTATCTTCAAATATCACACGGAAGAGTCATAAGATTTCATAATCAAGAAATAAAAAAGCGTTTGGACGAAACTGATGAAGAAATCTTAAGTCATCTCATTATTAATTTGAGAGAAAAATATAGCTCGAGTTCAAAAACGATCATATGTCAATTCAATTTAACTAGTCAAACTAATCTCAAATGTTTAATCCCAAGATCAGGCGACAATAAAAAGTTATTAGACCTTTCGATTAAAAATGCTAAAACATTCAGAATTGAAAGGAATAAACAAATACAATTGGTAGATCCAGAAAGGCACACCAATAGAATTATGGAACAGATGATGATTGATTTAAAATTAAAGAATGAGCCTAGACACATAGAATGCTTTGATATTTCAAATATACAGGGCACTAATAATGTTGCTTCTTGTGTTGTGTTTAAAAATGGTAAGCCAGCAAAAAAAATGTACAGAAAATTTAATATAAAAACTGTTGAAGGTCAAAATGATTTTGGATCAATGGAAGAAGTTGTGTACAGAAGATACAAGAGGTTATTGGATGAAAATCAAGATATGCCAGATCTCATAATAATCGACGGGGGGAAAGGTCAACTTAACTCAGCAGTAAAAAGCTTAAGCGAACTATCTCTATTTAATAAGATTCCTATTTTAGGAATTGCCAAAAGATTAGAAGAACTTTACTATCCACAAGACCCTATTCCACTATATTTAAATAAGAAATCAGAATCTTTAAAAATTATTCAGCAGATAAGAAATGAAGCTCACAGATTTGGTCTAGGATTTCATAGAGATCGAAGATCAAAATTTTCCTTAGAATCACAACTTGATAACATAAAAGGAATTGGGTCCATTTCAAAAGATAAACTAATGAAACGTTTTAAATCTTTTGAAAGAATTCAAAATGCAGAAACACAGGAACTAGTTGATGAAATAGGAAAAGATAAAGCTAAATTAATATTAAAGTTTTTGAAGAGAAACTAGTAGTTTCTTAATTTTACATAATTGAAAAATTATAAAGCCCTAATATTATTCCTGTTATTTTTTTCATCAACGAGCCTTTTCTCTAATAATTTAATTGACACGCTGTATTCCAAAAATTATAATGCATTTAAATCTGGTGAGTTTTTCGAATATAAGCTTTACTATGGCATCTTCAATGCAAGTTACGCATCGTTAGAATTGAAGGAAGAAGTACTTGGCGATAAAGAAGTTTTTAGAGCAAGTGCAATAGGACGAACAACAGGACTGGCAAGACTTTTTTTTAAAGTAGAAGATCTTTACGAAACCTATTTTGACAAGAACTTAGTAAAACCATTAAAATCGACAAGAAATATCTATGAAGGAGGATATGTAAAAAATACGGAAACTACTTATGATTATGACTCTAACATAGCTTTGTTATATAACAAACTAACAAATGAAGAAAAAGAATTTAAGGTTGGTGAAAACATTCAAGATATAGTTTCAACATTTTACTATTTAAGAAAACATTTAGATATTTCTAAATTAAATCCTGGAGACTATATTTACGTTAATATTTTTTTTGACTCTGAAAACTATCCTTTTAAAATGAAATTTTTGGGAATAGAAAATCTAAAAACGAAATTTGGCACAATTGAATGCATGAAGTTAAACCCATATTTGGAAGCTGGTAGGGTTTTTAGAAGCAATAAAGGTCTTGAATTGTGGGTTACAAATGATGACAATAGAGTGCCAGTTAAAGTTAAAGCTAATTTGAGAGTAGGAACAATTGTCGCTGATTTGACCACTTTTAGAGGATTAACAAATCCATTTAAGATTGTAATTAATGATTAAGAAAATTTTTAAGCTTTCTATTCTGCTCTTTATCGTTTCTTGTGGTAATGATAAAAAAGTTGAACCTGAAATTATTCAACCAAAAAAAGAAAAAATCATAAAGGAATTTGGTTTTATATTGAACAACTATGAAGTAAAGAAAGATACAATAGACGGAGGAGATTCATTTGGGCTAATTCTTGAAAAAAATGAACTCTACTATCCAAAAATTTTCAATATTGTAAATGAAGTAAAAAAAGTATTTGATATCAGAAGAGTTAACGTAGGAAGACCATACACAATTCTATATTCAAAAGACTCCGTTCGAAAGCCAGAGTATTTTATTTATCAACCCAGTTCAATCGATTATTTAGTTGTATCTCTGGGTGATAGCATCTATGCTGAAAAAAAACAAAAAGAAGTTAAGCTTGTTGAGTACGAAGCTTCTGGTGTCATAAAAAGCTCTCTTTCAGAAACCATGCAGGAGCTGGGATTAAGCCCTTTAATTACAAATGAGCTTTCAGAAATCTATGCATGGAATATCGATTTTTTTAGATTAGAAAAAGGAGATAATTTTAAAATATTGTATACATCGAAATTCATTGATGATTCTATTTACATTGGATTAAACAGGGTTCACAATGCATACTTTGAGCATAGAGGGAATCCATTCTATGCCATTGAATATGAAACGGATTCTATTAGAGGAATAACCGAATATTTTGATGAAAATGGTAAAAATTTAAGAAGAGCTTTTCTCTTATCCCCTGTTCAATTTAGTAGAAT
>Ga0255751_10004197_pt1 | contig 13066 bp, 23 predicted proteins | sample 071ome_20_FD_179951 | JGI IMG/M metagenome (GOLD analysis project Ga0255751, IMG submission 179951) | Coastal salt marsh microbial communities from the Groves Creek Marsh, Skidaway Island, Georgia - 071412BT metaG (version 2) | ecosystem: Environmental > Aquatic > Marine > Intertidal zone >...
CAAGGCACTCGGTTCATAAGGTTCTGCGTATTCTGAATTTCCTACAGGAACATTAGATGTAGGTTCATCTTCTATGATTTCTTGTTTCTTTAAAGCTTCTAGGCTCACTGAGTCTCCTAGTCTATTAAATCTTTGATGTAATCTCCGCCTTTAGTAACGGTGACATCACCACCTATACTAAGATTCTTTGTTTCTTTAACAGTATAACCTGCTTGAGGTTCATCAGTTATTTCAATGCCAAATAATTTTTCTTCGTTTTTCTTAGCATATTTTTTTTTCTTACCCATATCCATTCCACCACCCATACTGTAAGTCTTTGCATCTTTAGGTCTTAAATAAGTTTCTGGATCTGCTTTTACAGGGTCAAACATTTTACCATCAACCATAAAAGGATCTCCTAGATAAACAATGTTCTTGTTTCCCATAGCCATGTCTCTCGCTTTAGGCATTTTTTTCTTTTCAGCTTTTTCAGATCCGCTTTTTCTATTTATGACAGACAATTTTTTCTTAGGGTAAGAATTGTTTTTTTGACCTGTAATTAAATTTTTTCTTTCCTTACCACCTAATGACGAACTTCTATCATAGTGGTACACATAAGAACCGTCTTCGGTTTTAACTCCTACTCTAACTTTTTCACCCATTATAATAAATCCTTAATGTAATCTCCGCCTTTAGTAATCATCATTCCATCTTTGGCTTTTTTGACTTTAGCTCTATCTCTTCTGCTAGCACTAAGTACATCCATGCCTTCAAGAGCTTTTTCAGCTTCTCTTACATCAGATTGCGTAATTCTATCTTCACCTTTAGTAGCTTGAGCTAAATTGTAAGCTCTTCTAATATTATATGCTTTTGATTTAGCTTGTGCATCTGTCATGACACCATCTTTGGCTTTTTTAACATCTTTCTTTTTGATCTCATCTTTTTTTGCATATGCATATCCAGCACCTGCACCTGAGCCTATTTTTAAAATTGTATCAGCAATTCTTCCAATAGCAGTTTTTTTACCTGCTTTTGCTAAAGCGTTACTTGCTCCAGAAAGTATAGATCTTCTTTTTAAAAAATTTTCTGTAGTAAGGTCTTTTAGTCCTAATAAACTTTTTGTTTCAGTTTTATTCTTTACTAGAGGAAATGATCCTAAAGCTTTATTGTAAGCTTTTGTTAATTTAGTTGATTTAGTAGATTCTGTTGCACTTTTAAGTGCTCTTAAATAATCTTTATATGTTTCATCTTTAGCCATAATAACTATACTCCTTCGGTACTTTGTAAAATTCTTCTTCATAGTCACTTAACATTTCTATGAAGTTTCCTTGACGATATCTTAACACAGCCTGTGTGGTACTGTCGACATAGTCATCATGAGCTCCATGTGGAAATGCTGCACATTCCTCAATCACTTCTTCAGCATATTTCTCGTCTTCTGGATAGTAAACTTGCCCACTTTCGAATACTGGGGCGGTGGCGTTGACGCGTGAATGCTTATCTTTTCCCCTTGATGGTACGAATGGAATGACAGGGATCCCCATTCTTCTGAACTCTTGCATGAGTGGTTCCCCTGTAGCCTTAGCCTCAATGATCACGGACTCAGGCTCCCAATATTTATATTGATCCAAAGCAACTGCTTTTAGTTCTGGAAAGTCAAATTTACCTTTAAGTGCATCTAATAATATCATTGCAGGTTTACCATCTTCTTTTGGAAAGAAGACACCCCAAGTTGTGATAGCTGAATAGTCAGCAGTTTCTTTTGCACTAAATGCAGTATCGTACGATTGAATAACATGTTGCAGTTTTGGAATATTTCTTTTAGTCCATGGTTTCCACCATTCTCTTTTTAAAATTGCACCTTCTTCAGATGTAGGTTCCTGCATATACTGAGCAGACCAGTTTCTGATTGGAAGTGATGCTTTAACTTTTTCTAATTCTTCTAGTTCCCAATACTCAGGCCAAACAGGTTTACCTGAATCTAATATTGCAGGAAATGAAATTACATTCCACTTGTCAGCTTTAGGTTCAGATTGAGCCTTGATTAATCTTCCTGTCAAATCATCTTCAGCCCATCTTGTCATTACAACTACAATTGAGCCTCCAGGTTGTAAACGTTGTCTAGGTCCTGACACGTACCAATCATATGCACGTTCCATAGCTGAATCAGACATTGCATCTTGTTCAGTGTGTGGGTCGTCGATAATAAGTAAGTCCGCCCCTCGTCCTGTGATAGAACCGCCTACCCCCGCTGCAAAGTATTCCCCACCATGATTGGTCTCCCAACGTCCTTTTGCCTTACTATCTTCTCGTAGTTTAACATCTCCGAAAATATTTTTATACTCCTTCTGTTCCATTAGGTTACGAACCTTAGAACCAAATCTTGATGATAGTTCTGCGTTGTGTGAAACTTGCATAATTTTCAGATTGGGAAACTTCCCTATCATCCAAGCAGGAAATAAGAATGATGCAAATTCTGATTTGGTATGTCTAGGGGGCATATTGATAATGAGCCTCCCTTTTTTCTGTTTAGAAATTTTTGTAAACTCTGAAGCTATATGTTGATGGTGGCCCCACTTTTTAGGATTAGGATCCAATCTACATATAAAATCAGGCCATACTTCTTTCACAAAATATATAAAATTATCCTGGCACAACTTTATGTGCTCAATCCATTTTTTTTCTACAGCTAATCTAAGCTGTTCATTGGTTAATAATTCTTTTTGCATTGGGTCCCCTTTAATTTAACCTATAATAAAATTATTGTCACTACGTTTGTAAATCAGAGTTTAAAGGCCAGATCATCAGATACATTTGGAACGCTTAGCGTGGCACAAGATGTGGTGTAAAAGTTTATATGTTGCTACTAGGTTTGGTACCTCTATGAAGGCACGAGATGGTAGGTGTGTAGCCCCGAAGGGCTACACCTGTTGGTGATTACTGATTAAAGTCTTGGTTATTCTGTATTAACTCAAGTATTGGTCTTAGATTATTAACAAGCTTTGCCTTTAACTCATTAACAATAGGATCGTTAGGGTACTGAATTATAATTTCTTCAACAGCACTCTCTAATTGTTTATACATGAATTGATAATTCAACCCACTATCAAGCGAGTTAGTACTCGCTTGTTCAACTTCATTATTGTTCTTTTTACTTTCAATAATGTTATTAACCATTTTAACTAGATTACTCATACTTAACCTTTCTTTTGATATTTGATTTTGATCTCATTAGTTTCCATAGGAACTAAATACTTTAAGTATTCATCTGGATTTAATTCCTTAAACTTTGTGATATCAAACCGATTTAACTTACGATTGATTAATTGAGCATAACCCTCGTAATCATCTAACTTATTAAAGATGATAAGATTTGTTTTTAATCTATTGAACAAATCTATATGAGTTGGAATAACTAATTTAATATTTTTAGCCATTTCCTTTTGGTTATCTTTTGCTATACCTAAGTTTAATAGGTCTAGTTGGTTTTGTTTTGTAGCTTTCTTTTGTAGCTTTACTACATTTTGATTGCTCATAACATTTCCTTTCTTTTTAGTTAGTTAGTTATCCCATTGTTATAAGATTAAAAAAAAGATTAATCAAGAAATAATTTAAAAAAGATTAAAAAAAATAAAACACTCAATATTACATAGATCATATAAATTCATGTGCCAACCAATCCGTCAGAACTGGGCGAACTGGCCAGGCAGCTTTTGTTTAGTTTGTTGTTATGGCGTCGGCGTGGCGTCGGCGTCGGCGTGGGCGTTAGCCCACGCCATTTGTATTAACTCAACATATACGAAACCCGTTGGATTGTTCGCAGAACTCAATGAAACTTTCAACCTGTTCCATTGTGAACGGGTACGAACTCCCATAACTATACTTCCGTTGTATCCATTCCCAAGTGTCGTGGTCTTCCTTTGGATAGTCGGCAGGTGCTAGATTAACTTTACCCACTTCTCTTTCTACCTTTTCCCTCAACATCTTATGACAGATTTCAACGAACTTATTATTCCTTTCAGCTTGTTCGCTTTCTTCCTCTACCTCTCGGATTGCTTTTGATACTGTGCCGTCTTTGATAAGTGCTTTTAGTTGCGTTGCGATTTGTTTTGCCTCTTGTTCACTTACCTCATGACCGTCATTAGATTGCCAAAACTTTTTATTGTCTTCAGCAATTACTCCTGTTTGTTCACAAACAAAGTCGGCTAATCTTCTCCAACCCCAAACGGATTGTCTATAATATTCGCCTGTTTCTGTTTTGTGATTTCCTAGACTATATAAATCAAAGCCCATTTTCTTTCTCCTTGTTAAGTTAGTTTCTCTAGTCCTATCATATCCCATCAGTAATGCAACAAAATATTTTAGAAAAGTTTTCCAGCTCACAGCTGCTTCGCTGCCTGGTGCACCAGTCCTGAACTTACCTTTGTCTATCATCATATCTCCTCTCGGCGTGGGCGTGGGGGTAGAGCTAATGGATCCCGGCACGCCAGTCTGCTGCTGGCCAGGCAGGAAAGCTTCATCATGTAACACATGCGTGTGTGGCGTCGACGGCGTGGGGGCACGGGTCAGAGACCTGTGCATCCGCGAACCATCAGTGCGAGCGCAATGATGTAGATCCATCCTACGCGAGGAAAGAAGACTAGTGGTACAGTCAGAACGAAGAGCCACCATATCAATGGGTCTCCTTCGCTGCTTCCAGCTCCTGGGCAGCACATTCGACAGCCAACCATGTCATTGAATTTTTAAAGGCGGTGGGACCACGTATGTCCTTGTCCAGCAGGAAGAAGACAGACTCACCACAGGCCTCTGCTGCCTCCCTGACATATTTCCAAACGTCAGCTTCGTGTTCGTTATAGAAGGCAGTGGTTTCTACGAAGTAGGTTAGCCCTGGAACACCTCCCTTACAGCCGTGTACCGCAATGTCGTTGATGAGGAACAGCTCGTCCTGTTCCCCTTTCTTCAACCATTCTTTTATCGTCCCCATGTTATACCCTCCACATCGGTTTTGAATTTAACTATGTCCCTTAGCTTTAGGTGCGTTAGGACTTGTGGTTGGTTGTCTAGAGTTCCTTGACCCTTGAGTCGTGAGCCACTTGTAATTCTCACCCACATCTTCTCAGATCTATTACGGTGCTTAAACCATACATACACATAGTCACGCATCTTGGGCATTTGTTCCAATCTCTTGATTTGGAAGTAAGTGTCCTTACCATGCTTTGGACATGAGTAAACTATGTTGTCATCTTTTTCAATTGGCTCTACCATATGATCACTCCTGTCAAAGTTAGGACAGCAAATACAATTGCGATCAGGGTTAGTTCTGGAATTAATGTGTTCATTTCTTTTCTCCTTTGTTAGTTGTTTGTCGGTCAAGACCCGTTCCTACTTAACTAGTATCAACTCGGCTTCTTATCTTGCTTCTTCTTCATAGGTTTCCGACACCTTACAGATAAGATATGATGGGATAAATGTCAATCATTATTTTCAAATTATTTTTCGCACATGAATTTACCGTACTAGCATTTACGCTGCCAGCTGCACGCCTGGCCAGCTCCTGATGGCTTAGTTCAGAAAAGCAGGGTAGCTTTTCGTAACGGGAACGGGGTCGTGGGTCGAGAAAGGAAAATGAAATAAACCATACCCACGCCCCAAGAAACTCTACCATCTCCTGACCAGCAGCGCCAGTTCCCAGCTGGTGATGCCCTAAGTTCTTCTACATTTGTCGTTGTTTATCGGGCTTCGGGATCGGGGGTGAGCTGCTCCTGAGCCGCGTCTCCCAGCTCACCAGGCCAGAGTTTAATAGTTCTATTATCGTTATTTAACGGGATTCGGGACGGGGATCGGGGACCCGGGAGGATGCGCCAGTGCCCAGCTGCGCTGCGAAGGTGATTAAGGTTCTAAGATCCGTGTGGCGTGCCAACGGGATCGGGGTTCGGGACTCACGGCTCACGGCCAGAAGTTCATAGGCGCTCTGCAAGAGGGGCCTATTCAAGATATACGCTCTACCACCTGCTTTCAAATATTTAATATGCCAATTAATTTGATACTTTGAAAGACCACAATTCTTGCTGGTGTTGGCTTTGAGTTCTATCCAAAAAACTTGCTTATTTACGACACAGTGCACATCTGGAATACCATTAACTGTGTTAGATTCTATGCGAGTAAAATGCCAATCTTTATCTAAATTTTTTAGTTCTTGCCATATCCTAGTTTCTTTGTTTTGAGCCATATTTTAATCGGTCAATAATTGCAAATTTTGCCTATCACAGGCTCATTAAAAATACGATGTTCAACCCAACTTTCAAACTCTGCTGGGTTATCTTTTTCTATAATTACAAGATTGTTTTGCCACCAAACATCACATGGTTGGTTTATTTTGAAAGATAATAAGCTATAGCCACCATCTCTATTAATAAAAATAACTCCAATCCGCTCATTAAAGCTCGACGATTTTAGTGATGACGGAATTAGGAATAATAGTAGTACCACCAATAGTTTCAATATGCCCTTCATCGCCTTCCTTTCCATCTTTAAGACCATAGTCACAAAAGATTCTAGTTATACCTTTCTCACGTGAAACTAGCCAACCTCTTGATACCATTCTACCAAGCCCTGACTTCATCAATTGATCAAAAGTTTGCCAACCAGTTTCTCCAACAATATCTAACCAATGTACTTCTACAAATGGATATCTTTCAATTTTTTCTTTTGGGAATTTAGTATTTAGTTCTAATGTTTTCTTTCTGTGTAATCTTTTACTTTTCATTTTTACTCCTAGTTAATACAGATACAATACCAAGTTTTGTAGTAAGAGTACTATTATGGACTTCATTGAACACTGTCAAGAAGTCTTTCCAATCTTTACTCTGTACTAGTTTCAATTGGCGTAACGTCAATGATGTTTTTTGCTTCGCCGATTTTTGATTCAAGCTCCTCAAGTCTCTTCTCCAATTGTTCTCGGTTCATACCTTCTAAACCTATATGGCTTATTTCTTTTCTATCTACAAAGTGTCCTGCCATCTGATCTCTTCTAAACTGAGCAGTAATAGCTGCTGTCATCTGGCCTTTTTTCTCTGACACATCTCGCATTCTGTTGTAGTGCTTGTATGACAATAGTTTATCTTTTTCTTCTTTCTCTAGTTCCTGAGCCATACGTTTTTCAAAATATCTAACTACATGAGGATTCTTATCTGGATTTAATAACCTACTAGCTTGATCTGTAGGTCCATATTTATTTGTTGAAGTAAAACCCGCTTGCTTAGCAGCCTCTACTTTCGAAATTTCGCCATAATTGGAAACATAAATATCAACAAACTTACGTTGTTTAGGTGTAAGTTCTGATATTGTTTTTAACTGATTTGACTTTTTTGGCACGTAATTACTATATACCCCTTCCTTAGAAAATAAAACTCCCTAGTAAAAATTTCTACCCCCCACTCGTAAGGAGTACTAATACTCCTAGAAATAGCTAGGAGTAAAACTGGTTCTAGGAGTAAAACTAGGAGTAAATAAGTGTTGGTATTAGCGAATAATAGTCGATTACTCCTAGATTCCTAGAAAAAAAGGCTTATTTTCCAAAAAAGTTTTTTTTAAATTTTTTTTCTAAGCAGTGGGTATATACTGGTTCTAGGAGCGTGTACCTTAGAACCATTATAAACTACACATTTCACTTGACCCCTGTGACCAATTTGATAAGGTATAAGAGTAATGTTAGCTTTTTTTCATATTACGCTCTTTGAATCAACTAAGGAGGAAAAAATGACTTGACTATTTAATCAAAATAAACTAATGCGAACGCTTGATTATGTTTCATAATCATTCTTTCTAAGTTAGTTGGAGAAGGGCAGTTACCGGGAGACTGGTGCTGCCCTTTTTATTTATAGTGATGTTACTAGATTTGAAATAAATGCAGTAGTACACAAATCAACTGCATGTCTTAAATGTTCTAAATGTTTTCGGTGATATTTTTTAGATTCTTCTTCCTTACAATTTCGATACTTAGTAAATTGTTGTGAATATTTTTTCCAGGCAAAGTTCCTTGGACTGAAGGCTATATCGCCTTTCATAATAGCCATTTTATATCGTTCTTTTACATGCTCGGGCTCAAAACCAGCATAATAACAAACAGTATGAAAATCAGTAGTATTCGACATAATCCATGCGTGAGCCTCGCATTTATAGATTGAAGGTTTTCTTTCTTGAGATCTGGATCCTGCGTCTTCGATGGCATTGACTAACACTCCTCTCCATAATTTCTCTTCAGGTTCTACTTCAGTGCTCAACAACTGAGCTGCAAAACTAGTGCCCATAAGTTTTAATAAGGAAAGAGAGTAAGTCACGATGGTAGATAGTTCCCTCTATATCTCTACGAGATTTTTTTGATTTTTCATAATCAATATGTACACCATCAATGATTTGGTGTATATCCTCTCCAGAATGTTTAGGTTGATCTTCGTGCTTCGTGAAAATATCTCTAGCCATGGATCTATTATAATGATTTATCTGCGTTTTTTCCACCTTTGATGACCTTTAATTTGTAAAGTTTAGCCTTACTTTTAACTTTTTTTTCTTTTCCAAACTGCCACACGGCTTGGATATCAGCCATTACTTGAGGATCAAACGTTTCTTTATAACCACATTTATCGCCCATGTATAATCTAAACATGATGCTTGTGACCTTAGAGTAATCTTTTTTCTCTAATTTGTTGGCTAAAATTTTAAGACTATCTAAAAATGGACTAGTGGATTGTTGTTTTTGAGCCACGTTTTACAAACTCCTCTAATAACTTGATCAGCTTTAACACATATCGTGTTTCTATAACTGGGTCTTGATCCGTGGTTCGTTTAACATTTTCAAAGTGACCTGCTCCTCCACACTCTTTGCAAGTTTGCGTTTCTTCATACATGGCTATTCTGACATAGCCATTGCCCTTGCAATTCTTACAAATCTTGTAGGGTTCACCAAATTTTATATTCATATTTTTCTTATATTTCTTTTTTGACATAAGTAAAGGGTTTATTTCTAGGGTTACGATTTTTAGGCCAACGACACTTAAACGTCTGAACAACTACACTATCTAAATTTTTCTCGTCACCAGTTAAGATAGTAATATCATGACCATTCTGAACTGCATGCACATGGTGTCGAATATAATTATTAACTTTAATAACTCGTTCTCCTTTTTTTAAATCATCAAGGTAATTATCAAAGTCAATACAATCCTTATCAGACATCATTCTTTACTCTCCGTATAATCATCAAGTTTATGATAATGTTCATTGTCCCTTAAAATTGCGATGGCATCATCACAACTTTTAATTACATTTTTTTGAAGCTTATCTAGACTTTTTTGAGTGTCGTCTAAGCTTTTTTCCAACCTTGCTATTGTTGCTTTTAACTTTGCTATCTCGTCCATTTAACTCCTCCTTAATAATTGCATTTACTCCAACATTTAATTCATCTACACAATATGCATTTACTGACATTTTATTTTTCTTTGCCTGGTATTGCACATATTCTCTTACAAGTTTTGAAATCATAGATGCAGGTGATCTAAATTTTTTATTACAAAGTCCTTGTAATAAATCATAATCGGGTTTTCTTACTGCAACTGATTTAAATTTATTTATATCCATGTTTTTTTAACTCCTGTTTCATCTGTTGTTTTGTTTTAATTTTAGGATTTGGTAATACAATACACATTCTTTCAAAGTATGGATTGTTGTCACTGAAGTCCCAACCTCTTTTTTTGCTCAATCGATAATGAGCTTTATACTGTCTATCTTTCCAATCTACATTACCCATAAAACTCCTAACATGACTAATGCTAATTTAGGAAACATGAAACACAGTAAAATTATAAATGCTAAAATATGAATTAAGTTCATCTAGACTCCAATTCATTCATAGCTAAGATATCACACAGATCCGTGTGTAATGGTTTTTGATATTCATCCTTGTGTTTGATATGAACATTTTTTAGTTTATCTGATATCTCATCAAAACTTTTTCCTTCAGATAATGCTAAGTCCATCTTCTCAACTAAAGATCTAAATATTTTTGATTTACTTTTTAAGTTCATTGTTTTTCTCCTTGTCCCATCTACATAAGAAATCCCATGTAAGTTGTCAAGACAAAAATATGATATAATAAATTATGAAAGAATATTTTATAGCGGGTATGATTTGTTTATTAAACCCTGTTTCGGACATGCCTCAATGCTTTAATTTTCATGAAGATCCAATAAATTATTACAACTTAGAAGACTGCAAAGCATTTTCTACTCAAAAAGCCAATGAAATGGCCAATAATTTTACTGCAAATGGTTTTCAAATACTTGAATTAAGAATAACCTGCCTGGTTGACAAAGAACACAAAAACACTTGATTTTACACTAAATAGTTGATAAGATTATCACATGAAGCAATATCGCTTTCAATGTTATGCAGCTGGACTGTATTTTACTAGTGTCGTAAACGCTGCTGACGATGAAGAGGCGATTAAAAACTTCGCATCGAATTTAAACCAAGGTTTATATTCGGTTAAAAAGGATGGTTTCGGTCGAGGAATGCGTCGATACCATCTAACTTATGAGGAGCTAGATAATGGCACTACAAAAGTTAATATCGGAGAAACTTCTGCTGGAGTCCAAATGGGCATCACAGGCGTTAGCGCAGGGTAGAGTTACCACTGACATGAAGTGGATTGATATTAAAATTAAAGAGCTCAAAAATGCTATTAACGCACAAAGCGTTACAGATGCAAATGAGCTTTTTGTTAATCAAAAAACTGGTTAATTAACTAGTTTTATATTAATTTTCAGAAATCATTAATTTGGTTAAGGGTCTTATGCCCGCTTTTTTAAGGGCACACTTACCACAATAATATTTTTTGTCTTCAATTATTACTGCTTTAGATTTACAGATCGAACATTCTCTGTAAATAGATGAGTTACTTTCTCCGTATATTTTTTCATCTTCCCTTGCCATAGTTTCTCCATTAAGTTTGATACATCAGGATGTAGCTCCCAGGTTAAAACATTTAATCTAGAAAAAAAATTTACTTCTTCATCTGACTTAGCAACGTAAAATAAACTTGCGTCCCCATGTTTTTTGATAGCTTTGAATCTATGATTGCCATTTCTTAATTGTAATTTTTCATCAACTACTAACGGACACAATAAACCCTGTGTCTCTATATCTCCTCTTATAGTTGCTTTAAATTCTGCGTGTGTGTTGTGTATTATTTTAATATCTTTAAATTGTTTTATCTGTAGCCTCTCTTTAAAGATCATGTACAAAGGCCAAATAACTTCTCCATGACCTACAACTATATTTTTATGAAGCTTGTCCAAAGTCATCTCCTAATGCTACATCTACTTTACTTGGCACTTTAAATTCCATACAAGTTTCCATTGTTTCTTTAATGGTATTTATATCATTTTCATCTTTGATATCAAAACATAATTCATCATGTATTTGTATTTTAGGTAAATATCCAGCCTCATAACAACTTACGATTGCTTGTTTTGTTTGATCAGCTGCGGATCCTTGAATTAATCTATTTAAAGCTTTATAGGTAAAGGCTCTTTTAATATTTTGTCTGCCGTATTTTGAAGATGCGTTTTCAAACGTTTCTGGTGTGTGAATACCAAAATCTCTTGGCTCCCACATATCAAATCTACACTTACGACCTTTCTTAGTTCTAATGATACCTTCATCACTTGCTTTTTTCATACATCTATCAGATAATAGCTTCACAAATGGTACCTTTCTATTATATTTTGCTATTAGCGCTGACGCTTCTTCTGTTGATAATCCAAGAGAATTGGCCAACTTATTCTTTCCCATACCATACATTAGTCCTAATCCTATTGTCTTTGCTTGTTTCCTTTCTATGCCTGCTAAATCAGCTACAGTTTGATGAAAGTCTGTCTCAGAATTTGCATATGCCTCTACAAGTTCATTGGATCCCTCGTATCCTTCTCCTATAGAGGCTGCGTAATGAACTACCATTCTTGGTTCTTGCTGACTATAGTCAAATGATCCCCATCTACAGCCTGGCTCTGGTAAGAAGAGACCTCGGATTTTTGGACCAAAGTCTTTATTACGAGCGGGTAGCTGTTGAAGATTAGGATTAGCCATAGACAGACGGCCAGAAACGGTCCCACCACTGTCGCTACGTAATTGATTAATCTCACCATGTATTCTCCCATTATGTTCATATCTTAAAATTGAGTCCAGGAATGTACCATGAAACTTGTTGATCTCTCTAGCCTGTGCTATAAATTTACTAATTTCGTGTTTCGAATTAGCTAACCAATTAGATGTAAAAGATGGCTCATGAGTTTTGTCAGTACGTGGATAATCTATCCCTAATTTATCGTAAGCTTCTCCTATTTGTCGTGCTGCCCATATGTCTATGTCTTTTCCTACTAATTGCTTTATTTTTTGTAAATAAGTTTTCTCCTGTAATTGGAACTCTTTCTTTAAAGCATGAGCTTTATCTACGTCAACCAAAACCCCTTTTTCCCTCATCTTAATTAATATTGGAAGTAGTTTAGCTTCTAACTCCCAAATCGTTTCTAAGTTTTGATTATAAATTTCTGGCTTAAATCTTTGCCATAACAGGTACGTGAGCCGTGCATCTTGTTCCGCATAGAACCCGACATGCTCTGCAGGTAACTTCCACATCTCTGCTTTAGGATCTATACCATGATCCTTTGCAGCTTCTTTTAAATCGTTTTCGGACTTCAGCTCACCAAGATAATCTTTAGCCAATGCATTTAAACTATAAGACCATCTGTTTTCATCAATAATACCCGCAGCTATCATCGTATCTACTATTTCACCATTAACTTCAATACCCATATGTCTTAACCATCCAACATCGTATTGTGCGTTATGAAATATTTTCCTTGCAGGTAACTTACAAACATCTTTCATGTATTGTAAAACTTGTGGCTCAATCATATTCCCACCACCAAAATGTTTAAATGGATAATATCCTTGCCAACCTTCTACAGCTACAGCAAAACCAATCACATAACCGTTACCAGTTGCCCAACCTGCTCCTAATTTATTATTA
>Ga0255751_10004199_pt1 | contig 13063 bp, 9 predicted proteins | sample 071ome_20_FD_179951 | JGI IMG/M metagenome (GOLD analysis project Ga0255751, IMG submission 179951) | Coastal salt marsh microbial communities from the Groves Creek Marsh, Skidaway Island, Georgia - 071412BT metaG (version 2) | ecosystem: Environmental > Aquatic > Marine > Intertidal zone > Salt...
CTCTGACTTATACGGCGCGTATCTCGGTTTGATGCGTTCCGGTTTATGGCTCGAGTGCCTTCCTCGAATCGAGTTAAACGCGCACCATCAGAAACCGTTGTCGTGCTTGAAGTGCACGCCGAACCCGCGACCGGCGGCGAAGAGGAACGGCACCGTTCCGCGGACGGCGAGGCAAAAGACGAAAGCGTACGCGTTCGCGCTGAACCGAGGGGTCATCGACGAGGAGTTTTTAGAGATTGTTGCAAATAGGGACGGGTTGGAAATTTTAATTGGATGACGTGTCAAAAAAAGATTGGATAAAACAACTCAAAGTCGTCATTATTAAAACTGTACGCGCAATAGAATAAACCATGTTTACCACGCAGCAAATATCATCGTCTACCGCACTATTGCCGAAGAAGAAGAAGCGCTCCTCGACGTTGACTCGTTCGTTTTGGAAGAAAGAAGCGCCTCCGCCTCCGCCTCCGCCTCCGGAGAAGAAGAGATTTTCCCCGTTCGGCGGGAACAAGAAGAAGACCACCGCTTCCCCTCCGCCACAACAACAACAACAACAGTTCGCGTACGAAGAGACGAAAACTGAAGCGTACGCGCGGATTAAGAAACAGCGCGAGTTGAGAAAAGCGGAATTTGAAGCGCGCGAGAAAGGTGGTTTGTCGCAAGCTTTGTTTAAAGTCACCAGAGCGTTGGATTTTCAAGAAGACATCGCGGCAGACAGAGGATTACTCTCCGCGGCGAAGAGGATGAAGAAAGGCGAGTCGATGACGACGGAACAATACGGCGCGTTGAGAAGGAAAGTTGGAGGCACGAAGGGTGGTTTTTTTGGTGAATCGGTCGACGTTAAGGGCGAATACACCGACAGCGGCTGGACGAGAACGAACGAAGACACGACGACGAGCGACGTTGCGTACGCGCCGCTGCTCGGTTTGGTGCTCGTCGGCGTGTTCGCGACGCTCGTTTTGGTGGTGCAACAAGTGCCGTGAGAGGATTACGTTTTGTGACGTAGTAGTAGAAGTAGTAGTGGTGGTGTTTTTTATTGTTGCTAATGTGCTATTTATTATTATATCTGTACTAGTATATCTACGTATTTTCATCTCTCTTACCTGAACTGCGTTTTGGATTCGGCGGAGTTGTACCACTTCGCGACGCTCGCCAGGCCCTCTTCCAAGGAAATCTCCGCCTCCCAATCGAGAAGATTTTTCGCCTTGGACACGTCCGCGTACGTGCCGCCTACGTCGCCGGGTCGTTTCGGTTCGACGACGATTTTCACATCGTCGTCGGAAGAAGATTTGAGCTCTTCAGATGCGGCTCGTTGCACGGACGTCATCAACCGCCGCAAGCTCACCGCTTCGCCTCTCGAAATGTTTATAGCTTCGCACGTCGATCCTTTTTCTCGCCACAACGCTTTCTCGATCCCCGAACACACGTCCGAGACGTGGCAGTAATCTCTCCAACTATCGTCGCCGTCGCCAAACATCGTGAGTTTCTTTTCTTCGCCCTCGTTTCCTCCATCGTCGAGCAAACAAATCATGAAGCGCGTAATCGCCATATCCGGTCTGCCTCTGTTGCCGAAGCACGTGAAAATTCTCGCAATCGTAATTTTTTTGCCAAGCGCTTCGAACGCTCTCGCGTAACTCCTCACCACCGCCTCGCCGGCAATCTTCGAAAACGCGTACGGGGAAGTAGCCATGGACGATGCACCCATGACCCCTTCGCACTCTCTCGACGCTACTTTATCCGCGTTATCTCCGTACGTCGCACCGCTGCTCAAAAACACAAAGTTCGCCTCTCGTCGCTTCGCGAACTCAATCGCAATCGCCGTCGTTTCCACGTTCGCTCGGAACGCGAGCGTCGGGTCGTCCAACGTATCTCTGACGCCTGAAAATGCCGCGCAGTGCACCACGCCGTCTATCGCAGCACTCGTCCCCCCGCATTGTTCCAACATCCCATCGACCCCTAACGCTAAAATATTTTCGTCTATGAACGTAAACCTATCGGTAAACGTATCGTCGATGTCTCTCTTTCGCATCAAGTGCTCTAAATTCGCTCTCTTGTGCTCCTTCTTGTACGGACCTAAATCGACGTCCGCGCGATCGATGCCAATCACGCGCGCGTTCGCATTATTCGTTAATACGCGCTCGCAAAAGTGGCTCCCGATGAAACCTAAGCATCCCGTGACGACCAACACGACGTCATCCTCATCATCATCATCATTATTATCATTATTCTCTCTTCGAGCCGATGTCATCATCGCTAAAACAACGACAGCAGATTGTCGTTGATGTTCTCGTCCTTTTCCTCTGTTTCTTCTTCCGCTCAAAACAGAGCGCGACCCCGAGTGTTCTCCTCTTCTTCCTCTTCTCCGCGCCGCGGGTCTCGTCGTCCAGCGCTGGCGCATCGCTCCTCGAGATGCAGGATTGACATGAACACTGTTAGGGGAAATTTGCATTTTAGGGGAATTTGCGTCATTAAAAATGAAGAAAACCACCCTCTTTTTACTTCTCTCATGCGCACTTTCTCTCTCGTTCGCGGAGGAAGGAGAAGAAACGATCGCGCGCGATGAAGACGCAGTCGTCGCTGATTCTCGTCGCGGTCGTCCTACTACTCGGCGAAGCGGATCTTCTTCTGTTTCTTCTTCTTCTTCTCATTTCCCGACGACACGATTTCGATTGACGGAGGAAGAAGACGACGAGTATCGATGGGGCGTTCGTTCGGACGCGAGAGAGGAAGTGCGGAGCAAATTATCCTCCTCATCTTCTGGTGGTGATGTCGGTGAAGATTTGCGAGAGATTCGAGAAGATATTCAGTTCGAGACGGAGAAGTTAAAGATCGCGGAGGAGATGCTCGAGAAGGAAGAAGAGGTGGAGGCGAAGGAGCTCGGAGAGAAGGAGGAGGAGAACATCGAGCGAGAAGAAGGACGACGACGACGACGACAGGAAGCGCGACGAGAGTTCACGGAAGGACGAAGAGAAGAAGAATCATCGACAGCAATAAAATGGCCGCTTCTACGGCAGCACGAATTGAATTACGATAAATTTTGCATCCGCGGCGAGAGCGCGGCGGCGCGGATGCGGGAGGAGATGGAGAAGTTACGGAAACACGCCGCGTCGTACAAGGAGACAAACGCGAACGGAAACGTGGTTATATTTGAAGCGTATAATCCGTATTGGAACGGATTCGGGAATAACATGCGGAGATGGTTGAATTTGTTCATGGTGACGACGCGGTTTGACGCGTTCGCGACGTATTTCGATTTCGGCGCGTGTGGTATGGAGGAGTACGGGAGAAACGCGGAGAACGACGGCGTCGAAGGGAACATCTTTAATCGTCGAGGACACGCTCATTCTGCGTGTCAGTTTGATCCCGGGATGTTTTTTAAAGGCGATGGTTTCGATTGGCAATGGACGCCGAAACGGGCGAAAGAAAATCCGGAGCGGTTGAGTTTGGCGAGAGCGACGAGAAACGCCACCATTTTGTGCGAAGAAGACGTGGGCGAGAACGAGAGAGATTGCAGACTCTACGACGATAAGGATTTAACGCATGACAGGAAGGAAGTGGTCGATCCGAGTGTGAAACCGTTAGCGAGTTCTGGTCGAATTTCGAGAGAAGAGATTGATCGAGCGGAAGGCCTGGAGGAACGCATTAAAGCAGCGCGCGCCGATTGGTTGAGAGAGTGGTTAAACGAGGAAGTCGAGAGAGATGTGGACAAAAAAGGCGTGCGGGTAAAAATCACCATAAACGATGTGTTTGTCATGCAACGCGAAGGTGAATTGCTTTTTCCTTACATCGATAACGATCATGGGCCAAGCGGACCGGAATTACCTAAACCGTGCTTTAATCGACATTTTTTCCATCCTCGAGAAAACGTGAAAGAGGCGATCGAGCAGGTGTTTGAGAAATCTTCTTCCTTGAACGACGGTACGGACATGAAAAAATGGCGCTCTTGCGCGGCGATTCATTTAAGGACTGGGTTTGCTGATTACCAAGCGGAGTGGGTGAATGCGTTCCAATCGTTATCTCGAAGCGAACGCGACGCGTTGGAGGCGAAATACCCGTGTTCGACGGGGAGCGAAGAAGGACAAAGCGCCGCCGAGCGGTTCGTGGACGCGCTCGACGAAACCTTTCGCAAGTGTGAACCGGATTACTCAAACGAGCGAATATGTACGATGTGGCATCAAAAGAATCCATTTACAAAGCATGTGTATCCGGAGATTGAAAACAAGATTCATGTTCACGAAGGGCGATTGAAAACGTTCGATGAAGTCGAGGATTGTTGCGGCAGTTCCTTTCGCGAGCCGGACGTGCCGGACGCGATGGAGAGTTGCGGGTTTGTTCCGGAAGGCATGTACCCAGAGTTGGAAGTGAAGAAGAGAAGCGAAGACGCACTGGCCAGCCCAGTTAGAGCAGCGCTCACCTGCGCTTTGCGCGCGGCCAAGTTTCACGCGCAATCTCTCGGCGAGAAGGAGGACAGCGACGACGAAGCGTTTGGTGTCTTCCTTTTAGGGGATTCGCCAACCTTTATCAAAGCCGTTCCAAAGTTTCCAAAAATCGGCAAATATTTCGCACATCAACCCGATCCTGACACTGTTGGTGTCACCATGGAAGATAACGATTGCTCTGGAACCTCCTGCGTCGTTCGAAAGAAAGGTGAGAAACATTTAAGTTGGTTACGTTCTGTCGTCGACGCGTACGTCGCGAGTTTATGCGAGGTAACCGTTCAGCTTCCCGGAAGTAGTTTTGCCAACGGCGCAATCCACCAACTTCGCGCGCCTTCGATGAACCGAACGAGTTCAGCTTTTCACTGGAGCGGCGAGGTTGTCTTGGGACAGCACTTAGCGACTCGAGATGAGACGACGAAGGAGGTTGCGAAAGATACAAAAATCGGGTACGACAGTAAACTCGAAAATTACGTGGCGCTGGGAACGCCACATTGCAAAACAATAGACTCATAGTACTAGTGTAATTAGATATAATAGCATATAGATCTATAGCGCGCCGAAAAGATTTCTAAATCACGATGCATGTTCCTAATCGATCGATTCTAAATCGCGATAGGCAAACTCTCCTTCGTTCTCTTTATCCAGCTCCTCGTCCTCGACTCTTCGATCCGGCAGACGCCCGATGGTAAAGTCGTATTCCATCCTTTTTGGCGGCCGTTTCGTGCTTTTCACCATGTACATCGCGCCGTCGTTTTCCTTGCCGCGACAAACGGCGACTAAAGGAAAGTCCATGGCTCGCTCCGCGAGCGACGGGGCAATCGCCAACGCGTTTTCTTCATTTTTTTTGCCCTCTCCTTCATCCTCCAAAACGAACGTTTTCAAAGCCTCTTCCAATTTCAATCGATCTCCATCTCCATCTCCGTCTCCGTCCGCTAAAAAATACCTCGCGTTCTCCGGATACGTCAAATACTTCTCCCCGCCGGTCGTTTTCCCTCTCCTGTCTAAATCTCGAATCCGTTTCTGGACCTCTTCGCCTCCGATTAAATCCGCGACTTGGTCTCCGCAATCGATCTCGCCGTAGATCTTCGCCAACGCGGATTCGATGTCGTCCAATTCGCGAATTTGCTTATTCAGTTCCGAGACTTGGGTTTTATAGCCGTGGTGTTTGGACGAGGACGTGGACGCGTACTCCTCGTAATCGACTTGGAGGTGCTCAAACATCCTCTATTCGTTTCCTTCGCTTTTTTGTGCGTTTACGGATTGAGATGAGGTAAGATGTGAGCGCTCGGTGGTCAAAGGAGATTTTTTTCTTTGTTTTTTTTTTCGCGAGTTTAAAAAAATAAGCGTTTTTCCCGACGAAAGCAATTTGTGGCTTCTCTTCGTTTCGTTACGCGTATACTTTGCATGCCCTATTACAAAACCCGAAGAAGGTTTATTTGAAGCTAAAACGATGATTATTACTCTATCTCTCTCTGGTGTTTACTCTAAACTTTCTCTCTACTTCCGCTACTGTTTCTACGATCCGTCGCGCTTTCAATTCAACTTCTTTCCACTCTTCGAGCGGGTCGCTCAAACGCGTGATGGCGCCGCCGGCGCCGATTTTCATTTCGCCGTCTTTATACATGACCGAACGAATGACCACGTTCGCGTCGAACGCTCTGTTGCGACAGGACCAAAAGCCGACGCTCCCGGAATATGCCTCGCGCGGTTCTTCGTTCTCGAGTTCGTGTATGATTTGCGTGGTTCTGTATTTCGGCGCTCCGGTCATGGAGCCGGGAGGAAAGGCAAACTGGAACGCGCGCAATGGCGAAGGAGTCGCTTTGTTGTTGGTATCTTCGTCGTCGTCTGTGCCATTCTCACCAGAAGAGGACGAAGGCAACGTCCCAACCACCGTCGAGACGAGTTGGTGTACCGTTCTGTAACTCTCAATCTTCAACAGACCGGGTACTTTCACCGTACCCAACATACACGCCAACGACAAATCGTTTCGCAAGAGATCCACAATCATCAAGTTCTCCGCGTTGTCTTTCACGGATGTTTGTAATTCGTGCGCGGCTTCGACGTCCTTTGGACACCCGAGCGGTTCCACGCGCGCAATTGTCCCTTTAATCGGTTTTGCTTCTAAATTACCACTCTGGTCGCACCGTAAAAAACGTTCGGGTGAGGCGCAGCACAAGTACATGTCCGAAAAATGCGCCTTCTCTTCGCCTGCGCCGTGTGAAAAGTCGAAAAAAGCTGCGTACGGCGCTGGGTTGCGTTCGCGCAAAGCGTAGTACAGCTCTAGATACAGCTGTCGATCTTTTTCGTATTCTTTGACATCTCTGCGAGTCAACGCGTTCGTCAGACAAACCTCGTACGTGTGTCCGTCTAAAATGCGTTCTTGCGACTTTTTAATTTTCTCCACGTATTCTTCTTTACTATCGCGCCATTTAAAACCGATGGACGCCGCTAATTGCGTGCAGTTGTTAGCCACCACTGGATCCGCGTTTTTTGACGTCTCGTCAGCCGCGCGTTTTGCTTTATTTTTGACGCTCTCTGAAATCTGTGAAGTCATGCTCGAGAGCCATGCCAAAGCGCCTGAGACTGAATCTTCCGCGCAAACATTCGGTACATCTTCGGTGAGCGTCATCACGTACACTTTCTTTTTCTCGTGATCGATGACAACCGCTCGGTCTACGAAATATAACGCCGCTTTCACCATACCACTATTTTTGCCATCATCTGAATCGTTCGCAAAGAAGATGGGAGAATCGCACTCTTCTCGCGTTTCGTACGACAACGAACCAACGAACCCGCACGCGAAAAGCAACGCTTCGGGCAATCCTTTTTCCCCATCCTCCTCCGAAATGCACGAAGCGGTAAAGTTCTCCTCCGAGACGTTGAATTTGTTCAACTCTTCATTCATGTATTCGAGTATGCTATTCATACCTTTCTTCTTCTCCACGATTTCTCCTCGGTTATTCATGACGACCAATTCGCCGTTCATCCGCGATTCTACGCGTCGCCACAAAGAACCCCCTCGGCACCCCATGATGCTAAATCGTCCTCGAGGCGTATCGTTGTCGCCATCACCACTACCACCGTCTGCGGTGGCTGAATCCAGCCAAAATGCGTTTTTCGCGTTGCTAAACAACGCTCTGAACACGTCTTCAGAGCGCGCTGGTGAGTTTAGAATGTCGATTTCCCGTGCGCGTAACTTGTATTTATTTTTCTTCTGCTTCTTGTTACCGCTTTCGATGCTCTTCTTGTTCTTCGTCAGTCTCCACGCGTTCACGAGATCCATCAAAGTTTTCTTCCGTTCTTCGCTGATTGTTGTTGTTGACGTCGTCGTCGTCTCTCCTTCTTCTCCCTCTTCCTCTTCTTCTATACTACCTCTCTTTTCTTTCCAATACGCATCCGCGATGTCCATAAAATTCTTCACGATGGTCTTCCCGTGCGGCTCTGTACATATAGACTCCGGATGAAACTGAACGCCGTATCGCGGATACACCTTATGCTTCAACGCCATGACCGTCCCGGACGTTCTCTCCTTCTCGCTCTCGACGACGACATCGGCCCACGCCAACGCCACGAGTTCTTCTTCTTCTTCTTCTTCTTCTTCTCCTCCTCCTCCTTCCTTCCTCTTCCCCGGAATCGCCTCGAGCGAGTGGTACCTCGTCGCCTCGAACGCGCTCGGCACGTCCTCAAACAACCCACCGCTAGTAGTAGTAACCACCTTCGACACTTCCCCGTGTTTCGGATGCCTCGCTCTCCTCACCTCCCACCCGTGTTCGTGCGCCATCGCCTGAAATCCAAAACACACGCCAAACGTCGGCACGCTTCTCAATTTTTTCGACTTTAACAGTTGACGCACGACGCCGGAATCCATCGCATCCGAAGGCGTCCCAGGACCCGGCGAAAGTATAATCCGATCGATTATTTTCGCCTCAAAGACGAGAAAAATTATATCCGCGACGGAGATGGCGTCGTTGCGCACCGTCAGAGGTAAGCGAAAAGACGAAGAAGAAGACGCCTCGGCGACGACGTGCGCGAGAATGTTTGAGTACGAATCGTAGTTGTCGATGAGTAAAGTCGTCGAGAATGGAAAGCCGCCGTCTTCTTTTCTTCTTTCGCTCATGTTTTGGTTTTTAGCGAGAGGAGAACATTTTTCTCTCCGCGTGTATATATAATGTGCGTAGCTTTTCGCTCACTCGTTGTTTCTGCTCCTCGCGATGATCTGTCGAGCGCCCGCTGCTCGTCTCTCTCTCTTATGGCAGATATCCGCCCGGAAGAGTGAAGAAAAGTTCGTTGTTTGTTATCCAAAAAGTAATTTTTTTTCCCCAAACTTTGTTCTTCTTCAAAACGAGAGAGCGAACGCGCGCACGCACACAAAAGAAGACGAAGATATAGTCGACTCTCGAAGAAGCGGCGAGAGCAGCGGCATCGCGCGAAGAAGGAGAGGAACCGAGGTTCGCGACAGAACACAGAAGAATACAAAGAATACAAAGAAGATGAAGAAAGAACTCTCCCAAAGCGTGGTTGAAAAACTGGTCTGGATTGCCATCTATTCGCTCTGTTCTTCCTCCATGCTCGTCGTGAATAAGCTCGCGGTGGCGGCGATACCGTTACCCACGGTTGTTTCCGGCGCGCAGTTGGTTTCGTCCGCGCTCGTGCCGCTTTTGATGCAAGTGTGCGGCGCGCCGGTGATTGGAAAAATGACCACGGGGAGAGTCGCGCCGTACGTGGTGTACACTTCCATGTTCGCCGCTGGTTTGTTCGCGAACATGAAAGCGCTGCTGCTGACAAACGTCGGGGCGGTGATTGCGGCGAGGTGTTGTTTGCCGCTGATCGTGAGCGTGATCGAGTACGTGTTCATGGGGAGGAGTTGGCCGAATAAACGATCGATGGTTTCGCTGGTAAGTTTTTGATGTTTCTGTTGTTGTTGTTGTTGTTGAGAGAAAAAGGCGGTTTAACGCCGACGCGTTCTCTCGATTTCGTTCTCATTCTCTCTCATTCTCTTTTAGCATCGACTGATACTGATCAAAAATTCTCTTTCTCTTCTCTTGTTTTGCGTTCGAATAACGAACTAACTTACATATATATATATACAGGGCGGCGTCGTCTTCTTCGCGTACTTGTACGTGACGCAAGACTCGGGCATCGCCGTCGAGGGTTCGGAAGGGTTCATGTGGCTCTTCATCTGGTGGATGCTTTTGGCGTTACAAATGACGTACGGAAAATGGATGACGAGCGCGATTGAAATGACCCAATGGGAGAGAGTCTTTTATACGAACGCGTTTGCGGTGCCTCCGAACGTGGTGATTTGGTATTTTAGCGACGATTCGAGTCCGTCGAAAGCGCATGTGATGGACCATTTGGACTCGTACCAGAAGAATATGTTGCTATTGTCGTGCGTCATTGGGGTGTGCATCTCGTACAGCGGTTGGCGGTGTAGAACGGTGGTCACGGCGACGACGTTTACGCTGGTTGGGGTGGTGAACAAGATGGCCACGATTGCATTTACGATGATCGTGTGGCCAAAAGAGACGACGTTTGCGAAAGTTATCGCGTTGATATTTTGCGTGTTGTTCGGGTTGTTATATCAGGAGGCGCCGATGAAAAAGAAGGAAGGCATGATCGAAGGAGGGAAAGGCGCGACGGAGAGCAACATCGTGAGCATTAGGTCACCCAGAGCGCACGTCCACGCGAAGTGATAGATCATATAAATTTGTTGTTGTTGTTGTTGTTGTTATTGTATCTAAATAGATTTTTTGTGAGATTTTGCAAAAAAAAAATTACGCGATGCCGTGTTCCAACTCGAGCATGCGTGGCAACCACACTCGTTGGTGAGAGCATACGAAGAGACGGAACGGGAAAAGGCGCGAAAATGGCGGCGCAGACTCTATGTCGTTTTGTCCTTGTTTTATTAATTTAGAATTCTAGTCGTATTATTATTATACCGATGGATTATATTTGTCGCCGTCATTTGTCTTTCTCTTTTCTTTTTTTACTCTTCGGGACCTTGCGGGTTTTGACTCTCATCCATATCGCTCGTCCAAAGCGTCAAGTTGTCTCTCAACAACTGCATTATGAGCGTGGAATCCTTATAACTCTCCTCTCCTAACGTGTCCAATTCAGAAATAGCTTGGTCAAACGCTTTTTTAGCCATTTGACACGCGCGTTCCGGCGCGTTTAAGATTTCGTAGTAAAACACGGAAAAGTTCAACGCTAAACCGAGTCGAATCGGGTGCGTGCTCGCCAACTCGGCTTCCGCGGTCGCCTCCGCGGCTTTATACGCCAACAACGTTTGCTCCGCGGCTTCTTTTCGCTCCGCCCCACCTTTAAACTCCGCCAAATATCGCCAATAATCACCCTTCATCTTCTTATAAAACACCTTTGACTCTCCGTCCGCGCACCCATCCTCCAAATGCTCTTTAATCAAATCCAATATCCTGGAGCAAATCGTCGTCAACTCTTCCTCCACGTTCGCTTTATAACTTCTTATCAACTTACACGTTTCCGAATTCGCTCCCGATTTACTCTCTTCTTTCGTTTCAATGGATGACATGATTCTCCACGACGCTCTTCGCGCGCCGATGACATTCTTATACGCCACCGACAACAAGTTGCGCTCCTCCACGGAAAGCTGCTCGTTCGCGCCTGTTTTCGAGGCAACCTCGGACATGTACTCCATCATTTCATCGTATCTGTGTTTGATATTTGTTGCGCGCGTGTGTTTGCATTCGTGCGTCGATGCAAGAGAGAGAGAGAGAGAAGACGAAGAGGATCGCGTCAGTAAATAAAGAAGAGAAGAAAATGAATAAAAAAGGAATAAATACAAAACGCCTTCTTTCGCTTTTTTTGTGGTCTCGTCGTCGAATTTTTTATTCGCCTTTTCGGAGAGAGAGAGAGAGAGATAAACAAATCAAAGTTCCGCGCTTTCGGATGATTTGACGCGAAAGGCTGGTTGGTCTCTCTACCTCTCTCAAGAGAAACGCTACCAACGGATGCAAACGTATTTCTCGCGCGCGAAATCGCGCTCGTTCGCCTCGCGTTCACTTCGCGTCGCGGCGCGTTGACGAATAAAAATAACTCTCCCGCGATTCCGATTCTCTCTCTCTCTCTGAAAAGTTAGTTGACCATGCTTACAAAGAAGAGAAGAAAAAATCCGCAAGAGGGACGAAAAAAAAAAATCAATGTTTCCGAAATCCACCCTCGCGAAGCACCGCGCGACGGTCACCGCACCTCTCCGCTTGTTCGGCCAGTTTCGCCTTGAACACGAGATCGTCCCGCTCCATTTTTTTTTTCAATACAAGTGTGCGTGTGTGTTTGAATCGATCGAGCCTTTTGAGTTGAGATGTGTGCGTGTGCGCGTGTTACGCTTGTTTTTCAACTGAAGAGTGAGAGAAGTACAAAACTCCTCCAACAAGCAGAAAAAAAGAGCCAAAAAAATTTGAAAAAAATCAAAAACTCATTTAAAAAAATCTGCATTTTCCCCATACTCTTCCCTTCGTACCGCTACAACTGTGATACAATATAATGACAACGACGGAGGAAAAAGAACAAATAATCCCGACGAAAACGGCCGGGACGATCCTGTTCTGCGGGTGCACGGATTACAAGCAAGTCGGGCGCACGAAGCAAATCGACGAGTCGGTGCACGCGAACGTGAACGTGCCTTCGAAAATTTCGACGTTTGAAAATCTAGACGATGATGATGGGAAATTAGAGTTTACGTTTATCGCGAGTGGCGCGGCGGCGGCGCATAACGTGGCGATTGACGTGAAGGGGCGGTTGTGGGCGTGGGGGAGGAACGAGAACGGGCAGTTAGGGACCGGGGATAAGGATAACAGGAACGCGCCGGTGCTGGTGAAAGGGATTCGTTTTGGTGAGAATGGCGACGGCGAAGGCGAAGGGAGCGTGAAAATCGTCTGGGCGGCGTGCGGGAGGAGCCACACGATCGCGATCGACTCGGAGGGGAATTTTTACGGGTGCGGGTCGAATAAGGCTGGTCAACTCGGAGTTCCCATCACGTGGTCCAGGCAAAAGAAGAACGTGGACGACGAACGGGTGGAATTTGTGAAGAGCGCGAGCGCGACGCACGTGACGTTCGTGAAAGCCACGTGCGGCGTGGACTTTACCGTGTTGACCGACGCGGACGGGAAAATGTGGTCTTTTGGATGCCCACAATACGGACAGTTAGGCCACGGGGACGATCACGAGTATAACATGAAGGAAGGGACGGTGAAGTTGGCGTACGAGCCGCAACCAACGCCGAAGATGATTAGGAGCGGAGATTTGAACCCGGACAATGATTATAAAGTCGTCAAAGTGTCCTGTGGACACAATCACGTGGCGTGCTTTTGCGAGGACGGAAAAATATACACGTGGGGGAACGGTGGCTACGGAAGGTTAGGCCATCGCGTGCAAAAAGACGAGTTTTCGCCGAAAATGGTAGAAATTCAAGGCGGCGATAGAAACTTGATCCCGAAAGATGCCATTTTGGCGTGCGGAAGTACCTCGACGCACGTTTCCGCGTGCATGGGCCAGTTATACGCGTTCGGCAAATTGAAAGTGAGCGGCGATAACACGATGTTCCCGATGCCTCAGATGGATTTACAAGGGTGGGTGTTGAGAGATTTCGCGAG
>Ga0255751_10004213_pt1 | contig 13038 bp, 14 predicted proteins | sample 071ome_20_FD_179951 | JGI IMG/M metagenome (GOLD analysis project Ga0255751, IMG submission 179951) | Coastal salt marsh microbial communities from the Groves Creek Marsh, Skidaway Island, Georgia - 071412BT metaG (version 2) | ecosystem: Environmental > Aquatic > Marine > Intertidal zone >...
TGCCTTTCTTTTCTAATTCTTTTTTAACTAGCATTTGATAATCACTTGCTTCTGTTTTGATATCAAATACTTCTGGTTTTGGATTTGCTTCATTAATTCTTGAAACAATATCTTCTAATGATCCACTTTTTCTTCCGAAATAAGTTGGATTGCCTTTATATAGTCCGTTTGACATTTTTCTCTCCCTTAAATTGAACTGTAAATTTCTTTCCAGTTTTTAAATGCTCGTTTCATTTTTGGTAATAATACCATTTTATCTAATTGGTCTCTTACGTTTCTGGACAGTAAGTAACCCAATTCTTTGTTGTACTTATCTTGTAGTGAACCAACTTCGTTGTAGATTGATTTTAATCTACTGTCTTTCATTCTAGCACAAATATAAGCACGTGCTTCATAGTGTTGATTTCTATCAGTAAAACTTTTTACATTATCAATATCAGATTTTGGCATCTCAACTGCCTCTGATAAGTCAACTGATTCTTCCATTTCATCCTCTGAAGCTTCTGGATTGTTTTTCATATAATCTGCAACAGCAGACATACCATGTTCTGCATCAGTAATCTTTGCCTGAATCCATGCTTCGATATCATAATCTTCACCTTTTCCTTGTAATGCTGACAATAGATTTTGTGCATTTTCAATTGTTGTTTTCAATTGACCTATTGCCATGGAAACTTCTTCTTTTTCTTTTAATTGACCTTGCAAAACTTTTTTGTATGCTTCAGTCATATTACTTTTGTATCTCATTTAACTCTCCCAAATTTGTAACTCTAAGTCACCCTTTCCTTTAATCACTCGATGGTAAACTTCTTTTTCAATAAAGATTTCTTTACCTTTTTCCATTTTGATTGGCATTTCATTATCAAATTGGATATGCCATCCATCACATTTGATAGGCACAACCTTACGATCTCTGCGATCACGATGCCACACGTAATCGGTATCAATATGATCGCCACTAATAGTACGATTAAAGTATCCCACCTGTCTGTTATCTTTATATACATCTACCAAAAGAAGTTTCCCCCTCCTGATAGACCTAAACTCTTTGCATATCTTGGTGTATTACATGCCCAATATGCAGCTGAAGTTTTATCTTTTTGCTGATCACATTTGTGTCTTGCCGCAAAACTTTTTCTTGCTTCTGGATCATTCATTTTGTTTTTCAATCCAGTTGTGTCTCCCCAAGTGACTTTCTTAATATTACCTGTTGAAGGATCTTTCACATAGACATAATACTTTTTAGGACCACCAACTTTAGGTTTGTTTAATGGAGGATTCTTTTCTTCTTCTTCCATCATTGGTGAATCTAAAGGCACGTGTTGTCCTTCATACATTGCAAACTCACCAATATCAGTGGCAAGAATACTTAAATCATATTCATCAACTTCTATTTTTCTTTCTTTGACAAGTTGACGTGCCTCATTGAAGAACTTATAATATGCTTCTGAACCTACACGAAAGATACATTCTGATAATGGAATATGTCTTTCTATATGATACTGAATCGCTTTGTGTGATTCTTCAATTAATGTATGTTCTTTAAATCGTTTCATGGAATGGTTTTAACCTTTTCTGTACTTCTTCTTTTGTTCCCTTAACTTTGTCAGCCAAGTCTTTATCTGCTTTACCCCATGTACCAGAACCTTTTGTAATAAAAGAGTTCACACGAGCAAATGCCCATTGTTGTTGTGTTGCCCCTGGTCGATGACCTGTCTTCCATGCAGCCATTCCTCGATCATATACTTTCTTTAGAATACCATATGGAATACCAGATTTCTCTGCCTTCTTTTGTAGACCTTCAATCTTTTCGTCTAACTGTTCGACCTTTTCAATCATCTTTGTGACAACTTCACTTAATATTTTTTCATAGTTATCACCATATCGTTTTTGATATTTGTCGATTGTAGAATCTCTCTCTGCCCATTCTTTAATATCTTTTAAATGAACACCATATTCTACAGGATCAAACTTAGTCATATGAGGTGCCATTGTGAATTTCTTTTCTTTCTTTTCACCTGGTGTGATATCTTTTGTGTGTGCAGTATATTCTGGTGTGCCAATCTCATAACGTTCTTTCATTTCACCTCTTGCAGTTTTAAAATCTTTCTTTGTTGGTGCACCTTTTTCACCAGGTTTTCTCATTGGTCGACCTTCTTTTCTCTTTTGATGAATATTATGCCATAATCCTTTACCAGCTTCTCCATACATCTGTTTATATTTCTTTGTATGTTTACTTGGTTTTGTTTCTGCATCTGCATCACCAGGTGCAGGTTTGTAAGCATTTGGATCATCATCAGATGCCTTTGTACCTTTTTTGAAATGTGTATCTCTTTTATCTTTTGTTGACTTTTTTAATCCTTTATAATACACGTCAGGTTGTGTTCCCTTTTTATCTTTGATATCTGGATCTTGTCTAACTTCTCCAATGTCATCTAAGAAATCATCATCTTCTTCTAACTCATCAGAATTTTTCTGTAGAACAACATCTTTGACTTTTTCTTTTTTAACAGTTGTTGTTTCCATCATTTCAACTTGTGCCAAATCAACTGCAATACATTCATGTAACCATGCCTTCTTTACACCACCGTCTTCCATTTCATAAACTAGATAATTTGTACCTCGTTTGATTATCTTACCGATGGTACAATCATTCATATTTTCTACATAGTCACCAATATTAAATACATTTTCTTCCATATACTCTTGCCTTAATTCTTGTTTTTCAAAGTCCTCTAAACTCATAATTGGTTTCATTTGTACTCCAAATCCTTGTTGTGCTTTAAGACCCATCGCTGATCTTAAATCTTTAAATAAGTTTTTACCGTCTGCATCTTTCATCTTCACTGGCAGACCTTTTCTAAAACTATTATAATCACCCTTGACAGCAAACAAACGCATCTTGGTGCCTGAAATTCCAGTGGTTCCTTGTGCATCTGGATCTCTTGCACCTGCACTCATTACTTCCGTCTTATCAAAATTGTAGTCTTTACCATTATATGTGGTGATCAACTTCTTAAACTCAGACACTCTATCACTTCCACCAATCATATAAACATCTGAATATTTTTTGTTTAAGTCATTCTTTAATACTTCCATGAATGTTCTTGTGTTACCTGTTGCAGGTTTAAACTGAACATTTGGATATAAAGGTTTTAAATACTTTATCTTTGTTCGTACATCTAAAGGATTCTTATTCTTATCTTGTGATGCACTCACATAAACTATTGCGTCACCTTTAATTCTCTTGGCAATTGATTCAACTTTCTGGATCAATTTTTCATGACCAGCAGTTGGTGGGTTCATTCTACCAAAAGCAAATGCGACTGCCTTTGGTCTTTTACTACCCTTTGCCAGAAACTCTTTTAATGTTTTCTTCATGCTACTTTACTTGTTCCTTTGTCCCATCTCTTTGCAGCTGTAAAGTTTGCAGCTGAAAATTCTAATCGATCAACTAATTTTCTTGCATTACCTTTTTGATCGACTGCAACATAACCCTCTGGATTGGTTACTTCTAAACCATTACCTTTCACAACAAAAGTACCAATTGATTTTGCTTGATTCAGTTTATCAATAATTATTTTCTTTGCTTTCTGTATTGTCTTATACGTTGCAATGGCAAAATAAACTTGATCACCTGCACGATCAATGAAACGTAAACCATCATCTAAAATCTTTTTATATTTGTCTTTAGTTTCTTGTTTTTTCACACGATCAATATCTGCACCAACTTTACCTTCATAGTAGTTTCTAAATCCTGATACTGCCTTTGCAGTTGGTGGTATATCAGACATTTGCCTCACAAAAGTATTTAGATATGTTTTTAAATTCAATCCTATTGAGTAATCTGATAAGTCTGTTTTCATTTTGTTTAACACTGGTGTTGATTTCTTTAATGAACCTCTTGCCATGTTTAACATTTTACCAAGTTGTTCACCTTCACCTAGTGTCATCATTGCATTACCTGAAACATCTTTATACGATGCATCATCAAACCAGACGTTGGGAGATCGTCTAAGTTTTGAAACATCTGCACCAAAAGATGCTTTTAATTTTTCAATTGATGATCCTTTATATGTTGTATGAAAAATAATGCCAAACTTTGCACGATCAATTCTTGTACCTAAACCTGTGTTTTCTGGCACTGTATATACAATTGTATTGGGTTGAAAAGATATTACTCTTTCTTTTTTACCAGATGGTGATGAAATTGATTTCATTTTCTTCATTGACTGAATGAACATTAAATCACCTTGTAGAATCTGTTTGAAATTAAGTGGTGCAAGATATAATAATGCATCTCTTAAAATCTTTGCAACATCACCTGAATGATTTCTCATTACATCTTGTGGTGTATAATTAATCTTTGGTGTTTTATTAAATAAACTTTTTGTTGCAACAAAGAACTTACCATTCTCTGGACTTGGTCCACAAATAATCGCAGGTGCACCATCCCATTTCACTGTGACATTTAATTTTTTGTTTGTATTTCCTTGTAACATATCACGTAATGCCTCAATAAAATTTAATGCATTATTGCCACCGTCTGCACCATTTAGAATGATATCATCTTCTAAATGTTCTAAGTGTGTGTTTTTATCTTCTACTAAAAAATCCATTATTTCATACCACTATATTGTAATTTTAACATAGTAAACTTACCAAGTCTACCTAATTGTGAAACTTTTTTACCTGCACGAACACCACTATCACTTCGTATGGTCATCTTCATTGTTTTCTTTTCATCTGGTGTATTAACATCAATCAACCATTCTTGTACAGAACTTTTATTTAAGTATGCATAGAATCTTGTAATCAGTGGTAGAATTGCAGCTAAGTTATCACCTTTTTGTTCTGCCTTATTACCAACTGCTTTAACAAGTATCAATGGAACTTTCTCACCTTTCTTTTCTAAATTAAAATTATCTAATAACCATTGTTTAAATTCTTTTAGTGATAATGAGTTAACAACAGCACAGAATTGTTTACGACAAACTTTTAACATAATGTTATAGAGTTCATCTGCCTGTTGTTGATTTTCTAAAAAGTAATCCAAATACAATTGACGTATTTCATTTTTCTTATTCATATAATCATTCTTTTTAGCAACATCTCTAACACCAGGTATCTTTGAATAGACCGCAGTCCATAATTCGTCTTCTAGTTTTTTAATCTCTGATTCTTTTTTGACTGCCTTATATTGTGTTTGTACATAACTATTAAGTAATGGTTCTTTTGAACTGGCAGTTCCTGCTTTTAGACTGACACCAATGATTTCTTTATTTCTAAACATGAGAAAGATATCACCTGCATGTTTAGGTGGAACACCAGCAGGTTTCTTTCGATAACCCCAAAAGACATTCTTAATAGGTTTTGTACTATGAACATCATAGATATAATTAGTAATACCTATTGCATTATCGAATTTTGTTTTAACTAAATTTTCTGGAAGTGTACCAAGTTTTTCAATGACTGCAACACCAGCCACTCGGTCTGAATCAGTGACAAATGTTTTATTGGCATTCTTTTTCAGATCGCCTAACTTGTACAGAAACTTTTTAAAATCTTCTATATTTGATGGTCTAAAGTTATTATTAAATGCAAGTGCTGGAAATAATTCTGTGATTGCAGCTGTCGCTGTTGTATCTACACGTGCCTCGTCTAATTGAACTTTAAACTGTCCAAAACTTTTCATACACCTCTCCCATGTGTCTAAGTTATATCACAATTTCCATATTATGTCAATAGTAATATTTATAATTCTTTAATACACAGGAAGTTAGGTATACCGTTATTTTGTTTCCAAATCTGTTCTTTATTATGAAAATCTGCGAACTTTTGAGCATCATCTTCAAATTCAAAGACATTCACCACTTTACGTGTATTCTCTCTGACTTGCCAGATGATATCAACAAATCCTGGCATACGTCTGGACTTCACAGGTTTTGTTGTATATTTGAGTTTCTTTGTTGGTGTTTTTCTACGAGAAGTTGCCATATTTGTTTCCTTTGTTCTTTTTTATATATGATTCGAGTACGTCTTCACCATCTTCATCTATTTGTTGTTCAACTAGATTTTGTGCTGATTGTTCTACATCAAAAAATTTCATACGAGAACGGTCAACACCGATGACAAACTTCTTGTTCATTGTAGGATCGTTATATCGATTCTTCAATTGTTTGACCATCATTTGACCTGCCTGTTCTAACTCATCATTTGAAATGAGAGCAAACATGAAGTCAGCAGTAGCAGGCAGACCAAATGATTCGGAGGTGTCTTCAAGGCCTACATCAGTAGAAACATATCCAGTTCGAGTAGTTTGAGTTGCAGTAACAATCGGGAGGTTACATTCGACTGCGAGACCTCTTAACTCCTCGGCAATGGCCTTGACATAAGTATAACTGTTTACATTGGCACCAGGTTTGAAACGAGAACTTGCACAGATATTAATATAATCAATAAACACAATATCTGGTTTGAATGTTTTCTTTAGTGCCAATTCATTGATTAAAGATTTAAAGTGACCTGCACCAGCAGATGCAGTAGGATATTCTTTGATAACTAAACGACCTGTGGTGCCAGATTTTAGTTTCTCAATCTTATCAGTAAATAATTTACGATTTAATGAATACAAATCATCAGTGGTAATGTTCAGTAAGTTTGCATCGATTCTTTCAGCGATACGTTCTTCAGCCATTTCCATAGTGATATACAAAACATTCTTGTTCACTGATAAAGCATGAGCTGCCATGTGTGTCATAAACATTGTTTTACCGACACCCGTACCTGCAAGTGCCACATTCAATGTTTTGTTGGGCAAACCACCTTTGGTAATTTTGTTGAAGTATTCTAAATCAAATTCAATACGTTCTAACTTTTGATGATAATAATCAAATCTTCGGTCAACATCATCTAAATAATCATGACCAACATGTGAATCAAAGGAGACACTTAATGCATCGGATAATATTTCTGGTATCGCTTCTGGTGTTCTTTTTGTATCTTTATTCTCTAATATTTGAATACCATCCATTACGGCATTATGTATGGCACGATCTTTACAAAACTTCTCAGTTGTTTCAACCAACCACTCTAAATTAATTTCTTCAGGATTAAGTGATTTAATTAAACCAACAATCTGTTTGTATTCTTCATCAGTAATATCTCTACGATTCTGAATATCAATTTCTAAAGTTTCTTTTGTGGGAAGTTTATTGTATTGATTTGTAAACTTAAAAATCTCATTGAATAATATTTTCTCTAAACGATTGGTAAAATATTCTTCTTTAATAAACGGTAATACTTTTCTGGAGTATTCTTCGTTGTATATAAGATTTTTAAGTGTTGTTCTTTCTATTCTCTCGGTCACTTGTTCTTTAACTCTAATTCTATGTTCTCTTGTAGTATGACACTGATTGTATCGATAAACTCTTTACTTTCAGTGTCCACATTGTTTGGATTACGTATCACTGTATAGTCAAACTTAATTCGTAACTGATCATCTTCTTCAATGAACTTTACATCACCATACGAATACATAACATCTTTATAATCACCTTCATCGATACGAATACAATCATGCTCGTACCTTAAATGTTGAGCGTAACTATACTTCGGTGATGCCATAACTGAACTCTTTCTTCGCAGCTTCTTCTAACTGTTCCATAATTTCATCAGTGAAATATTTCTCGGGTTCATTTTGTATTGTTTTGGCATATTGTTTTGTACCGTCAGGCAATTCAATTCTTGTTGATACTTGTTTAAAGATATTGTGTTTGATTGCCAAGTCTAAAAGACCATAGTGTCGATCTAAACCTGTATCATATCGTAAACGTGTATCAACCATCATATTTTCTTTTGATAATCTACTCTTATGTGTTTTACAGTGAATGATGTTACCAACGATATCAGTACCATCTTTTTCTTTTTTCTTTGAGAGATAGACAATGGTTGATGCGGCATACTTTAATCCAGAACCACCACCCATTTCTTTTTGTGGGAACATAGAACCAATCACATCATACGTGTGATTAGTAATGACAAGAGGTACTTTTGCTTTACCAAGTTTCAATGTCAATACTCTAAATGCAGCCTTGACTACTTGTGATCTGGTCATATCTCTTGTTTCTTTACCATCAGCAGTGTCTTCGATTTCTTTTGTTGTTGATAACATACCTAAAGAATCTAATACTAAGAATAGTGGTTTTCTTTTGGATTCATCTAACTCTAAATAAGAATCTAAAACTCTGAGTGATTGTGTTCGAAACTCTTGTACAGTCGTTACAGGCATAATGGCAATACGTTTTGCATCAATACCACGACTTTCAATTAAATCTTTTGTCAATGCACTTTCTGATTCAAAGTACACAACGTTTGCATCTGGATTATTGTCTAAGAAACTTTTCACCATTCCTAGAACAAAGAATGTTTTACCAGTAGCACTTTCACCTGCGATTGCAGTAATCTTATTTGCAGGTAGTCCACCTTTCAGTGAACCAGATATCAGTCCGTTAAAGATATACGAACCCGTATCAATGAAACTTGCAACATCACCTGCTTCAACACCCTCATCTACGATGGATGCAAACTCATTGCCTGTTTCTTTAATTATTTGTTTCAAAAAGTCCATTATTTTTCACCTCCGTTTGTTCGAATAATAATGTAATAATAGTTGTTATTATAACACATTTCTTTTAATTTGTCAAGTTCTTTTTCTTCGATATAAGTAGCACTTCTACCAAAATCTGTGATAATATTTACATACATTTAGTCATACTCTTGTCTTAATGTATCATCTGCAGGTATAAAACGAAAAGGAATAGCTCTCCATTTCTCTATATCTTCACCTTCTAATCGTAAATTTTTATCTTCTGGCACATAATTTTTTGGTGGATCTATATATGTATTGGTTGATACTCTACTCCACACAACAGGAAATATATCATCGACCTCATGTTCTGCCCATAGTTGTTTAACTTTGGCAAGACACAATTCTCTATTGTATTCAACCTTACGTTGATAATCCCAATACTCTTGGAGATCAAAATATTCTTTTTCTGTTATGGGCATAGTCATATTTATCTCAACTCACAAATATCGTAAGTGTCTTTGTTTAATTCAACACCAATATATTTTCTATTCATCTCTTTTGCAACTTTAGGTATACCACCTGTACCAGCAAATGGATCAACAACTAAATCATTTTCTTTTGTAAGAAACTCTATTGATAATTTTATAAACTCTGGTGGGAAAACATAGAATGTATTTTTTGTTTTCATTGTATAGTCTAAAACATTTCGCATCCACTCACCTGTTCTTTTAATTGTACCTTTCTTTGTAAAGATACAGAAATGAAAATATGGAAAGATAAACTGATCTTTATAATCATTAGGCATTGGTCTTTTTAAAACAATCTTATAATCTTTCATTACATAATCTCTGCCTAACATTTTGTTGATTAACATTGTATGTTTAGAATGAACAGAACCATTCATCTTTCTATCTGTTTGACACAGACCTACAAATCCAGTATCTTTTGTTATACGTGTAAAGTGATTTAAACAATCATCAACAAACTTTTCGTATTGATCTAAGTTTTTATCCATGCCTAAATCGTTGGAATCTGGTATACCAGTGAAGATTAATTGAGCTGTATTATCTTCTATCTTTGGTAGTACATTGAAACAGTCATCGTTTATCCACAGGTTTTCCATTAAAAAAACTCCTCTAGTGTTTGTTTTCTCGTATGTTTAAAATAATCATAGTCTTTGTCTTCAGTGAAACACCAGACGTTTTCAATGTAAATATCATTCATAAATTCTTTTTGTTTCTCTTTGTCAATGTTCTTAGGTCGTTGCATAATTCTCATACCAATTTGACCACGAAACTTATTTGGTATTCGATCAATTAAATTGTCACTTGTATAATATCTTTTACCTTTGACTTTTGGATCCATAATATTAATTAAAGTATGTTTACTTCTTTCAATACAATTCAATGATACTGGCACAAAGAAATTATCTTGCCATTTATGATATTCATTAAACTTATGCCATGATTGATCTTCTTCATGTTCACCACCTTTATTATATTCTTCAGTAGAGAAATATGGTGGTGATGTAAAAGAACAATCGATATTATCAATTTCATTCCATGGTATATTTTCTGCACCACTACGATAGATAGTAACTTTCTTTTCACCATCCATGATAAACATATCTTTCAGTTCTTGTATTTGTGGATTACCATTACCTAAAATCTTTTCATATTCAATACACTGTTTCTTATAAACTTCAAACGTATTTGGATTTGGATCACAACCAATATATTCTTTTGCATTACTTGAATAGAAACCTGCAAGTCGATCACCCCAACCACAACTTGTATCTAATACTCTTTTCGCATCAGTCATATCATAAATTGCCTTTGCCACAACTGGTTTGAATTGTGTTGCAATATAAGTGCCAAGACGTATGGCACCAAGATAGTTTGATGGATCTAATGTTCGACTTGAAATACCACGCCACATGGCACCAAGAATACCCCATATATCTTTTGCAGTACCTTTCTCCCATACTTCAGCAGGACCCTCAAAACTATAACATGGACATCTTAAACGTAACTGTTCATGGAAATAATTTGAACATAGATTGTAAGTACTGGCACAATCAATCAAACCAAGACCATATTGTTCAAAGTTATGTTTATAATCATCATACTTTTCAAATACTTTCTTTTCTATTTTATCTCTAGGTGTTATATTGACAGTTGTATCAAATGATTTTAATTTAAGAAAGTTATCAACCATTCTTTCTCTTGTGTAATTTTTAAATGGAAATGGTGGTCGATATGTTGCAATATATTCTGCCAAGTCTAATCGAAACTGTTCTTTACCTAATTGTTCAGTGACAGCTTCAAACTGTTCGTTATTCATTATAGGTAATTTGTCTTCGTTTAAATATGGTGTAAAATCAAACATTAGGCAAAGAAACTTTCTATGGTATTCATACCACTGGCATCAACTTGCCAATTAATTGCATCTAAGATAAATCGTAATGGTTCAAAGAATGATTTCTGAAACTGTTGATCATAATCAATCAATGCATGAAAATTAAACTGTGATGGTAGTTTTGTCATAAATGATATGACATTAGTTTGATGTGAATTTGGTTTTCTCAATAGAACATATTTAATTTTATCACCTTCATTGATATAAGAAAATCTTGTTTGTAATTGTTTTTCTTTGAGTATATGATTATAGATCAGAGCACCTTTGACATGCATTGGTGTTGACTTACGAAAGATAGAATTAGGATCTGCATATTTCTTTAAACCTTTGACTGATCTTGGAAATGCAATCTGTTCTGGTGATAGATGTTCAAATTCAGATCGAAACGAATTGACAAATTCTCGTAATTCATTTTCTGATTGGGTCATAATAATCTTTAGTGCTTCTTTAATCTTTGAACGACACACTTGTGGTGTTGATGTTTTGACTGCCTCAATACCCATAATCTTTAATTGTGGTTCTGCATATTGAACACCCTCTGAGTTATGAACATTGAGAATGTATCTTTTCTTGGCAGTCCAAATACCTTTGTCTGCAATTACTTCTCGTTTCATCTGCATCTTTTGTTGATAAGCATTCATATAGTCTGCCAATTCTTGGTAACAATTATCAATATGAGGTTCAATCTTTTCTTCACAAAACTTATCTAATGCTTTAACCACTTTTGTTGTGTCTAGGTTACTACCAATCTTGTGAACAAGACCAGACATATTAATATAAATTGAATCTGTATCAGAAGCAATAATATAATCTTTATCTTTTGTTTTAAGTAACTTGTTTAGATACTCATTCATTTTATTTTCAATCCAACGAATAGACAATTGACCAGATGTAGTAATTGCTTCTGCCATTCGATGATCATAATGTCTAAAGTATTGATTACCTATCGCACCATAAGCTGAGTTCAATGAAATCTTTTTTGAGAATTGTATAATATGATACTTGGCAATATCATCAAGTAACTTTTTATTCTTCGTCTTTTGATATTCTTGTTGTGCCTGAATCATTAACTTTTTATATTTGACACGATCATCATATTCTTTTTGAATAATCTCTGGTAAGAAACCTTGTGCATCTGTTCGATACATTGTACCATTAGCTGCAACTGCAATATTTTTGTCTTTGAGTTTTGATAGATTGTATTTCTTTATTAATAACTTATCAATATCTAAATCATTCTTTGAATTAACAATCGTTTCTGGTGAGATATTGTATTGCATAATCAAGTGTGGATATAGTGAGTTTAAGTCAAACGAAACAACCCATTCATGTAATCCAACTTCAGGATCTTTCACATAGGCACCAACTAATTCTTGTGAATCACTATCTTTCTTTAATGGTACAGGTATGTTTTTCTTTCGAAGATAGTTATAGATTAAACAGTCCCACGTTCTAACTTGTGAAAAGATATCTTCATAATTGACTTTGGCGTTGTATGCCATGGTGATACACAGTTCAATCAGTTTAAGTTTCTGTTCTAATCGATCAACTAGTTCAACGTCTTGGATATTATAGTCAACAAATGATTGATAGTCATTGGTATACCATTCTTTAAATGTTTCATATGGGTTATCATCTTTCTTTTCACCAAGTTCAACCTCTGCAATGTGATCTAGTTTAAAACTCTCTTGGTTTTTAACTGTCAATTTCTTATACAAATCTAAGTAGTCTAATTGTGATACACCAAGAATATTAAAACGTGAATGTGTTCTACCCATGATATTTAAATCATCACTACGTACAATACCCCATGGTGATAGTTTCTTTACATCACGTTCACCCATTATGTTGATAATACGATTACAAAGATATGCCATATCAAACAGTTTACTATTCCAACCAGTGATAATGTCTGGACAGTTTTGTTGCCAGAAAGATAGAAAGTCAGACAACATATGTTTTTCAGATTGACAACGAATAAATTCAACATATGATTTGTCTGTTTTAAAATCAGCTGTACCCCAAACAAC
>Ga0255751_10004227_pt1 | contig 13019 bp, 11 predicted proteins | sample 071ome_20_FD_179951 | JGI IMG/M metagenome (GOLD analysis project Ga0255751, IMG submission 179951) | Coastal salt marsh microbial communities from the Groves Creek Marsh, Skidaway Island, Georgia - 071412BT metaG (version 2) | ecosystem: Environmental > Aquatic > Marine > Intertidal zone >...
CGTGCTCAGCGTCAATCTTATTCATCTTTTCGCCAGCAGCTTCTTCTAAAGAAGTTTCCTCAACTGCATCCTCAGAAACAGTTTCGGCTTGCTCTTCAACTTCTTGAACTTCTTCTTGGAGATCATTTTTCATTTTTTTGCTCTCCTCCAATAGTTCACTGATTTTTTGTTCGATAGACATTCTTTTTATCTCCTGTGAATTTCTATTGAGATCCCTCAATAATACTATTTATATTATTTAATTTTTTGTAGAAAATGCTGGAAAGCCTTAATTTTGGCTTCCTGTAACTGAAGAGAATTAGTTTTCCTAATGGTTTCCTTCATCTCTTCTAAGTCCCTTTCCACGAATTTACCATCAACAAAGGTCCACTCCTTAGACTCCATAACACCTTCCACGAAAGCATCTGGCGCAGAGGGATCTGCAACAATGTCTGCAGCAGTAGCTAGGACAAAATCATTTGAAACTTCAGCGACACCACCCTTACCTGATCGCAAAGTTCCCATACCTCTTGACGATACACCAATAGTAGCACCCTCATCTAAAAGATTTTTTACAATCTTTCCATATGGTGTATCCATAATTTTCGCTTTACCAATAAAGTTATCACCGTCTTCATATAATTCTTTAATCATGTGACTAACACGATCAAGATTAATCGTAGGTGAATCAGGATGTCCTAACTCACCAAAAGCACGATTCTTTTCTACGTTCTCAGTTGTGTAACGTTTTACTTCTTTCTGTAAAACTTCTTTTGGGTAAACACGACCATTACGATTCTTTAAATTTGACTGAAGAAAAACACCTTTGATAAAATACTGTTTACCTTTTTCTTCGTTTTCTTCAGTAATAAATTCTACTGTTTCGTTTAGTTCTTTAATTAGTTTCATTACAGCTCCTTATGCTGACGTTGAAGTTTCGTCGTCATAGATACCATACTGTTCAGGCTGAATCTTAGTATTATATCCAGCTACTTTTCTTAAACGTAACCAGCATTCTGCTTGTGCTCCTGAGATAGTAACAACGATATCAGAATCATTTTCTACGCTGTCAGGAATCATTTCTTGACCAGTCATATCAAAATTACCCGAAGCATTAGCTTGAAGCGTCATAATTACAACACTACCTCTAGTTATCGTAATAACACCTCCCGCTGCACCTGTCCATTGAACAGCAGAAATATTAACAAGTTGCGTGCCAGCAGTTCCTGCAGACTCAGTAGAAGCTACCAAATCCACATCTAAATCAATTGTTCCTGCAGCAGCAGTTCCTGCAACCTTAACAATCGCTTCTGTCTGCGTTTTCTTTAAAATTGTTGTTGCGACAGTCATCGTTATTCCTCTATAAGTTCTAAGACATGAAGAAAGTTATCTTTACTTTCTCGCATATACTCAATAATTTCTTTTTGATCTTTAAACAGATCATTCATTTTTTGTTGCGAAGATTCACTAATAATAATGATACTTCCATCAGAAAGTTTATAATCAAGTTTTCCCTCTAATATGCAATCTAATCTATTTGCTTTTTTTATATCGCATACTACAGGGTCAACAGTAAAAAGTTTAGAAGAAGCGAGTTCTAAATATGATTCTATCAGCGTGTCAGTAATTTTAATTGAATGATGATTAGAAATTATATTCGCAATAGTATCTTCGTTTAATTCTTCGTATGTTTCAGTTTTAATATCTTCTTCAAGTTTTTCTGAGAGGTATAAGTTTTTACAATACTCTCTCGCCTCTTCTATACTACTAAACTTTTCTTCTACTTCTACTCCATCAATATTTATTACTCCATTACAAAAGCGAACAGTTCTACCAAAAGACAAAAATGTTTTGGTATCTTCATTTAAACTTTTATAGAACTGTTGATAATACATTACTCTTCCGTTTCTGCAACTTCAGGTTCAGCCTCAGCTGTAACTTCTGGTTCCTCAACTTCAGCAGGTGCTTCTTCAGCGTCTGCCGAAACTTCAGGTGTTTCTGTTTCAGTTGCTTCAGCTTCTTCTTCAGTGCTAAACATACTCTTAGAAATTTCTGCACGTTTAGCGTCTAGCGCATCAGAAACTTTATCTGCCATAATTCCATTGAATGCAGCTTCAGCATCTGTATACTCGCCATTAGAAATAGCCGATATTAAATCTTGCGTACTCATTGTTCATCTCCTTGTCCTTGATCAGTACTTTCTTCGTTTCCACCATAACCAGCATCGGACAATGCACTTTGCTGAGCAATCTGTTTATGCGCAGCAAGAGTGCCATCTCTCTGAGCATTGTCAAAATGTCGCCTCTCTTCATCATCAATCTGTGCGTCGATTTCCTCGATCATTTCATCAGGTTGATGTAATACATTCTTTCTTACCCAATCCATTGAGTAGTATTTACCAATGTAAGGTTCAACTTGTTGTAGCATTGCCAATCTTTGTTGTAAGATTTCGTTTTCTTTCAACTCAGTGTAATAGTTATCTTTCTTAAAGTCGTAGCGAATAAATGGTCTTAATGTATCCCACTCATCTGCCCTAATTACACCTTTTGCTACAAGTTGTACTCTTAACGCATCAGTAAATAAATCAGTAAAATTTCTTCTTATACGTCCGATAAATTTGCTAAACTTAACCTCATCACGACTAATTTCTGTTGCTCTACCAAGACCAAATGATTGATCTGGATTCATTCTTGACATTGGCACGTTTAGCGACTGATATAACTTACGCTGGAAATATTCAATGTCTTGAATCTCTCCAAGGTTTTGGCCTCCAGGAAGTGTGGTGATTTCAGTACCTCTACCACCCTCACGTCTTGGCATCCAAAAATCTTCCATCATTGAAAGATGTTTTCTATCGTCACGCACCTCACCAGTAGTTGCATCATATGTAATCTTATTTCTGTAGCGATTCATCAAGTCGTTAACGTATTGCTCAGCTTTCAGCTTAGGTAAGTTGCCTACATCAACATAGAAAATTCTACGTTCTGGAGCACGACTAATACGATAAATCACAACAGCGTCTTCAATCATCTTCAACTGATTGACAGACTTAATTGCTTTATGCAAATAACCAAGCATCATACCTGTATTTGCATCATGTAATCCTGAGGGGCAATATAAAACTGAATCGTCTGATAGTTTTACACCCTGCGTGGTAGAACCGTTAATACCTTTATCATTGTAGATATAGTATTCTTCTACCTTTTTTACAACCTCAACTCCATCAGGAGTTTTTTCTTTATGTAACGTTTTAACTTTTTTGATCTTACGTGGATCAATATATCTAAGCTCAACGATACCGTTCTTAACTTTATTTTCGTCAATTAGAATGTGATAATATAACCGACCATCAATATACCAAGACCTGAATAGATCATGTCCTTTTTGCTCAAATTTTAATAGTCTCAATACATTATCAAATTCTTCTTGAAACTTTTTCTTAATTCCAGTTGATAAATTTAGATCATCCAATACAATATCAACAGATTGGTCTGCTTCGTCAACAACAATCGCTTCATTGATGATGTCTTCGATAGCAGAATCACAATCTGGATACTGTGAAATCTCACGATAGCGTCGGATAAGGTCGTTCTCATTCTTGACTACACCCTCAAGATCCATTACTTGAGAGTAGTAGGCAGCTGAGTTACCAATAGTTACAACTGACCCGTCGTCAGCTCCTGGAGCAACTATGCTAGGAACTGACGATTGATCTTGACGCTTTATTTCAAAGCCAAATAATTTCATTATATTATAATCCTATCAATATTAGATTGGTAGTGGGAAAGTTCCGACTGGCGTATCAACTGAAACATTGACATCAACGCCACCCCTACCATCAGTAGTATTACTTGTGAAGTAGTTATAAGTAAATTCTACATCAAAAATTTCCATAGCGTTTACAGTATCATAATCGAGTGCAATAATACCAACAGAAGTTGGGAAAGCATCAACGAATTTATATGACTTGACTGTTGCGCCATTTCTATCCAACTGATGAACTAACAAGTCAGCTTGGTAGTCACTAGGATTTACTCTTCCTTCAGTAGAACCATGGTTTTGAATACCTGTCTGCCATACTTCCATAGCATTGCGGATATTAAAATCAGTATCATTGTAGACACTAATTGTCCATGGTGCAAAAGTTCTTTCTCCCGCAAAGTTCACTGCTCTACCACGGTATTGAACAGGAACAGGATCAACAGTAGATGCAGGCAGCTGAGCTGCCTTACATAAGAATTGAGCCTGTTGACCAGCAACTACACCTGCAGTGACGTATGTTGGGAACGATAATTCAACACGAAATTGATTGGGACGTGCACCGCCACCAGTCATTTGTGCTTTGAAGTCAGCAATATTTGCCATTTAAATCTCCTTGTTTTATCTATTTATTCCCTGTTTAGCCACCGATTTCTTCAAAAGAAACCCCTGATCTAGCAGCAACAAATGTCAAGTTAATGAAGTTGATAGATCGATTAGGTTTAATGAAGATATCACATGCGAACTCGTTACGGTCAATAACTTCAGCTGTATTATTTGTGTCATCACAAACAACAGCAAAGTCAGTAATACCACGACGACCTTGTACATCCCTCAAGAATGGCTCAACCAAGTTCTTAAATTGTGCTCTAGTAAACGAGTCGTTGAATTCAAACAACTGATACTTAGCAGCAACAGAAATTGCTTTTTCTAGAACAATAAACAATCTTCGTACATTGATTCTATCAAAAGCTGATGGCTTAGCAAGAGCTGTTTTATCGCCGAACAGTACAGTTCCTTGTCCTGGGAATGTTACGACAGGATTGACACCGTTCTTATAAAGTGCGTCACGAGCTGTCTTGTTAGGCGTAAATGCCAACTTAACAACATTCTTAACTTGACCACGATTGTAACCAGCTGGTGAGAACCATGGATCAGCAGAGTAATCAGTTCTAGCACAAAGACCAGCAACATCACCGTTCAAAGGAACATAACGGTACTTGTCGTTATATCGGTCATACTGATACTTGTAACCTGAATCAACAACAGCATATGATGATGAAGGTAGCGCATCACGGTATGTGTTAATTGCTGTGGTTGGAGTTGAAGTAGCGTCAGTAATAACATCACCAGTAGAATTATCTTCAGGTGAAACAAACGCAATAGCATCCAAACGTGTCTCAGCAACATTATTGATAACGTGAGTTGCAACAGTAGAACTTGCCTTACCTAGCATAATCAAAGAAATGTCATATGTTTCTGAGTTATCGAAGATAGAAAACGATGTTTGTAGGTTTCCATCGCTAGTGGCAAAATCATCAGCACCGCCTGTTAGTGATTGAGTAACTACAGCTGACATATCTTTGAAGTCGTTATCAGCAGAAGTTAAACCCCAAGCAACACCAGTACCAGCACCGCCAGTTGTGGTAGCGACAGAAGTTGTGTGATCCATCCACCAAATGTAACGTGAAGATGCATTAATTACATCTCTATAATAGTTGTTTGCTCCGTCAGCTTTTTTAGCGTCTGATGCTTTAGAAACAAAAGCAAACTTTTCTAGAATAGTTCCAGCTGTTCCACTAATATATCCGTCCTCATCAATAACGATAATGTGAAGTTCGTCATTAGAACCGCCAGCAGCATTAACGTGAGTTGATGTTCCAGGAGCAGAATCAAATTCAGCTTCATATGCCCAACCAGTATACGTTTGTGAGTCAGCCATTGAAACCTTTAAAGAGTTACCAAGAGCACCTGCCCACTTAGCAGCCCATTCGCCAAAAGCACCTGCGCCACCTGCATAGTTGTCTGTATATGCTAATTGATTCTTAATTAGAACTCCAGTTTCAGTAATAGCAGCAGTAATATCACCGTCTGCTCCACCGCCACCTGTCACCGTAACTGTAGGTGCAGACGTGTATCCTGAACCAGCTTCTGTAATAGTAACTGCATCGATAGCATCACCATCAGTGGTAGCTGTAGCAGTTGCTTGTGTTCCGCTTGGATCATCAGGTGCTGAAATTGTCAGTGTTGGCGCAGATGTGTAACCTGAACCGCCATCAGCAATAGTTAGTGAAGTGACTCCACCTGATGTTGTTGATACCGCATTTTTGTAACCTGATGCGTTTGCTCTAACTACCAAAAGGTTGTTAGAATATGATAGGTAGTTAGCAGCGGTAAAGAAAGAAGTAAATACTGTTTGGGTATCGTTTGGCTTACCAAATCTAGTAACTAACTCGTTTTCTGAAGTAATAGTTACTGGATCTTCGATTGGACCCCATTGAAACGTTCCAGCAAAGGCACCACCTGAAGTAGCAACCGCTGGGACGATAGAGGTAAAATCCTTCTCTACAACACTAACGCCTGGACTTAATTGGAAAGGCATTCTTTTCTCCTTGATATTACATAAACATTTATCTGGTTTGCTTCTTCAGCACTATACCATAAATTTATTTATTTTTTTTCACTTTTTAGAAATTTACTATATCCCTTTCTACGCCATCGTTTATAAATCCAAATGGAGTTAGTTCTTGCTCAATCTTTTGCATCTGATTCTTATACATTATCTCTCTAAGGTTAACATCGTTCAGATCCTTAAAGTAAGAATTAGTAGTAAGCCAAGAAAACAAAACAAGGGTCATGACCAAATCATCATGGTATCCCTCATCAGCAGAGTAACTACCTCTTTGCTCAATAAAAGTTGAAATTTCTGAAATTATATCTGTATCAAATATTAATAGTTTTTGTTCTTCAATTAGAGATTTAAGATTTTGACATCCTATTCTCTTTACTTTTCTATCAGTATTCACACCCAACTGTGACTTACCGTGACCAAATCCTCCATTAATAAACTGTCCTCTTGAGGTATGCTTGGTAATCATCATAAGGTTTTCATATTCTAGTTCATTATGCAAGATCATAGGAACTTGTTCACTAGAATTTATCTCAACTAACACATACGCTGTATTATAATCACTTGCTACTTTATATATTACATTGGGATACAAAAGTGGACTAATCTTGTTATCCCTATATTTAGCAACTACTTTGTATGGAGATTCAGTAATATCGATTACGGTAAATGCTGAGTAATCTCCTTCAACCCCTTTAGCAGTATCTGCTACTAAACAATAAATGTGATTCTTTTCTGGTGTTTCTATTACATCTAAACCATCTTTACTATATAGGTATGGTTTGGGTGACATCTGAGCAATAGTGTTGGCTGAAATTAAAGTTAGAGATGATCCTAAGAATTTACATAGAACCTCTTGATTAAACTTTAGTTCTCCGAGTGTTGCTAATTGTTCAGCTGCCCACTTTTCGTCACGTCCTGGTATTTTGCTGTATGGTATTTGAAGCGGAACAAAACCGTTTCTATCATTTTCAGCATCATTCCAAAACTTCCAAAAATGATTATATCCCATCGGTGTTGATGAGAGTAAAATTTTTGTAGTTTTACCAGAAGAAATAGTAGGATATACAGAAGTAAAAAAGTCTTCAGCAATATTGTTTGGAATAATTGCTGCCTCATCAACATACAACCAGTTGACAGATTTACCACGGATAGCACTTGAAGAAGTTGCTGCCGTAAATACTTTACTTCCGTTTTCTAATTCTATATCTCCTTTGTTCCAAACATTTACTCCTTGTTGCATCCAGTTAGGTAGGTGTTCATACATTAACTGATATCTTGAAAGTACCTCTCGAGCAGCAGTAGCTTTGTTAGCCAAGATAGCGACAGTTTTACTTGCTTGAAAAAGCGTGTACCATAGAATGCAAGCAGCAGAAGTAATTGTTTTACCTTGTTGACGACCCTCCATCAATATAACTTTACGATTATTTATTATTGTATCAACTTTTTCCCGTTGACAATCGTAAAGTTTAAATAATACTAAACCTCGATCCAAAGAAACTATATAGCAATAATTTTCAATAAAATATTTGGGGTCTTGTGAACACTTAATGTATTCTGTAACTTGTTCTGGAGTAAACTGTACATTTACTCCTGCTGCCTTCAAATTCGCATTAGCATTGTAAACTTCTGAAACCAATTTACACGTCGCTCCAGTTTTCGCTTATGTCATCGATCGGTGTTGCTTGATCAGCACTATACCTTCTAAATGTATTTACGCCATCTTGATTTAAGTTTGCGGTAACATCATTAATAACTCCTTGCGAACTTACAGCTCCAAACATATTAACTTTAGCTGTAAAGTTTAGAGTATGTGTTACAAACCTTCTAATACTAAAGTCTCCGTCGTAATCATCTTGAACAGAAACTGAGTTTAAAATAATAGGAACGTCAGTAACTACATTCATATCATCTATAGACTTAACTGCAAGTGTGTACTCAGGAGTAAACGTTGGCAATATTTGCTCTAGTATAGCCAAACCATCTTCCGTATTTTTTGATAGTGCATATAAACTAATATCTAAATTATATGGAACTGGAGCAAAGGTTTGATTTCTAGATTCTCCATCTGTACTAACACAAACTAGTTTTTCCATACGATTAGTTTTACGTAGAGGATCATAAGAATATCCAGTTATTTCAAATGAAAGTCTAGGAATAACCGTATATGTGTGTTGATCTAAATTAGGATCAGATTCTATTCTAACAATCCACTTTTCTTTAGGGGCATATGACAACGGAACTGCGATAGTTTGTTGTAAAACTCCATCGTTATCATATCTTGGTATTTGTATACCACTAAACAATCGACCAAATGCTACGATTGTTCTTCTTATAATACCATGATAGTAAAATGATCCGTTTAGCATTATTTAAGTTCTCCAAAAGGATTTGATTCGCTAAACAATATGTCTGCAGCTTCATCCTTAAACTTAGTATTATCACCATAAGAATCTGAAAGATCTGGATTATGCTCTAAAACAGCTGTCGCTAAAGCTGGAGTTGTTATTGTATCAGATTCATCGGGTGTTATGTTTATAGTAGGAATAGTAGTATAGCCATATCCTCTGTTTGTTACAGTTATTTTAGTTATTGTACTACCGTCAGTAGTAGCTACTGCAGTTGCTCCTGTTCCGTTACCACCTGATATAGTAACTGTTGGAGCAATAGTGTATCCTGCTCCTGCTGTATCTACAGTAACCGAACCGATACCAACTGCCTGTGATCTAGCAGTAGAAATATCTTCAGTATATATACTTTCAAACGCATCAACAGCAGCATCGCCAGTATCAATATGTTCACTGCTATATTGAAACAGCTCAACTTGAAGTTTATAAACCTGCAATCTGCCTATTTGATAAAACGGATCTTGGTGTTGAACAAATTTAATTTCAAACAATCCACCTGTTAATGGAAAGTGAAGTAAGTCGCCTTCTGATGGACGGTTTTTTAATATACCAGTTCCGTAACGACCAACTAGTTGTTCCCAACGACGTCTTGAAACAGTTAATGTTGCTGACTGTTCCATAAACATACCGAACCGTTGAATGAAAGCACCTTGTCCTTCAAATCCATCAGCACTTTCTAAATACATTTCAATAGGAAATGATTTTTTAAATTCGCTTAATCTATCCTCACCAAGTATTTCGTCTTTGGCAACTAAAGTTCTGGGGATATATGTAAAGTCTTGACCGTATATTTGAATAGACTCAACTATGATGTCTTCCATCATAAGTTGTTCGTTTCTAGTCCCCTGCGAAAAATATACGTTTCTAGGCATAATTTATCCTAGGAAAAATTCTAAAGGTGCAGATTTATTTTGAAGTTCATCTTCTAACTGATTAATCTCAGCTACTGCTTCTTCATATAAAGCATTGCCGTCTAGAGTTACACCTCCAGGAAGTTGAATACCTTGAAACTTTTTCAAGTTTACTCCCCACTGCTTTTTAAACAGAGCAGTAGTATAGTGCTTCAACCATGGCTCGTTATAGATCTTTGTCCATGTTGTTGGATCTAGTGCTCTATATGCTTCAACTACAACATACTCGTCAACCATAATATCAGTTGGCCAATATTGATCGATGTGAAGTTGATTTGTCATTCTATTAAATCTGTAAAGCGGATATCCATTCAACTCTAAATCTAGCAGAGCAATATGAGACATCACAGATTTGTAATAGATTAAAGAAGTAGATGTTAAATCATACAAGTCATTTAATCTTAACTGATACTGCAGATCAAACAAACCCTTTGAAGAAGAACCTTGTGTAAACGGAATAACTCTAGTTACGCCATATACATAATCTGGAACTGTAATATATTTGTTTTCTGTATCGCCAGCAGTATAAAAGTCAGCAGCTGCTAGTGTAGCTGAGGCATCCCCAGCACTTACGCTTTCGCTTGCCTCAAATGTTCCAGTAACATCCCTAATTCTTATTGTGTCAGTATCTTGATCATCTAAGAATTCTTGAACGATAGCAGTTGCACCTGAAGATGCGCCAGTAATCGTTGTACCTTTAGCAAAAGATTCAGCATTTGATCCAGTAATAGTCAGCTCAGAAGGAGTTATCTTATGCTTCAGATATATTCTTTCAACACCCTCGTAATGATAGAGGGTAAAGTATTCTAGTGCTTCATCTAACCTGTCTTCTAGTTGATCATCGTCAACGTTAATTTCTAATACAGGAGCACCTAACCCTCTAAGAGCATATTCTTTTAATCCTGACCTTGTGGTAACTGCCATAATTGTTCCTAAAACTTTTCGTTATTATATATTTATATTTATTATCTTGCTAGTGAGTTTTTAAATGGGTTTTCAGCAAATGCTGCGTAAATGTAAGTTGAGCCCGAAGCATTAACTGCTGTTGTAGTTGTTCTAATCTTAAAACCGTTAGCAGTGTAGTCGTATACATCTAAGTTACTAAACTCTGCATTATTGGTATTTGCGCTAAGATAATGTTTTGCTACGTTATAAGGGTCTCTAGCGTTATCTTGAATCCACCAGTTATCAGCAGCGTTAGTTCGCTTCACCATAATCCATGCTGGTCTAAATCCTGTGTAGACAAATGGACCATCAGTAGAGCCATTACCTGTGTAGCTACCAAACGATGAGAAACCTTCTACTTCTGAAAACGCATAGCAAACCGTTGTTCCTGTGCTACTTACTTGACCGCTAGTTATTGAAATCGTGCTGCTGTTTATACCTGTTAGCCAATTTGAGCCAGACGCAATTGTCGAACTTGTTGAGTTCAAATAAAGACCGTTGTTGGTAGGCGAACCATAATATTTGTGCCATACAATCCAATTGTAAGCATTTGCTCTGTTTTTGAATATAAACATATCTGGAGTAACGCCTAGACCATGACCAAAGCTAAATGAACCAGAAGGCTCGGTATAAGTACAGATACTAAATCCAGCCGTGGTGTTTGCAGAGACTGTTGAAGTTATTGAGCCATCTGTATTACTAACTCCAGAACCATTAGCTTTCCAGTTCCAAGAAGCATAGGTAGCAGCACTCTCGTTTGTTCCAGCATCGCTACCCATCGTAAAGCCATCAGAGTCAAGTGATGTCAAACCAGTAGTAGCTGTAACTTCAGCAACAGTTAAGTTAGAAGATAACTTTTTAGTAGCTCCTCTTATTGCATCATATAAACCATGAGAATAAGCAACACTTCTGCCTTTAGCCCATACCAAATCAGGCTGAAAACCTACGCCAGTAATTGAGTTAGTGCTTCCGTTACCTGTATACAACACAGTATTAAAATGCTCAGACCCATCCACAATAGTTGAGTCAGGCAAGTTGTATGTGTTGAGTGGCAAGAACCCTGTTGGTGGTGTGTAAGCAAATGGGCGTTGACCGAAGTTGGCTATACCTGTTGAAGTATTTAACAAGGCCGCTGGGAGATATGTTCCGCTTATGCCACTAAATGCTTCATTAGTTCCAGCTTCTGGATCACCGCTAGCTTGCCAAACTCCATTTTTAGCAAACCATATTTTGCCGTTATCCATATCTAAGGCAACACCAACTAAGTCTCCCGTAGTATATGTATCGCCATACGAAGAAGCGGTTTGTCCGTTATATTTGTTGCCGTTATTTGAATACGAATACGCATCCCCAGAGGACAACACAGAGTAACTTAAACCAGCATTATCCTTTAGGATTGACCCAGACCATGAGGAAGTTCCTGAAGATAAAGTAGATTCCCAATACCATTTCCCAGATGAAAGTCCAAAAGTAGACTTAAGCATCGTGTTAGAAGAAGTTGAACACGAAGCGTCTAAATTTCCATTTGCGGTTGTAAAGTTTGTACCAAGTGCCAAAGGATTCCAAGTACAGTAGTTAGCCGTGTACTCATCAGTTAACGTAGGCACGTCAGTCATGATGTCGTAGCTAGACTCACTCGATGCGTTACTGTTTATGTTGTTTGCAGTCCAGTTGTTCTTGTTACCAGACGCATCAAAGTTAAACTGTGCATCTCTGGTATCTGCAAACGCCATGTAAATGTAAGTAGAACCTGAAGCATTAACATCACCATACGGATCAGCATATTTAATTTGAAAACCAGTGTCATTAAAGTCAACATCATAAGCACCAGATGCTTCTGCTGATGCCGCATTAGCTGATATATAATCATCTCTTTCATTAACAGGACTTCTTGTTGCGTCAAGCATAATCCAGTTGCCTGTGCTGTTTGTCCTTTTAATCATTACAAAGGCTGGCCTAAACCCAGTAGTAACTGTTGGACCAGTAGCAGAACCGTTACCTGTATAACTTCCAAAACTACTGTAACCAGCAACTGAGTGGAACATGTAACCAATCATTCTTCTACCAGCTACGCCAGTGGTTGCTGAATAAAACACAGAAGATGTTGGATCAGTATTACCCCAATCTGCCTGAGTGCTTTCAGCAGCAGTAGATTGTAAGAAAAGATCGTAATCAATGCTTGTTAAATCTTTATGCCAAACATGCCAATCAGTAGCAGCATCTCTTTGTTTTTGGATCATCATCTCAGGAGCTTGGCTTAACCCATGCCCTAAAGAAATAGGATTACCTGACCCATCGTATTCCCAACTAACAATCGAGAAACCTTTTTCTGGATTTGCTTTGACTCGACTTGGTTTTGAACCGTCAGTATTTAGTGGGCTAACATAG
>Ga0255751_10004238_pt1 | contig 13002 bp, 8 predicted proteins | sample 071ome_20_FD_179951 | JGI IMG/M metagenome (GOLD analysis project Ga0255751, IMG submission 179951) | Coastal salt marsh microbial communities from the Groves Creek Marsh, Skidaway Island, Georgia - 071412BT metaG (version 2) | ecosystem: Environmental > Aquatic > Marine > Intertidal zone > Salt...
GACGCCGGGGAGCATTTTCGAACTCGCGTTTTACCCGTACTGGATGAGCACTGTTTCAAGTGTCACGGTGCTGAAGGCAAGGCCAAAGGAGGCTTGGATCTCGCCAGCCGTGAAGCTGTTCTGAAAGGCGGGGATTCCGGTCCGACCGTTGATTTGGACGCGCCTGAAAAAAGTTTTCTGCTCGACATGGTTTCTTACAGGGACGCCGACCATGAAATGCCGCCCGACAAGGGGAAACTTTCGCCTGCAGCCATCGGTGCTTTGGAAGAATGGGTCAAGGGTGGACTTGTTTTTGATGAAGAAGCCGTGGCCGCCAAATTGGAATCGATCGAATCCGAAGGACAGTTCTACGATAATTCCATCAATGAAAAAACGCGTAATTGGTGGGCCTTTCGTCCCGTTATCCATCCTGTAGCGCCTGAAGTCGATGATCCGGAATGGAGCCAAAATCCAATCGATGCCTTCATCCTGGATCGCTTGAAACAACAGGACCTGTCCCCAAACGGTCCGGCCAGTCGGCAGGAATGGATACGCCGCGCTTACTACGATCTGACCGGATTGCCGCCTACGCCGGAAGATGTGGAGGCCTTTGAAAAAGATCGCTCCGACAAAGCTTACGAAAAAGTGATCGATCATTTGTTGGCTTCCGATCGTTATGGTGAGAAATGGGGACGTCACTGGTTGGACCTGGTTCGGTATGCCGAGACCAACGGATACGAACGTGACAATCCCAAACCGGATGCCTGGCGATATCGTGACTATGTGATCCGTAGTTTCAACAGTGACAAACCCTATGACCAGTTTGTGAAAGAGCAGATTGCCGGGGATGAATTGGACCACGTGACCACGGATTCCATCATTGCGACCGGGTTCCAACGATTGGGGATCTGGGATGATGAGCCGGTGGATGCCGATCAGGCTTTCTATGACGGGTTGGACGATGTGCTGGCCACGGCAGGGCAGACATTCATGGGCCTGACAGTTGGGTGTGCCAGGTGTCATGAGCATAAGATCGATCCGATGCCTCAGGAGGATTATTACCGGCTACTGGCTTTTTTCCACAACACCTATAACAATATTCAAGAAGGGCGTTTCAAGAAATCTGCGTTCTCCCTGAATACTACGACGGTCATTGCATCCGAAGAGGAAGTGAATAAGCACAATGCCCTGAAGAAGGCTCTGGATGATCAGGTCAAAGAGCTGCAAAAGCAGGTCGACCATTATGAGTTGAAAGTTTTTGCGACCTTTTCCAATCCGGAAAAAGAAGACGCCAAAGACCAGCGCACCCGGCGAACCATGATCGCCAACAAGCGTAAGGATGTGCTGGGCAAGGAGGAGTTGGAAGATTACCTGGCCATTGAGGAGGAGTTGAAGCAATTGCGGAGGAGAAGACTTCCCGAACTGGCGAAAGCGCTTTCGATCAAGGAAAATGGACCCGTTGCACCAAAGACATACGTCCTTTTGAGGGGAAACGCTCATTCCAGAGGGGCGGAGGTTCAACCGGGTTTCCCTACGGTGCTTGGTTTTGAAGATCCCGTGATTCCCGAACCCGAGGCCGGCGCTCAAACCAGCGGTCGGCGTCGAGCCCTGGCTGAATGGTTGGTGCGAAAGGACAACCCGCTCACTGCTCGGGTGATGGCCAATCGAGTCTGGCAATTTCATTTCGGGCGCGGCATTTGCCGGTCACCAAGTAATTTCGGGCAAAATGGTGAAAGGCCCACCCATCCGGTTCTCCTGGACTGGTTGGCGAGCTATCTGATGGACCAGGGTTGGAGCCTCAAAAAGCTGCATAAACAAATCATGCTATCCAAAGCCTACCAAATGTCCTCGCGCGCCCAAGACAAGGCCCTCGCGAAGGATCCGGAGAATAATCTGTTCTGGCGTTTTGATATGCGGCGGCTTACGGCTGAAGAGATCCGGGACTCCATTATTCATTTAAGTGGAAAACTGAATTTGCAGATGGGGGGACCCAGCATCTACACTCCGGTTCCGGAAGTGATTCTGGCAACCGCATCCCGGCCGGATGCCGCGTGGGGCAAATCACCGGAAGACCAGCAAAACCGGCGCAGCATCTACGTCTACATCAAGCGATCCCTGCACGAACCGCTGTTGAAGACCTTTGATCTTGCCGACACGGACTCAGCCTGTGCCGTGCGTTTTGTGACAACGGTGCCTACCCAGGCATTGACCATGTTGAACAGTGAGTTCCTGAACGATCAGGCCGAGTCCTTTGCCAAACGCCTGGAGCGGGATGCTTCGGATACAAGGGAGCGGATCGCGTTGGCCTTGCGATTGGCCACTTCCCGCGAGCCCGAAAACAAAGAAGTTCAACAAGGCGTTCAGATGATGGACGAACTTGTCAAGGAACTCAAAATGAGTTCACACCAGGCCCTGCAAAGATTTTGCCTGCTGGTGTTGAACATGAATGAATTTGTCTACCTGGATTAAGACACAACCGTGAACCGAAAGATTGCAACCATGAACACCAAACACCATTCCATGAAACCACATAACAGTTTTTGTCGCCGAACCCGTCGTGAGTTTCTGCACAACATCGGAGGTGGATTTACTTCTCTTGCTTTGACCGGCATGTTGGCCAAGGATGGATTTCTTTCCCAGCAGACGCTTGCTGCGGACGGACATACCGACTGGAAAAGTCCGATGATGCCCAAATCGCCTCATTTTGCACCGAAAGCCAAGAATGTCATCTTTCTGTTCATGTATGGCGGACCCAGCCATGTGGATACGTTCGATTATAAACCGAAATTGTATCCGCTGGATGGCAAAACGATTCAGGTGAAAACCTTCGGACGCGGGGGGCACAAAAATGAAGGCCGCGTGGTCGGGCCAAAGTGGAAGTTCAAACAGTATGGTCAAAGTGGAAAATGGGTGTCGGATCTTTTCCCTAATCTGGCTCATCACGTGGATGACATTGCTTTCATTCATTCCATGACTGCTGATTCACCCATTCATGGTTCTGCGATGCTCATGATGAACAGTGGTCAAATTCTCAGCGGACGTCCGTCACTGGGATCCTGGGTGAACTACGGTTTGGGGACAGCCAACCAGAACCTGCCCGGTTACGTTGTCATGCTGGATCAATCCGGGGGACCGATCAGCGGCGCCAAGAACTGGACCAGCGGTTACATGCCTGCCACGTATCAGGGCACCGTGTTTCGTCCAAAGGGAACGCCGATTCTGGACCTCAAAAACGCGCGGAACATGGACGCCAGTGAGCAGCAGGTCCTGTTGAAGCATCTCAACCACTTCAACCAGGGGCATTTGTCGGATCGTGTTGACAACAGTAATCTGGCTGCCCGCATTGCCAGTTACGAACTGGCTTACAAAATGCAATCCACCGCCCCCGAAGCCGTCGATGTGGACGGTGAACCGGAGCATATCAAGAACATGTATGGCATCAACCACGATCGCACGGAGGACTTTGGTAAGAAATGTTTGTTGGCGCGTCGACTGGTTGAACGCGGGGTGAGGTTTATTCAGATTTACTCTGGTGGGGCTCACAATGACCAGAATTGGGACGCCCACGGGGATCTTAAAAAGAACCATGACTGGCACGCCGGTAACACCGACAAACCCATTGCCGGATTATTGGAGGACTTGAAACAGCGTGGATTGCTCGATGAAACCCTGATCATTTGGGGTGGTGAATTCGGGCGCCAACCCACCGCGGAATATGCAGAAGGCACCGGGCGTGACCACAATGCTTACGGCTTCACCATGTGGATGGCCGGAGGCGGTATCAAAGGTGGCCAAAGCGTTGGCGAAACCGATGAACTCGGCAGCCAGGCGGTCACCAATAAGTTTCACGTGAAACACCTGCACTCAACCGTGCTGAACCTGATGGGACTGAATCCGATGGACCTGACGTATTTCTATGCTGGATTGGATCAGCGTCTGGTGGGGGTCGAAGGGGCCCAGCCGATCCATCAGATCATGGCCTGACAAATCCCAGAGACATCAAACCCAATACGATTTGCAACAGCCAGAGCATCGCCACAGCGCGACTCTGGCTGTTTCCATTTTGCACCAGTTTATGGGACAAATGATTGTTATCACCCTGGTAAATGGGTTGCCCGATGCGCAGTCGGTAAAGCACCACCCAGGTGAAATCAATGAGGAACACCCCTAAAATGGGAAGTGGACTGATGACGGCCCAACGATTGGGCTGCCCTTCATGGTAGAAATGCGGCAGGATGGATAACACCGCCATCAGGAATCCAGTCAAGTGACTGCCGGAATCCCCCAGAAAAGATTTGGCCTTTGGATAATTGAACGGCAGAAATCCGGCCAGGCCACCGCTAACGGTGAAGGCAAGGCTGGCCACCAGATAGTGTGTGTGCATGGCGGAATGAATGCCGAAAAACAATGCGCTGATGGCTCCCAGACCGGCGCAAAGCCCGTTCATGTTGTCGACAAAATTGCAGGCATTTACGACCAGCAGAATCCAGAACCAGGTCACGAAATAGCTGAAGAATGGATTGTCCACAAAGAGCGTGATGCGGATGCCGCACGCCGCCACCAGGAGAGCAGCGACGGTTTGAGCGATGAATTTTGGACCGGGTTTGGGGAGGTGTTTGTCATCCCAAAGCCCGATGCCAAGCATGATCGTCATGCCCCCAAGCAATCCAATGACCTGGATACCCCTCTGTTGAAACCCATACTGAAGGTAACCAAGAACCTTTTCCGGCAGGATGGGCAATTGAATGAGCAACAGGCTTCCGATGAATACCAGGGCCAGGGAAGTGCCCACTGCCAGCCCACCCGCAAGAGCGATGGGCTGATGATGTATCTTACGATGCCCCGGCTGGTCCATCCAACCGTGCTTGAGACACCAGGGCAGCCACCAGCGCATGGCGAGCCAGGTGGCAAAACCGGCTCCCAATCCACACATCAGATAAAGTCCATGGGGAAACAATTGCATTCCAATTCAAAAGTGGCGTGATCGTAGAGGAAAGCTTCCGATGAGACAACCTTGGAGCTTTGGTCAGGAATAGACCAGGGGCAGAATTAATTGTTCACGTTCCCGGGGGATGAATTTGGAGGCCCCTATACCGATCAGGCGCAGTGGGCGGGAAACCAATTTTTCTTTTGCCAGCAATTGGCACGCCGTGCGGTAGATGGTTTTTGTTTCCTGTACGCCGTCGAGCATGGTTGTTTGCCGGGATAAGGTGGTGAAATCGCTATACCGTACCTTGACCTGCACGGTTTTGGCGAGCAGGCCGTGTCGAACCAGTTTCTCGGAAATCTCTTCCGCCTGTTCATGCAATGCCCGTTTCAAAATCGTGCGATCTTCGGTATCCTCCAAAAATGTTGTTTCGCTGCTGATGCTTTTGACACCTTCGCTGGTTTCCACCGGGCGATCATCCTGCCCCAGGGCATAGGCTTTCAAAGTCGGACCGAAACTCCCCAATAGTGATTCCAGACGTCCCGGATAGTTCTGGATATCTTTGATGTTTGTCAGTCCGGATTTAAGTAAAATGCCTTCGGATACCTTGCCAACGCCGTGGATGGATCGTACCGGCAGGTTGCCCAGAAATGCGACCTTGTCTCTTTCGGGTATCAGGATCAATCCGTTCGGTTTATCATAATCGCTGGCGATCTTGGCCAACATTTTATTGCTGGCGATGCCGACACTGATGTGAAGTCCGCGTTCCTTGTGGATGACCATTTTCAGGGATTTTGCCATGGGCAATGCCGCCATCAATCGATGCTCCTGATCGTTTCCTTCACAGCGTCCGGTGATGTCCAGATAAGCTTCATCGATCGACATTTGCTCGATGGTGTCCGCGTAGGGGCGAATGATGTTCATGATGCGTCCGGACTCTTCCTTATAGCGTGCGATATCCGGGGGGACAAAGATGCCATTCGGACATAGCTTTTTGGCGGTTCGACTGGGCATGGCCGAGCGCACGCCGAAGGCACGGGCTTCATAACTGGCAGCGCACACCACGCCTCGCTGATCTGCGGGCGATCCTACAATAACAGGTTTTCCCTTCAGATGCGGGTGATCCCGTTGTTCGACCGAGGCAAAGAAGGCATCCATGTCCACGTGGAGAATGACACGTTGTTTCTGAGACGGGGAATTCATGGAAAGGGAGCCGGGTTGTTGGACGGTTCGATTGATGAATTTGGATGGTAATCTACCAGAACCAATGTGCCAGAAAGGCTGCGACCACGATGGAGGGCAGGTAATCGGCGAGACGCGGTTTCCCGACGCCCACGATGAGAACCAATGAAGTGAACACCATGATGCCACAAGCCCCGGTGATCCCCTCGATCATGTGAGTGGAAAGATGGGCATTGCCCAACCAACGGCCAAACAACGCAAGATTCCCCTGAAGGGCAAGCACCGGTATTGCTGACAAGATGACGGATTTTCCGAATATGCGGGTGAAGGAGTGCGCCGCGACGCCATCCATGACAGCTTTAATCAACAACACACTGTAATTGCCTGAAATGCCGTCCAAGGCGGCCCCGATGATGGCAAATGGTGTTAAGCAGAAAAGCGCCGAGGTCAGTTTGAATGCGTTGGCCTGATCCGGTCTTTCGAACTGGTTCTTGGCGTATTCGGCCAATCGATTCAATGTCTTCTGAATCCCAAGGATCATGCCGAGGATGTTGCCGAGGGTGATCGCCGCAAAAAGTATCAACATCTGTTTGCCATGTCTCAACACACCTCCGTGCATGGAAGTCCAGATAAGATGCGTTCCCACCACCATGGCAAAACATCCCAGAGCCAGTTTGATCTTTTGCTGTTTTGATTCGGAAAGATCTTTACGGGAAAGCATCGCCAGTCCGCTTCCCAAAACGATGGCTGTTGCATTGATGATGGTGCCGGTCACGACATGGACTATACCGGAAGTCAGGTGAAGAATCCAATGCCCGTTTTTAGTGTTGTTGTTTGAAGAGCTGTTTCCTGAAAGGGGGGGAAAGTCATCCTGCAGGCGTATTCTGGAGATGTGTCCAATGGAGAAAAACACGTCTCTGGACTGCGGTGTGCAGCACCGCTCTGGATACGGTTCGTATGTGCGAATCGGGTTCAAATGCTGCAAGCATGAATGGTTGCGCTGGATACCACCATAGGAAGGGGAGGTGTGACTGATATTCGTAAACACCAACGTTTCCCTGGCGTATCCAGAGCGGTGTTGTGACCACCGCAGTCCAGAGTGTTTTTCGGCCATATCACCCTTCACAAGATCAGGGAAATGTCTTTTTACCAGACTGATCTCCGCTCTTGTCAGGGGGGGGCTGTGTAGTATGCTATACCGAAACCCGGTATGCATGTTTTCAACTTGATACGATACTTATTGTGCCATTCGGAGTCCTTGGGCTGCTTTCGAAGAACATGGGTTGTGCTTTGTTTGTTCGCCATGGCCCATGGCAGTGTTTCCTCTGTTCAGTCGGCCGATGCCATTGATTGGCAGGAAGCGGACGATTTCTGGTCGGTGCAAGCTCCACAGGCGGTGGAACGTCCCGAGGTTTCCCTTGAAACCTGGCCACGGCAAACCATCGATTTTCATTTGCTGGCAGCCATGGAAGATCAAGGGCTCCGTCCTGCCCCCGAAGCCTCGCGCTCAACGTTGTTGCGGCGTCTCTCTTTTGATTTGACCGGTTTGCCTCCGACTTTTGATGAATTGCAGGCGTTCATCGGTGATTCTGCTCCCGATGCCTACGAGCAACGCGTTGATCGTTTGTTGGAATCCCCTCGTTTCGGTGAACGCATGGCAAGTATGTGGTTGAACCTGGCACGTTATGCCGAGGATCAGGCCCACCAGGTTGGAAGTGATACCAAACATTTTTATCCCAATGCCTATCATTATCGTCGTTGGGTGATCGATGCGTTCAACCGTGACCTTGGGTATGACGATTTCATCAAGCTTCAATTGGCGGGCGATCTTTATGACAACACTTCGCATGACGATCTGGTTGCCACCGGTTTTATCGGGCTGGGTCCCAAGTATTACAACCGGGGTAGATTGGATGTCAAAGCAGTGGAATGGGCGGATCAGGTGGATACCGTGATGCGCACCTTTCAGGGGCTGACTGTTGGGTGTGCGCGGTGTCATGATCACAAATTTGATCCCATCACCATGGAAGACTACTACGGTCTTGCCGGTGTGTTTGCCAGCACGGATCTGGTCAACGTAGCCTATGATAAACCGGTCGATCAGATATCCGAAGAAGACATGAAGGCTCACAAGGGCACTGCTCACATCATCAAGGATGGAAAAGTAGAGGATCTTCACGTTTTTCAACGTGGCAATGTGGATCAAAAAGGGGAAGTGGTGCCACGTCGTTTTCTGACCTGGTTGAGTCATGGTAACCCCCAGGCATTCGAGACCGAGGAAAGCGGACGCCGGGAATTGGCGGATCACATTGCTTCACCGGACAATCCCCTGACCACACGCGTCTATGTCAATCGAATCTGGTCGCTCTATTTCGGAAAGGGATTGGTGCCGACGCTGAGCAACTTCGGAGCGCTGGGGGAGCAACCATCCCACCCCGAATTGCTGGATGATTTGGCGGTGAGATTCTTTAAGCAAGGGAGTTCCACCAAACGCCTGGTAAGAGAAATGGTCTTGTCAGCGGCTTATCGTCAGGATTCGGTCGCCGATAACACCATTGCCGAGCAGGATCCGGATAATCGTTGGCTCACGCGCATGCCCAGAAGGCGAATGGGAGTCGAGATGTGGCGGGATTCCATTTTGGCTGTTGCGGGAACGCTTCAACAAAAAGGAGGGGCTTCTCTGGAATTGGATGATCCCCGGAATGTGCGTCGTACGGTTTATGCACGGATCAGTCGGCTCAAGTTGAATGATCTTTTGATTCAGATGGATTATCCGGATGCCAATGTCCATGCTGCCTCCCGTAGCAGTACCACCACCCCATTACAGAAACTGTATGCCATGAATAGTCCGTTTATGATGCATCAGTCAGACGCCCTTTTGAAACGCCTGGACCTGGATCAACCTCGTCAGGATCTCGTGAGACAATTGTATCAGAGAATTTATGCGAGAAACCCTGACCCAACCGAACAAACGATGGCGATGGACTTCCTGAAACCATCAAATGACGACTCAACGTCTGAGAAAAGGCTGGGGATGCTGGCACAGGCTCTGATGATTTCCAACGAAATGCTCTACCTTGACTGAAACATGAAACCTTATTTACCCATCGACACTCATGGTTTGAATGCACCCTTGTCCAGGCGCGCCATGCTGGAGCAAACCGCCACAGGTTTTGGGATGCTGGGGCTGCTCGGAATGACCGTGCAAAAGGGTAACGCGGAGACATTGTCCGACCCGGTTCGTCAGCACACCGTGATCAAGCCACGAGCCAAGCGCGTGATCTTTTTGTTCATGAACGGTGGCCCGTCTCATGTGGATACCTTCGATCCCAAGCCGGCGCTGGCTCGGCTCGAAGGCAGTCAACCGACGGGAGATCTTTATAAGAAACCGAAAACGTCCGGTTTCATGCCTTCTCCATTCAAGTTTTCCCGGCATGGACAGAGCGGGATTCAAGTAAGCGAGTCCCTGCCTAAATTGGCGGAAGTGATCGATGAATGCTGTATTCTGCGATCCATGCACACCGATGTGCCGAACCATGAACCGGCATTGTTGCAGATGCACACCGGGAACATTCAACCTATTCGACCAGCTTTTGGATCATGGTTGCTTTACGGTTTGGGTACCGAAAATCAAAATCTGCCTGGATACGTGGTGCTGAGGCCCAGTCCCAACATCGTGGTGGGGCCGGCGCTTTGGTCCAATAGTTTTTTACCGGCAAAATACCAGGCAACCAGCATCCTGACCTCGGACCTGAAGATTGATCAATTGATCCGGCACATTCGTAACCCCAGATATTCATTGAAGGAACAGCGCGAACAGTTGGATCTGGTGCAGGCCTTGAATCGCAAGCACATGAAGGCCAGAGAAGGGGATTCGGAATTGGACGCACAGATCAAGTCCATGGAAACCGCCTATCGCATGCAGATGCAGGCCTTTGATACGCTGGACCTCGAAAAAGAATCAAAGTCCACTCGTGAGATGTATGGGAATTCGACTTTTGCCCAATCCTGTCTGATGGCCCGTCGACTGGTGGAATCGGGTGTGCGTTGTGTCACGGTCTACTATACCAACAAGGGAAATCAACCCTGGGATACGCACACGAATCACAATGCCGGGCATACCAAATTGTGTGCCGATAGCGATCAGGCCACCGCGGCATTGATCAAGGATTTGAAGCAACGCGGTTTGCTGGATGACACCCTGGTGATATGGGGTGGTGAGTTTGGGCGTACTCCATATTCTGAAACGCGTAATGGAGATAAAAAACCTGCAGGTCGCGATCATCACCACACTGCTTTCTCCATGCTTCTGGCAGGTGGTGGAGTGAAAGGCGGGATGGCGTATGGCAATTCCGATGAACTCGGAATGGTGGCCACTGAAAATCCGATGCATGTCCATGATCTGCATGCCACGCTTCTTCACTTGATGGGGTTGGATCATGAGCAGTTGACGTATCGTTATTCAGGCAGGGATTTTCGCCTGACCGATGTCAGTGGTGCGGTCTGTCATGATATTATCGCCTAATTGAGCCTGAGGTCCTGGTATGAGTTTCTTTCGAGTTTCCAAAGCAATTGCTTTGCGCGTGTTATCTTGTCTGTTGCTTGCCGCGTTTTTTGCTGTCAGCGGCAGTAAAGTTCAAGGTGAAGCCCCGCCGAACCTGGTGTTGATTTTGGCCGACGATATGGGATACGGGGATGTTCAAGCGAACCAACCGGAATCGACCATTCCGACACCCCATCTGGATCGTCTGGCCGAAGAGGGGATGCGCTTCACCGATGCCCATACACCCTCCGCCGTTTGCACCCCGACGCGTTACGGGTTGATGACCGGGCGTTATTGTTGGCGTTCCCGTCTCAAACGCGGCGTGTTGAATGGCTACAGTGATCACCTGATTCAGGAGGATCGGTTGACTTTGGCTCGTTTCCTGAAGGGGCAGGGATATCACACAGGAGTGGTGGGGAAATGGCACTTGGGACTGGATTTCAAAAGGTTGGAAACTCATACCAGCATTGATTATAAAATGCCGGTGCGTTGGGGACCCAATGATTTTGGGTTTAACGAGAGTTTTGTTATCCCGGCATCCCTGGATTTCCCTCCCTATGTCTACATCAAGAATCAACAGATAACGACGGTGCCCGAAACGATTCAGCCCAAGGAAGGTTTTCCGGCTTACTTGCGTGAAGGACCTATTGGAACTGATTTTATCATGGAAGACTGTTTGGACCGCCTGACCGATGAAGTGGTGGGATTCCTTGAGCGCAACAGCCATTCCGAACAACCCTTCTTCCTTTATTTCCCCATGACCGCTCCACATAAACCCGTGCTGCCACATTCCAGGTTCCGGGGTAAAACCGACCTGGGACCATACGGTGATTTCATCGTTCAATGTGATGCCGTGGTTGGGCGTGTGTTGAAGAGTCTGGATTCCCTCGGACTCGGTTCGAATACGATGGTGGTTTTTACCAGTGACAACGGTTCATTCATGCGGCGACTGGACGGAGCCGATCAAGAGGATCACGTGGATGACGAAACCATTCAGGCGTTCAGATCCGATCGACATCGAGCCAATGGACCGTTCCGGGGAACGAAGGCCGACGTTTGGGAAGCAGGACACAGGGTTCCATTCATGGTCCGTTACCCGGGGAAAATTGCTCCCGGGAGTGTTTGTGATGCACCCGTTTGCCTGACTGATTATTATGCCACGGTTGCGGATTTACTGGGACGCAATATCCCTGAGAATGCTGCGGAAGACAGTTTTAGTCTGTTGCCGCTACTTGAAGAGACGGAGCACTCCACCTATAACCGGGCACCGGTCATCAACCATTCCAGCGGCGGCATGTTTGCCATTCGTAGCGGGCATTGGAAATTGGTTTTGGGGAATGGTTCCGGGGGGCGCCAAGCACCCAGGGGGCGGCCTTTCGAAAAACCCTACCAATTGTTTGATTTGGATTCAGACATCGAAGAGCGTCGCAATGTGATCGATCAAAACCAGCATGTGGCGAAAGAACTTGAGCAGGCCTTCTGGCAGATTCACGATAGTGGCAGGAGTCGTTGATGGATGCCAGGGGGGACTGTTTTTATTTTGTTTGTCCGCACCTCCGCAGTCGCGGGATCTACGAGTTGGCGCCGATTTTCGCAGATGTCGAAGGAAATTGAATCTGATGTGCTGAACCAGGAAACCACCGCCAATGGTTCAAGTTGATTTCAAGACTGAGGTCCTGTGACCTTTCCTTTTTCCCTTTTCTTAATGGGAATCAGGGGGTGGCCTCCATAAATGGTCCAGGGTTTCAGGTTGTGATGCACCAGCGATCCGGCGGAAACAACGGCTCCTTCTCCGATGCGTACTCCCGGAAAAAGAATGGCTCCCGTGAAGATGACGGCATGATCTTCAATGACAATCGAGGAACGAATGGGTGTGCGCGAGGTTGTCGGTACCGTGGGATTGGTCAATCCCGCTTCGACGTTTTCTGTACCGGTGACAATGCGCACCGCCGCGCCAATGCTGACATAGTGTCCGATGGAACAAGTGCCTCCACCTGATATCGATGAGCCAAAAGCAAAATGAACATGATTGCCGATTTGAACGCCCTGTCCGGCAAACAGAAAGACACCTTCATCGATCTGCGTATGGTTTCCGATGGTGATTCTATCGGGATGATCGATTCGTGAGCCTTCAAAGATCCTGACTTGCCGGCCTGTCTTTTGAAAGTGGTTTTTCAGTAACTCTTCGTCAATGAGTCGCCCAGGACCGAAGGTTTTTGGGGGATTTTGCATGGTGGTCACTGTGCTTAACAGCCCGTTTAATAAGTGCCTGTTTTGAAAAACCGAATAATCCGAATCTCGTCCCGCTTCGATTTCATCAAGCTGCATAATAAAATGGTGGAAATCAGTAAAAGGACGGCGGGAGCCATAT
>Ga0255751_10004240_pt1 | contig 12998 bp, 13 predicted proteins | sample 071ome_20_FD_179951 | JGI IMG/M metagenome (GOLD analysis project Ga0255751, IMG submission 179951) | Coastal salt marsh microbial communities from the Groves Creek Marsh, Skidaway Island, Georgia - 071412BT metaG (version 2) | ecosystem: Environmental > Aquatic > Marine > Intertidal zone >...
CGTGGCCTGACCCGACTCGATGCCAACGCACAGGGGCTTGGTGCCCGAGCCGTCGTTGGCCATCGTCTCGACGAGAGCGAGGAAGTCGGCGAAGGTCGTGGGGACCTCGTAGCCGGCGTCCGCGAATGTCCCCGGCTTGTACCAGACGAGCGACTTCATGTCGGACTTGACCGGCACGCCGTAGGTGGTGCCGTCAACGATGCCGAACTGGTTCCACGCGTCCGACCAGTCGTTCTCCGCGAGAGCGAAGTCGGCGATCGGGACCACGTAGCCAGCGCGGGCGAAGTCGGCGAGCTTGCCGGGCTGCGGGAAGATCGAGATGTCGGGCGGGTTGCCACCCTCGACCTGCGTGTTGATCTCCGCTTCCCAGTCGGCGCTGCCGAGGTAGGTCACCTCGACGCCGTTGGCCTCACCCCAGGCTCCGAGGACCTCCTGAAGGGCCCCAGCCTGCTCTTCCGAGCGCTCGGGACCGGTCACCAGGATCTCGGTCTTGCCCTCGGCGGCCGGCTCATCGGCCGGCTCCTCCGCGGCAGCCGGCTCATCAGCCGGTGCTTCTGCTGTGTCTCCGTCATCATCGCCACCGCAAGCCGCGGCCACGAGCGACAGACCCACGAGCATCGCGCCGAAACGGCGCACTCGTGTCTTCTGCATGTGTCTCCCCCTATGGAGATTCGGGGCCGGTGAACGGCCCATGGTTGTCAGCGAGCAAGGCTAAGCCCTTATTCGCTCAGGGACAAGCCGTGCGGCCAATACCTTTCGGACGATCCAACGCGGTCGGAGGGGTGGATCGGCGGTGCTGGTGCCCCGGGCCCGCCCCGAGAGGCCCGAGAACCTACGATCGAGCCGTGCTGTCGCGGACCGGAGACCCTGGAGTAGTGGCAGGGGTCGACTCGTCGACGCAGAGCACCAAGGTCGAGTTCCGGCGCGTCGACGATGGCACGGTGGTGGGTGCTGGTCGCGCCGCGCACTCACCGACGACGCCCCCGGTCAGTGAGCAGGAACCGGAGTCGTGGTGGGGTGCCCTGACGCAGGCCTGGGAACAGGCGTCGGCAGAGGGGGCAGACCCGCTCGCCGTCTCCGTGGCGGGTCAGCAGCACGGGATGGTCGCCCTCGACGATGACCGACGGGTCATCAGGCCTGCCAAACTCTGGAACGACACCGAGAGCGCCCCCGACGCGACCTGGTTGGTCAAGAACGTGCCCGGCGGCGCGAAGGGTCTGGCAGAGGCGACCGGGAGCGTCCCGGTGGCCGCCTTCACGGTGACGAAACTCTCCTGGTTGCACCGCAGTGAACCCGAGGCCTGGGCGCGCATGGCGCATGTGCTGCTCCCACACGACTGGCTCACCATGCGCCTGACCGGGGAGATGACCACCGATCGGGGGGACGCCTCCGGCACCGGCTATTTCGATCCGGTGGAGAACCGGTACGTCGAGTCGGTGCTCCACACCGTCGACGCCGACCGCGACTGGTCGACGGTGACCCCGAGGGTGCTCGCGCCCACCGAGTCAGCTGGCGAGTGGGAGGGGAGGCTCGTCGGCCCGGGCACCGGGGACAACATGGCGGCAGCCCTCGGCATGGCGCTCGCCCCCGGGGACGTCGCGATGTCGATCGGCACCTCCGGCACGGTGTACGCCTGCACGGAGGTCGCCGCTCACGACCCGTCCGGCGCGGTCGCCGGATTCGCTGACGCCACCGGGCGATTCCTGCCGCTGGTGTGCACCCTCAATGGCGCGAAGGTGCTCGACGCCGCCCGTCGCCTGCTCGGCGTCGAGCATGAGGTCTTCGACGAGCTCGCACTCGCCTCAGGCTCGGGCGGGTTGACGCTGCTCCCGTATCTCGACGGGGAGCGCACCCCTGATCGCCCGACGGCCACCGGGATGCTGGCGGGCCTGAGAAGCGACGTGTCGCGTGAGCAGTTCGCTGCGGCGGTGGTCGATGGCGTGGTGTGCGGGATGATCGACGCACTCGATGCCCTCGTCGCCCAGGTGCCGGTGTCCGGCCGGGTGGTCCTCACCGGCGGCGCGGCCCGCTCCCGAGCCGTCCGAGCCGTGGTGGCAGCCCTCGTCGGTGCCGCGCACGGACTGGAGGTGGTGCACCAAGCGACCGAGGAGGCCGTGGCAACCGGTGCCGCGGTCCAGGCGGCGGCGGTGCTCACGGGCGAGGACCCGTTGAAGGTCGCCGATCGGTGGGGTTTGGGCGTGGGTGCCGTCGTAGAGCCGGCGAGCGGTCACGACTCCGTCGGGATTCGCGAGCGGTACGCCGAACTGCGCGACCATGGCGTTTGAACGGTCGGGGTACACATCGTGAGCGGTAGCGACATCGACTGCTTCTCGGTGCTCGGGCTCGACCCCGAGGGCTGTGATGCCGAGGCGGTCCAGCGCGCGCGGCGCCGTCTGGCCACCACCGCGCACCCGGACCGGGGTGGAGACGCCGGTCGGATGGTCGAGGTCAACGCGGCGGCCGATGCCGCCCTCCGGATCCTCGCTGAGCGGGCCGGTTCCGCCGGTTCGCTTCGGGGCGAACGGGTCGGACGCCCCGATGCGGGGCGTAGACCGGAGACGTCGACCCATGAGAGGGAGCCGACCGGTGTCGACCGGCCCTCGTTCACCGTCGATGTCCTGCCGGTGGAGGCGTTCGAGGGTCTGTTGCTGGTGGCTGCCGAACTCGGCGAGGTCGTGGATGACGATCCGCCCTACCTGTTGGAGACACTGCTGCGGGGTGACGGCGACGGGTACGGCATCTGGTGCCGTCTCGAGTTGACGCCCGATGCCGGCTCGACCACCGTGTCGTTGGCCGTCGATGGTGATGCCGGGGTCGGTCCCGTGCCGTCGCTGATGGAGATCCGCGACGCCTGGATCGATGGGCTCAACCGTCTCGACTGGTCCGATGGTGGTCCCGCGGCGCCGCGGCCTTCCTGAGGCGGTCCCGGACGGCGGTGCCGATCCCTCCGTCGTCGGCGGGGAGCACGACGGTGATCGTGGTGGCTCCTGACGCCGGTTGGCTGTCGGCGCGCCGAAGGTCGTCGTAGAGGTGACGGGCCGCCTCCACTGGATCGTCCGATCGGTCGATGACGGCGGTGTGGTCGTTGCCGATGGTGTCGCGTTCCTCCCGCTCCACGAGTTGCACCGGCCGCGCCGGGGCGTAGTGCGAGGCGAGCATCCCGCTCGCGCGGGACGGGCCGCTGGCCGCGGCGGTCGGCGAGCCGGACACCGGTAGCAGCAGACGATCGAGGAGCTGGCCGGACACCGCGCCGGGCCGCAGGATCTGCGCGGGTTGGACGGTGAGGTCGACGATGGTGCTCTCGATCCCGACCAGGCACGGGCCGCCGTCCAGCACCGCGTCCCGGACCGGGTCGAGGAGGGTGCCGATGTCGGCGACCACGTGGTCCGCGGTGGTCGGACTCACCCGTCCGAAGCGGTTGGCCGACGGCGCCGCCACCGGCCCCCCGAGGTGGCGGAGCATCTCGAGCGTCAGTGGATGGTCGGGGATTCGAACCGCCACCGACTCGAGTCCACCGGTCACCGCGGCCGGTACGAGTTCGGTTCGGGGAAGGATCATGGTCAGCGGGCCCGGCCACAGCATCGACAGCGCCTCTGCTCGCGAGTCGAGGACGCAGCAGCGACGGGCGGTCTCGATGTCGGCGACATGGACGATGAGGGGGTGGTCGGTCGGGCGTCCCTTCACGTCGTAGACCCGGGCGACCGCGACCGGATCAGTGGCATCAGCGGCCAACCCGTAGACGGTCTCGGTCGGGATGGCGACCAGACCGCCGTCCGCCAGGCGGCGGGCGGCCTCGGCGGCATCGGTGAGCACGGGGAGGTCCCCTGGTTCGCGTCGGTCCACGGTCGCGGTCTCAGGTCGGGATCGCGCCGATGAACTCGAGGGCCGCGTCGACGAATCCGAAGTCGTCGGGGGTCGCGAAGTGATCGACGTTGCGCAACTCGACGGATCGGCAGTCGGGGATCGCTTCGACGAGTCGGTCGGCGGGGTGGACGAAGTCGCGGTCACCGACGATGACGAGGGTCGGGCAACTGACCGAGGCGAGCGCGGCCTCGTCGAGTCGAACCCGCTGGGGTTGGCGGAGCACGGCGGCGAGGGCGGTCGGATCGTTGCCTGGTCGAGCGGCGTACTGCGCGAACAGCCGGGAGAGGTTGTCCTCGTCGTCGATGTCGCCCGACACCGCCCGAGCGATCGCCGCCGAGCGGTCCTCGTCGAACTCGAAGACGTTGCGGCCGATGCCGGCGAGGACGAGGCGACGGAAGGCGCTGGGATGCTCCACCGCGGTGCGTAGGAGGGTGAGCGCACCCATGGAGAATCCGATCGCGTCGACCGGCGAGTCGGGGAGCGACGACACGACCCGGGTCGTCAGGTCGGCGTAGGCCTCGGGTTCGTGGGGCTTGGGTGCTTGTCCGTGGCCGAGAAGGTCGACACCGATCACCTCCCGACCCGCATCGGCGAGCAGGGCGGTGAACCCGTTCCGTTCCCAGGTGTCGGTGAATGACCCTCCCCAGCCGTGGACGCACATCACCGGGGTCGGGTCGTCGGTGTCCTGCGCGGCCTCACCCATCGGCCGAAGCGTAGACCGTCGCGCCGCTCCGGCGGTCGGGGCGCGCCGAGGCGTTAGCCTCCCGTCATCGGTGGGCGGAAGACCCCGTTCGCCGAGGAGAACTGATGCGGATGCTGCACCCCCACCCGGGGCACGATCTCACCTACAACGACGTCTTCATGGTGCCGAGCCTGTCCTCGGTGGGTTCCCGGCTCGGGGTCGACCTCTCGACCCCCGACGGGATCGGTACGACGATTCCGGTGGTGGTCTCCAACATGACTGCGGTCGCCGGACGTCGTATGGCCGAGGTGGTCGCCCGGCGTGGTGGACTGACGGTGCTCCCACAGGACATTCCGACGGAGGTCATCGCCGACGTCGTCGCCTGGGTGAAGGCACGCCACCCCGTGTTCGAGACCCCGATCACCCTCGGGGAGCATGACACCATCGGCGAGGCACTCAGCCTCATCCACAAACGCGCTCACGGAGCGATCGTGGTGGTCGACGCGGACGAGCGACCGGTGGGTGTGTTCACCGAACAGGATTCGGCCGGGTTCGACCGGTTCACCCAGATGCGTCATGTGATGACCACCGATCTGGTCACCCTGTCGGCCGAGGTGACCCCGGAGGAGGCCTTCGACGTCCTCGGTGAGCATCGTCTCTCGGTGGCTCCGGTGATCGGCGGCGACGGGCGTCTCCTCGGCGTCATGACCCGCCGGGGCGCGTTGCGGTCCACGATCTACCGTCCGGCGCTCGACCCGGACGGCCGGTTGCTCACCTCGGTCGCGATCGGCATGAACGCCGATCCGGTCGGTAGGGCCCGCGAGCTCGTCGCCCTGGGTGTCGACGTCATCGTCGTCGACACCGCGCACGGTCACCAGTCGCAGATGATCTCGGTGGTCGAACAGGTCCGAGGGGCCGTGCCGAAGGCGAGGATCGTCGCCGGCAACGTGGTCACCGCCGAGGGCACCCGTCACCTCGTGGAGGCCGGAGCCGACATCGTGAAGGTCGGCGTCGGCCCGGGGGCCATGTGCACCACCCGCATGATGACCGGAGTCGGGCGTCCGCAGTTCTCAGCGGTCCTGGAGTGCTCCGAGGAGGCCGAGCGGCTCGGCGCGCACATCTGGGCGGACGGCGGTGTCCGGTTCCCGCGTGATGTGGCTCTGGCTCTGGCCGGTGGGGCTGCCAACGTCATGTTCGGTTCCTGGTTCGCCGGGACCTACGAGTCGGCTGCCGACACGATGCGCGACACCGACGGACAGCTCTACAAGGAGTCGTTCGGTATGGCCTCGAACCGCGCGGTCAAGCATCGGAGCCGCGATGAGGCCGACATGGAGCGGGCCCGCAAGGAGTTGTTCGAGGAGGGCATCAGCACCTCGCGGATGTACCTCGACCCGGCGCGCCCGGGCGTCGAAGACATCATCGATCAGATCGTCGCCGGGGTCCGGTCGTCGTGCACCTACGCCGGGGCCTCCGATATCGCCGAGTTCCGGGATCGGGCCGTGGTCGGGGTGCAGAGCCACGCCGGCTACGAGGAGGGTCGACCGCAGGGGACCAGCTGGTGACCGGCCCGGTCATCGCCATCGACGGGCCGGCGGGCGCCGGCAAGTCGACGGTCGGCAGGGCGGTCGCCGATCGGCTGGGGGTCGGCTACCTCGACACCGGGGCGATGTACCGGGCGGTGACCTTCGCGGTGCTGCGCCGCGGCGTGGATCCTCGCGACGAGGAAGCTGTCCTCGGGGTCGCTCAGACGGTCGAGATGACGGTCGGCGAGGAGCGGGTCATGGTGGACGGGGTGGACGCCACCCGCGAGATCCGGGGTCGCGAGGTGACGTCCGTGGTCAGTTCCGTGGCCGCCAACCCCGCGGTTCGCTCGCTGCTGGTCGACGCGCAGCGCTCCTGGGTGGTGACCCGGGGCGGTGGTGTGGTCGAGGGCCGTGACATCGGGACCGTGGTCTTCCCCGACGCCGATCTGAAGTTGTTCGTGACCGCCTCGCCGAGGGTTCGGGCTGAACGCCGGGTGGCCGAGGCGGGCGGTGACGTCGACGAGATGGAGGCCTCGATCATCGAACGGGACCGGCTCGACTCGACCCGGGAGACGAGTCCGCTCGCGGTCGACCCCGCCGCCGTCACCCTCGACACCTCGGGCCTCTCGATCGACGAGGTCGTGGCCGCGGTGGTCGCCGAGGTGGAGGCGCGCTCGGTCGGAGGCGGTCGGTGAGCCGTCCCGACTCGTTCGTGGTGGGCTCGTCCCGGGCCTCATTGGCCTTCTACCGATTCGCCCGTTTCCTCGTGGCGGTCATCACCCGTTCGTACACCCGGATGACGATTGTCGGACGCGAGCACATCCCGGCGACGGGTCCCTTCGTACTCGCCCCGGTGCACCGCTCGTATGTCGACACCCCGATCGCGGGCTGCCTGACCACCCGCCGTCTGCGGTTCATGGGGAAGGACTCGATGTGGAAGGTGCGATGGGTCGGATGGGTGCTCTCGGCGCTCGGCGCGATCCCGGTGACCCGGGGGACGGCTGACCGTGAGGCGCTCCGCCGATCGGTCGAACTGCTCGAGAGCGGTGAGCCGATGGTGCTGTTCCCCGAGGGGGAGCGCAAAGAGGGTCCGGTGATCCAACCGTTGTTCGATGGCGCGGTCTACGTGGCGCTCAAGGCTCGGGTTCCGATCGTGCCGGTGGGTATCGCTGGTTCGGAGAGGGTGATGCCGAAGGGGGCGCGGTTCATCTTCCCGAAGAAGGTGCACGTGGTGATCGGCGCGCCGATCGTGCCGGAGGCGGGGGATCTGCCGGAGGGCTCACGGGTGCCGCGGGCGGTCCTCGCCCAGCAGTCCGCATTGCTGCACGCTGAACTCCAGCGGCTGTTCGACCTCGCGATGACGAGGGTCGGCTGGTCGTATGAGGACGACGGTCAGGTGCCGGAACCGGACCAGTAGGCGGCCATCGCGGCGCGCAGGTAAACGGGGTCGTCGACCCCGCACAGTTCCCGCGCCGAGTGCATCGACAACTGGGGAACGCCGACGTCGACGGTGTCGATGCCGAGTCGCGTCGCGGTGATCGGGCCGATGGTGGAACCGCACGGGACGTCGTTGCGGGAGCTGAACACCTGCCACGGCACCCCGGCGGCCTCGCAGGCGGTGGTGAAACGTCGCGCCGAGGTGGCGGTGGTGGCGTAGCGCTGGTTCACATTGACCTTCACGGCCGGCCCCCGGTTGACGAGCGGGGCGTGGGAACGCTCGTGGCGGTCGGGGTAGTTCGGGTGCAGGGCGTGCGCGTTGTCGGCGGAGACGCACATCGACCCGGCGAGCGCGTCGGCCAGGGCGGTCGACACGTTGGTGTCGCCCGCCGCATGGGCAGCGATGAGGCGGGTGAGCGCGCGCTCGAGCAGTGGGCCGGCGGCTCCGGTCGCGCTGGCGGAACCGACCTCCTCGTGGTCGTTCAGGACCATGACCGCGATCCGTCCCGGAGCCGGCGTCGCCTCGGCGAGCGCGTCGGTGAGCGCCCAGCAGGAGAGCAGGTTGTCGAGGCGGCCCGAGGCGAGCAGGGACCCATCGGCGCCGATCACCGATGCCGGTTGGACGTCGACGAGACACAACTCCCACCACTCGGGCTTGACGCCGGTCCGCTCCGCCAACCAGGCCGCGAAACCGGCCGCGTCGTCGTCGCTCGCCCACACCGGTCGGAGATGGCGCTCGCGGTCGAGGACGAGACCGTCGTTGACGCCGCGGTCGAGATGGACCGCGAGTTGGGGTACGCGGGCGATCGGTTCTCGGATGTCCACCAGGGTGGATCGGCCCTCGCGGTCGACGATCCGACCCGCGATACCGAGGTCGCGGTCGAGCCAGGAGTTATTCAGGATGCCGCCGTACACCTCGACCCCGAGGAGATGCCAGCCGTCGCTCGTCAGATCGGGTCGAGGACGCACCCGGAGGCCGGGGGAGTCGGTGTGTGCCCCCGCGATGTCGAAACCGCTCGGAGGTCCATCGGCGTTCGACACCCACGCGATGACGGCGCCATCGACCACGGTGTGGCCCCGGGTCGCGGCCGGGCCGCTCGGGGTGGAGTCGGCGGGGGCCTCGGTGGATCCGGTGGCGGTGAGTCGTCGGGCCACCTCGGCGGCTGCGTGGAACGGGGAGGGGGCCGCATCCAGGAAGGCGCGGAGGTCGGCTGTCGGGTCTGACCCGGTGGTGCGGTCGCGTGAGTCCATCACCGTCAGAGTCTCGCTGGTCACCGGTCGGATCGGACAGCCCTGGTGGCGTGGCGACCGGTCGGGCGAGGGTCGACCGGGCCGCGGATCGCATCGACTAGACACCGGGTGTGGGTCGAAGAACAAAGATCGTTGCCACGGTCGGGCCGTCGTGCACGGAGCGTGCCGTCCTCGCCGAGATGTTCACCGAGGGAGTCGATGTGGTGCGACTGAACCTGTCGCACGGCCCGCTCGAGGACCACCTCGAGCGGCTCCGGACCGTGAGGGCGGCGGCTGAGGACAGCGGACGGGAGATCGGTGTGTTAGCTGATCTCCCCGGTCCGAAGATCCGCGCGGGACGTTTCCCCGAGGGTGGGGTCGCGCTCAGCGCCGGGTCGCTCGTTCGACTCGAGTCAGGGGCTGGTGGGAGCGACGCGGGGACGATCCGCGTCGACTACCCCGAGTTGCTCGGCGACCTGATGGCCGGTGACCGCGTGGTCCTCGGTGACGGGGCGATCTCGCTCACGGTCGTCGAGGAGTCGGAGGGCTCGTTGTTGGCGCGGATCGACACCGGCGGGCGGGCCCAGGGCGCGCCCGGGGTTCACCTGTCCTCGGAGCGACTGAGGTTGGCTACGCCGACGGAGGAGGACCTCGAACTGGCCGAGGCGATGGCCTCGGCAGGGGTGGAGTTCATCGCGGTGTCGTTCGTGCGCACCGCCTCCGACCTCGAGCCCGTCCGGCAGGTGGTGGCCGGTCGGGCCTCCCTGGTCGCCAAGATCGAGACGAGCGCCGCCCTCGCTGACCTGGTGCCGATCGTCGAGTCCGCCGACGCGATCATGGTCGCCCGCGGTGACCTCGGCATCGACTGCCCTCTCGAGGACGTGCCCCACCTCCAGAAGGCGATCATCCGAGAGTGCGTCGAGCGCGGGGTCCCGGTGATCACCGCGACGCAGATGCTCGAGTCGATGGTGACCGCGCCGTCCCCGACGCGGGCGGAGGTGAGCGATGTGGCGAACGCGGTGTTCGACGGCACCGATGCGCTCATGCTCTCCGGGGAGACGGCGATCGGCCACGACCCGGTCGCGGTGGTGAGGCAGATGGCCTCGATCGCGGAGCGCTCCGAGCGGGAGGCCGGTTATCGGGCCTGGGCTGACCGGCTCGGTCGGACGCAGCGGACCCGGTGGGACTCGACCACCGATCGGATCACCGCCGCGCTGAGCCACGCCGCCTCGCTCGCCGCCCGGGACACCGAGGCCACGGCCATCCTGTGCTGTACACGCTCGGGTCGCACCGCTCGGGCGATGGCTCGGTTCCGCCCGACCGCGGCGCTCATCGGGCTGTCCCCCGATCCGGCCACCGTCCGCGCCATGTCGCTCTCCTGGGGTGTCGACCCGATCCCGGTCGACACCTACTCCAGTACCGATGAGATGGTCTGGTACGCGGTGGAGACCGCGGTGCGTCGAGGTCGGGTGGCTCAGGGTGAGACCGTGCTCGTGCTGGCGGGCGCACCCGATCGGTCGAGCGATGCCGCCGCCGATGTGCTGCGCATCGTCCGGGTGGACTGAACGAGACGTGTCCTCAGACCACTCCGAGATCTGGTCGACGGCCTCCGGCCCCCCGGAGGCACCGGCGATGTGCATCGTCCACGGGTCGATGGATCGGTCCACCGGCATGATGCGACTGGCGCGACGGGTCGATCACGCCGCGCGGGTCGTCCGGTTCGACCGTCGCGGCTATGGCCGGTCGCGTGGTCATCCGGGGCCGTTCACCCTGGCGGCGAATGTCGACGACCTCGTGACTGTGATCGACCGGCACCTCGCGGGTCGATCGGTGCACCTCTTCGGTCACAGTTTCGGCGGTGATGTCGTGTTGGCGTCCTGCGCTCGCCTCGGTGAGCGCGTCGCGAGCGTGACGGTCTTCGAGCCGCCGCTGTCGTGGCTGCCCTGGTGGCCGGCCGGCACCTCGAGTCTCCTGGTCGACGAGGGGGTCGGCGGGTCGACGACAGCGAGGCCGCGGCCGAGCGGTTCATGCGTCGGTTGATCGGCGACGCGCGATGGGAGCGACTGCCGCCGCGCACCCGCGCGGAGCGGCGCGCTGAAGGGAGGGCCCTCGTCGAGGAGCTCTCTGACCTTCGGCGTCGGCCGGCCTTCGATCCGGCCGACATCGCTGTTCCGGTGCTCGCCATGTGCGGGTCCCGTGGGGCCGATCACCACCGTCGGGCGGCGCGCGAGCTCGAGGCCGTCCTGCCGGGGAGCCGAGCCCATGAGGTTCCTGGTGCCCGGCACTTCGGACCGAACACGCACCCCGATGCCGTGGCCGCGGCCTGGCTCGACCATCTCGGGGTTGAGGGGCTCAGCGTCGCGACAGGATGAGGCAGATCAGGCCGGCCACCATCGCCACCGAGGAGAACGCGATGGGACCGGTGACGCCGAACCACTCGAAGAGCTGACCGCTCAGGGCGAGGGCCAGGGCGCGTGCGACGGTCCCCATGGCATTGCCGGCCGCGATCGCGCGACCTCGGGCGTCGGGTGCGGCTTCGGTCATCAGCGACAGCGACGAGACGAAGCCGAACTCGAAGCCGAGGATCAGCAGGAGGAGACCCGTCACGCCGAGCGCGACGACTCCGGCGCTCGACCCCGTTGCTCGGTCGGCGATCCACATGACGGCGGCGCCGATGAGCAGGACGACACCACCGGCGGCGACGGCGCGTCGCTTGCCGAGGCGGTCAGCGGTGAGGGCCACCGAACCGGAGGAGGCGAGCTCGACGGCCCCGATCGCGGTGGCCACGATCCCGAGACCGCCGGTCGCGAGGGCGAAACGCTCCTCGAGCCATGCGCCGGAGATCACGAACACGCTGAGACCCGATGCTGAGATGAAGGCCGCGGAGCCGAGTGCCGCCCATGCCGCTCTCGGCAGAGGAGCCGCTGGGGTGTTGCCGGTCTCACGGCGTCGCCGGAGCGGGCCCGCATCGGCTGGTGTCGGCACCCAGCGGGCCACGACGAGCAGTCCGATGGCGGAGGTGGCGGCGAGGGCGAGATAGGCGGCGCGCCATCCGAATCGGTCGATGAGCAACGCGAGGAGCGGTGCCACGGCGAGGAGCGAGAGCGCCCAAGAGGTCTCGTAGGTGCCGACGGCGCGTCCTCGTGCGGAGAACTCGACCCGGTCGCCGATGAGGGCGAGACCGGCAACGGTGAGGTTGGCGACCCCGAGGATCAGCAGGACGACGGCGAGGGCGAAGGCCCACACCGTGCCGAGCAGCGCCACGAGCGATGAGACGGTGACGAGTACGAGCGAACCGAGGAAGACCGTGCGGTGCCGACCGCGGTCGAGTGCCCCTCCGGTCAGGGTGGTGCTCAGGCCCGCGAGCTCGGCGGCACCCATGATCCCGGTGAGGGTGCCGACGCTCGCGTCGAAAGCGCGGCTGAGGGTCGGCAGGAACGGCGACATCCATCGCAGCGCGGCGTTCGACGTGGCTTTGCCGAAGGTGAGCGCTCCGAGCGTCGCCGCGAAGGGACGGGTGGGGGCCGGAGGCGACGACATCGGAGCGACTCAGGGGGCGAGCGTGACCGGCACGTCGATCTGCTGGCCGAAGAAACCGCACTCGGCGACGGAGCCCGGTGATGCGACGGCCTCCCGAACCCGCTCGACGCAGTCGTCGAGGGCTGTTCGTTGCGACCATGCGGCCAGGGCCACGGCGGTCAGCACGACGCCGAACACCACCTTCTTGACAACGGCGCGGACGGCGAGCACAGCGATCGCCGCCATGACGAGCAGGGCGATCGGCACGGCGGTTCCGAGTGCCTCGGCCTGGTCGAGGTCGAGTGCGAGCAGCACGAACGCGTGAGGGGAGCCGCCGGCCATGCGCGTCACCCTAGGGGTGGAAGGCATGGTCAGATGGGGATGTGATGCGACATGATGAGGGCGTGTCGGACTCCTCATCATCTCAACCGATCGGGCTCTCAACGGGGCTTCCATCGACGGTCATTCCCGCGTTGGAGCCGGGGGTGCGACATCTGCTCTCCCAAGCGCTCTCCGTGCCGGCCGCGAGCCGTCGGGAGGCTGTGGCTGAGTTCGTCGCCGCGAATCCGCGGGTGCTCGACGGTTGGGCCGAACTCGGTGATCTCGGACGTGATGCTGTCGAGTCGTATTCGGCGTATCGCGTCGGTTACCACCGCGGACTGGATGCGCTTCGGGCAAACGGTTGGCGTGGATCGGGTTACGTGCGCTGGTCCTCAGAGTCGAACCATGGTTTCCTCCGTTGC
>Ga0255751_10004241_pt1 | contig 12997 bp, 9 predicted proteins | sample 071ome_20_FD_179951 | JGI IMG/M metagenome (GOLD analysis project Ga0255751, IMG submission 179951) | Coastal salt marsh microbial communities from the Groves Creek Marsh, Skidaway Island, Georgia - 071412BT metaG (version 2) | ecosystem: Environmental > Aquatic > Marine > Intertidal zone > Salt...
GTATTGCCTTCTGCTTTTCTATCAAACTGAATAAATTGTTCTAAATCTTCAACATTTGCATAAGCAATATTATCTCCTGTAGGTGTAGTATTACCACCCATAGTTCCTGATAATTTAAAATCATCTACTACATTTGTAGGTGTGTCTGGTTGTACTATATCGTCAGGATCCATTATCCTCCGATCATATTTTCAAAAGTATTTAAAGAACTAAAGAGATAACTTAAATCATTTCTTTCTTTTTCTTCTTGTGCCAAACCTGTAAGCTCTGGTTCAAATATATTCTCAACACGTTCTTGTAATAATTGTCCTGCTGTTGCAGGTGCTTGTATTCTTGTAGGTGCTTCTGGAAACATTCTTTGTGCCATATCTAAATTACGTTTATACTCTGCGTCTGCTTGTTCTTGATTTAAATCTGATTGTATATAGTATTCAGACAATGCCATCATTTCTGCTTCTGATAATTTACGCTTAACACCTGCCGCTTTTAATGCTGCGTCTATTTGTGACTTAACAAATTGCGGACTAGGTTCTACATAATAGCTTTGTTGCAATGGTGGTTTATTTCTATATCGTTCTTTTTCTTCACCTAAGAATGTACCTATATCTTGAAATTGTAAGTTAGCGTCTGCCATAGCACTTTGCATCGCATTAGATGTACTTGCACCCCAGTCACCAGCTTCTAAAAAGAATGCGTCTGGTGATAAATAACCTGCTTGTAATAAATCTGTTTGTATTGATTTCTTTTCTACTGGAGACAATGATATCCATGATATTTTATTTGTACCATTAAATGTTTCACCAACACCAGATATGTGATCAAATCCACCATAAAAAAACTGTGGATCTATTTCTCCAGCAGATATACCTCTAGGTTCTAGTTGTGTTACATCTGAAGGCAACAATCCGTCTTTCATATATTCTGCTAAATCTGGTCTTTGATATATTGTATAATCTGGTGTAATACCACCGAATGCAGATAACTCTCCTATTGGACCAGTAGTATCAAATAACATTTGTCTTTCATTAATAGCTTGATTATCTATTTCATCATCACCAGATAAATCCATATAATCAATAAACGGATTTTCTCTAGCTTCTGCTTCAAATGCTTCCATTTCATTTGCAGACAATGTTTTCTTTTCTACCTTAGTACCAGTTTCATCTTGTGTAAATACTGCTATTTTTTGAAACTCTGATTGTTCGTTAGCAATTAATAAGTTTCCATTACCAGCGTCTACTTTTTCTACATAATCAAAGTATTCACCAGTAAATTCATATGTATCACTATCTTCATCTTTAGACATTAACGGTCTATATAAAACTGTTGGTTGTCCTAATCCAGGAAACTTCCTATATCTATTTCTAAAACTTTTGCCTTCATAAAAACTAGCTTGTAATGGACCACCATTTTCTTTTATCCATTTATCAAGATCAGTACTGGCATGTAATGTAGCACCTTTACCTCCTGGTGGTCTAACTAATACAGCGAGTAAGTCTGTTTCGTTTGTAAACTCATCTACTTTTCCTTGTAGATATTTGTAATACGCTTCTGATTGTGCTGCGTTTTCTGGTGTTAATAAACCTGCTGATATATCTAATCCTTTAAGAACATCTTTTCTCACACCTTCTGGCAATGTATTTAGTACATCTGAAAAAGTAATTTGTGCGCCATAAAATTGAATAGGAGTTTTACCTTCTACAGTGCCAGCAGCGTTGTTCATTGCATTAATGATTACTTGTCTAGTAGTTCCTTTTTGACCACCAAATGTTATTTGTTCATTCTTAAATAAATATTTGTTATCATACAAACTTAATTCGTTAACAACTTTAGCAACAAATACATCATCAGATACTTGTTCGTTTACTAAACTTTGTAGTATTTTTCCAAAGTCTGAATTAGGATCTATAGCTCTTTCATTAATTATGTTTTGTATAAACTGCTCTTTAAACTTCTTATCCATTATATTTCGTTATCCCTAGGTAAATATATTCCGTATTCCATAAGTGTATCATAATCATACTCCAAATCTTCTAAGAAATCCGTACGTTCTTGAAATAATGGTAACAACAATCTTTCTGCTATTAAAAAGAAATCTGGATTTTTTGCAGCAAGTTTACCTATATATTCTCTTAGGTTTTGTCTTTGTTGAAAGAATGTTCTAGATGTTCTCCAACCGTCTGCACTTAATCCATTATTTAATGCAACTTTTTCTAGATTACTTATGTAGTTCAATATGTTTTTAACATCTTTACCTACTTGTGTATTCTTTGCTTTTGGATCTGTTGACCATTTTTTAATCTCTTGATACTGTTGATCTAATGTAGCTGTTTGTGGTAATCCAGGAATAGTAGCGTCAAACCCTGGAAACTTAGCTCTAGCAATATCTCTTTTAATAGATAGTGTTCTACTTCTAATTATGTTTTGATAAGGATCAGTAATATCAAATTGTTGTAACGTCTGTACACGTGCATTTTCCATATAGAAATCACCTAATGCTTGATTTCTTTTTGCTAACCATTCTTCTGGAGTTAATGGTTGTCTTTGTTCATTAGCAATCTGGTTAGTATATGCTTCATAATCAAATGGACCACCACCACCGTTAGGTACTAAATAAAATGCTGTTTGTGGAAACTTCTCAAACAATTCTGGATTTTCTTTTTGAAATCTTACACCTAGTTCATCTACTGGTCTAGGTTCTACTACAACTGATTTAGGTGTAGCAATATCTAATGGGTTAAAACCAAACTCATCTATAAAGTATTTAGTAGCAGAATAGTTATCTCCAGGTGCATATAAAAATTCACCAGTAGCTTCATCAATAGGTGGAGTATCTATTAACTCTCTATATCTATCTGCAAGTATCTGTAGTGAGTAAACGTGTGCAGTATTCTTTTCATTACCTATATCAAAACGTGGGTTCAATCCAGTAGGACCAACAAACTGTGAAGCTGCTTTTATAAATGTTAAACTCTTAGCAATACTTCTAGCTTCTTTTAATAAATCTTCTTGTTGTTGTGGTGTGTCATCTAAAGCACCATTAGCTTTAAGTACACGATATACATCAATAGTTGTATTAGCTGTAATACGTGATAATTCATTTGCAGGTGCGTCATCATTAATTAAAAATGCAGCAGCATATAAGTTACGTAACCAAGCAGGCGCACCAGCAGCACGTACTAAGTCACCTGGTTCTGATACATCTGGTAATCCATAAGGAAATAATACTTTTTGCACTTCATCAAACTGTGGTCTACCTTCTATAGCAAAAGAAGCTGGTATAGCTACAACAGGACCAATGCCTGGAATAACGTCCATAGCTAAGTTAAGTGATGAAGCGTAACCTGGAAGTCGTACACCTACTTGTCTATCTTGACCAAACAATGCGTCAGATACAAGTTCATCTACCATAGGATAATAAAAGACTTCTTCACCAGTTACTTCATCTTGACCTAGGAAACCTTCACCTTCTACTGGTGAGAATGGATTATCATCACGTAATGCTTGTACTGTTATTTGTCCTCGTCTAAGTATCTCTGGATTTTCTTTAAGCAATGTTGCCCAGGTACTCATAATTTCTGTGTATGCTTCACCGAATGGGAACAAAGCTCTAAGGTTATAGGTAATCTTTTTACGTTTAGACAAATCATACAATAACTCTTGTGTCTCTGATAATGCAACTGATTTAGCTATTTTATCTATAGCTTCTGCGTCTCCATACTTATCATTAAATCCTGCACGTTCATATAAACTATCTAGTTCTTCTTTAAATTGTGCTTTAGCGTCATCTAATTTAGATCCAATTAAATATTCATCATCTTGTAAATTTTTAAGTCTATCTAAATCAGCGTCAGTTAAATCTTTTTCTGACCAATCTGGTCCATAATTAATAATGTAATCTTCTTCTATTTTTGCAATGTTTTCTTGTACATCAATACGATCTGCTTCTAGTTTATTTTTTCTAGCTGCATATGTAGTTTGTACTTCTTCTATTCTTTCATCTACATCTTCAAACTTTACACCTAATTTTTTGTCACTATCGTTTAATTCTTTGATACGTCTTCTGAACATATCTTCATTAATCTCTGTCTCTTTTTTACGTAGTTTATTTGGATTTAAACCAATGTCTTCTTTGAGACTTGCTAATAAGTTTTGTCCAGGAAGATTAGCATTTAATGCACCAGCAACTTCTATTGACTTGTTACCAGATTGATACTTACCACCGTCTAACATAATTTTCCTCATTGACGGTGACATGTAAGGTAGTAAGTCATAGATTGCTCTCCAGTATGCTTGTCTAAATACTGGTGATCGTGAAGCGTTATCTGTTCTTTGTCCCATTAATACATCAAATGCACGTTCAACGTAATAATCTAATTTACCTGTATTTTCTATATAGTCTGGTGAACCAGCAGCAACAAACTCTGGTAACGTATCAAAATAGTTACCGTCTTCTTTAAATAAAATGTCATTGACATCATCATATAATCTTTTATTTTTATATTCACGTTTTGTACCTTTGACAATACTATCTAAGTAATCATCAATAGTTTCATCTACGTATTTACTGTCTAAAAACTTTAATTTACCTGTAGTTAAAAAATTATATATATTTTGATTAATTGGAGTTGTATCAAATAAATAAGGTGTCTTTGTAAAATCTATTTCATCAATAACAGTTTTAGTAGCTAAATCATTTAGTATATCTACATCATCTGTAAATCTACCACCAGCAAATTGTTTAAGTCTTGCGTAATAACTTTGTGCATATACATAACGACCACCAGGTGTTGACATCATTCTTTTATAATCAGAACCACCTTTATTAAACATGCCAATAATTTCTTGTGTTCTCTCTGTGTCACCAGCTACAAATTCTTCCAATCGTGCTTGTCTTTTAGCATTTGTATTAGCACCTCTAAATAAAAATTGGAACAATCTGTCATTATTCATAAAAGCTATTTCATTAACAACACCTTGTGTGTATTGTGAATATTTTTTTCTACCACCACGTGCTAAATCTGCGACTGCTTCTACTTTGTTAACAGGGTCATAATATTGTGGGTTTTGTTTATTAGCACGCATTCTAGATCTAGTTCTTTCATTTCTTCTACTTCCACCATATAGATAATCATTATTATGTACACCAAATCTACGTGAACTTGCTTTAGCCCACTCATCTGCTTCTGCTAATGGATTACCTAATATATCATCAAACACTACATTCTTTTGTGTCCAACGTTTTGCTTCAGCAGCGTCTGTTTTCTTTAACAAACCTAAAGATAAAATACTTAATGGTCTTGAAAAGATATTGTCATAACCACGTGCATACATACGTATCTGTTCTTCACCAACAACACGTAATAACCAAGCACCACGTAACAATACAAATGGTTTCCAGAAATCACCGTAGTAACTATCTATAAGTTTAGATATAGATTTTTGTTTCATACTCTTAGGTAAGTTTTCAAAGATATCACCAAATCCTGCTTTTTGTGCTTTAGCTCTAATAATTGACATAGAGTTCATAGCTTTAGCTAATTGTGTAGGATCAGGTAAAGGTATTGTTCTGTTAATAAACTGTGTAAGCATATGTGGATCTGGTACAGAAGCTGTTTGTCCGTTAACTACAATATCCATTTTTGCTGCACCAGGGTTTAATGCTTCATTACCTGTTACCTGGTTAATAAAATAAGCTCTCATTTCTTCTGTAGAGTTTTCAAACAATTTCTTAAATGCGTCTGCGTCTTCTAGTTTTACACCAGAGTTTTCTACTAAGTCATCTGCTACAACACTTACCATATCTTTTGTAAGATTAAATAATTCTTTTGTATCACCGTCTTTAAGACGTATAGCTCTATTCATTATTTGCTTTTTAGCTTCTGGTTCAATAGCTGTTTGATCCATAAACAATTTAACATTTCTTACAGCGTCATTCATTTGATTACTATCTAAATATCTGTACGGTAAGTCTTTAGCATATGTACCAATAATTCTTGAAGCTCTGTCTTGACTTCCCATAAGTTTTTGTCGTAATACTTTTTTAGCACCAAACATAGCTCCATATCCAGCGTCAACGCCACCAACTAATTTTTCAGTTGCTGAACCAATAATGCTACCTAATGCACCCACTGTTGGTTTAATATCTCCTAATCCAACACCACGTACACCTAACATCTCATCAAGTAGTGTTGCTACTCCTACTATCTTTTCTTCATCTGTTTTTGTAAAATCCTGTGTAATATCCATAAAGGCACTAACTACTTCTTTGTCGTACACATCAAATGTTTCAATAAACTTATTAGGATCATCTATCTTTGCCATGTATTCAATTAATCTTCCACCACCTTTATCTCTAGATAAATAATCTCTTACACGTTCACCTTCTATAAATTTCAATCCCCAACCTTTATTGTGAATACCTAATGCTGCTTTTTGTACATCATTAAGTTTTTCTGCTGGTAACTGATTTAATTTATCTATAACCCATGGACTAGCTTTTAATGTTTTGCCACCTTTAGTCATAGCTTTTACACCTAATGACAAGTAGTTAGCTGGATCTAAGAATAAAACTTTACCAGCGTCAATAACACCAGATACCATATCAAATGTTCTTGTGTTTGGTTCTGCAACTTGTAAAGCTAATGACCTACCAAGTGATATAGGAACAGAAGGACCACGATATCCATCTTTAGTTTTAGAAATAGTAAAGTTACCACTTTCTTCTTGCATACGTGCGTCTATCTCTGTAATAGGAGTTCCTAAATAATCTTGTAAATATTTTTGTGCCTGGTTAGGATCAATGCCACCTTTTATCATTGTTTGATATTCATCATAAAATTTAGAGTTAGGGTTTTGTGGATCGAACACATCTGACTGTGGAAGAATACCATCACCTAAATTAACTTTATTTCCTTTTGACATTTGATTAAATACTTGTTTGACTGTAGATTTACCAGACTGTTTATATGCTTCACTAAATGTAAGCTGTTCAGCTTTATCACCATATGTTGCTGCAATAAACGAGTTAATAGGTCTATCTACTAATGTTCTATATAAATCTTCAAATCCTAAAAATGTAAACCTTGTTGCTGCCTTTAATGGATCTAGCACTTTATCTTTTACAGTTTTAGCATTGTATTCAGTAATAGTTCTTGATATGTCTCTAAGTATTTCACTCTCTGGTTTTACTTTTAACATTGTCATAGATGTAATAACATCTGGAGAAAAGTTTGGGTATAGCTTTGCTATTGCACTAGCTCTAGCTGCGTCTTCTGTATTAACAGATTGTTGCGCACGTTTCCAATTAGATTGGCGTTTAGCTATATCTTTATATAAATCGTTTTCTGATTGTGGGTTATCCCTAAAATAGACACCCATTTACATTCCTTGAATATTTCTACTTCTTGCTCTTTGTGACGCAAATTGTAATAAAGATAATAATTCATTAGTAGGGTTAATTTCTGCCATAGCCCTTAACAATAAAACATCATCTGGTTCCAATGTAACTTTTTCTTCTTGTGGTGTATAAGCATTTAAATCTCCACCTTCAACGTCTGGTCCAAATAAATTAGCAAGTTCTCCAGGAACACCACCCATAGGTACTTGTTGTATTTGTTGTCCTGTAGGTTGTACTGGTGCTGCGGTAGTTGTTTGTGGTTCAACAATATTACCGTCTCTAACTTGTTCTACAAGCTGTTGTTCTTCACCATATGTTTCAGAAGACATAGCTTGTACGTCTTGTATTGACGGTGCTACACTGTCTGTTCTTCTAGATAATCTTCCTGGTCCTGATACTGCTGCTGGTCGTGCTGGTGCTGTATTCTTTTTGCCACCTCTACGACCTTTATCTCTACTACTACCATTTGCCATATTCTTCTCCTAATTGATCTGGTGGTCCAAACATTATTATTAATCCATTTGGAATATATTGTACAATCATACCTTGCGGAAAAGCAGAGTACGTTGCTTCATCTTCTTCTTCTATAATATCGTCCATAAGGTCATAAGATTTCTGCCATACATCAAATAAAGAATTTTCGCAGATGTCTGAAAACTGATAATTTACTTTATCTTTTTCGTTCATTAAAAATTTTTCTTTCTTTTTTTACTTTTAAGTGAATGTGATTTCATGTAATTAACTTTGTCATTTGCGTCTAATTTATTAAAAACATTTACATTAAAAGGATAAATTTTTCCTGGTAATATTTCTTTTTTTCTAGCCATTATTGTTGTGGTAATCCTTGTAATAATAATGATCGAATGTCTGGTGCTGGACCTTGTGGTACAGCTTGACCGCCACCCATCATTTGTTCTAACATTGCTGCTTCACCTTCTGGTACTTCTGGTTCTTCTGCTGTATAAAACTTATCTAATACTTGTTGCATAGAGTTTGGTGATTTATATATTTGTACTAATGCCATAGTAGCTTTAGGATCACCTTGACTTGCTTGTATTTTTAATGTCTCAAACAATGTACGCTCTGCTTCGTCTTTTAAAATCCTATCATTAATCTTTTGTACATTTTCTAAACCGTCCATATTTTCTTGCAATGTCTCTTTGTCTATAATACCAGCTTGTAATAATTGAAGACCAGATACAATCTTTGTTGGTTCATCAAATCCTGCCATGACACCATACACACGTCTAGTTCTATACATACCAGATATATCACGTTCTGGTGTGTAGCTCTCTGCATATGCAGTTCCTTGAAAGTAACCAGCTAATGGTTTTGATTTCTTACCGTTTAGGATTTCGTCCATCTCTAAACGTTTCATGTCTAGTTCTTGTAAAGCGTCTTTTAATGCTAACTGATATTCTTTAACGTTTAAGTCAACAGAAGATAAAAGTTCTTGTAGTCCTCTACCAGTGACAAAACTATTGGGAGATATTGCGTCATCTGATACTGGATAACTTGAACCAACCCTTAGCTGTCTTTCAATTCTGTCTATTTGCTGAAATAACTGATACGGTACATTGTTAGGTGGTTTACTAACTTGTGAACCTGGAGTTAAATAGTTAACTGCAAATCTACCACGTTTATAGTTGCCACTTTCTAATTCACCAATAATGTTTGTTTCAGTAAATACACTATCTTCCATAGCAATGATTGACAATACGTTAATCTTTGCCATAGCTGCCATTAAACCTAACACATGGTCATATTGTCCTTGTAATCTGTCAAAGCTAAATCTTTTAGCTATAACAAATCTAGGACCAGACTTTAATGGGTTAGGAGTAAAATCTAATATTTGTTTTTGATCTGGTAAGAATATATACGTACCGTCTTCATCATAAAACTCTACAAGTTCTGTACCGTCTGCTAAATGGTTATCCCAGCTTCTTTGATATGCGTCTGTATATTTAAATTTGCTGTAACCAGAAGGAAATTGACCACTAGGATCAACTTGTACTTTAGCTTGTGGATACATCTGTTTAATCACTGCATTAGGTACTAATCTCACCAATGCCATTTCTTTAGGTTCCTGGTCTGCACCATAGTAACCTGGGTAACAATCGTACGGATCACGAAGTTCCGCATGCGGATACATATTTCCGTCTGGACCTTTTTTCTGTCTAATTACCCATACACAAAAACCATAACCTGGCAACCACCTAGCTGCCTGTGGTAATTGTTTTTCCATTTTAGAATTTAAATCATAGCTATTAACTATTCTCTCTATTTTTTGTGCTTTTGTTTTAGCACGTTCACTATCTCTGTTGTCATAAGGATCTACCTTGATGTCTGGCATACGTCCTAATTTTTGTGCTAAGTGTTCTAAACCTGAATGTATTAGATTTGGTACTGGTAAGTCAGCGTCATAGTTTTTTGCATTCTCACCAAGTAGCGCAGCAATACCTGCTGAACCACCATTTAAAATATTTCTTACTCTATCTCTGTATTCATAGTGACCACTATGTTCTGTCATTCCTTTTAAGTCATCTACTTTAATAAGTAGTTCGTCTGCGCTATAAACCATTACCAGGGTACCTCGTTGTAATCACTCTTAATAAATTCTGCATAACTAGGAGTATAGTCGTTCTGGACATTCGCTAACATCATTTTTACGTTCGTGCGAATACGTTTCATTGGAAACCAACTTGCCATAACTAAGTCTGTTTTTGTTTTCACATTGCGACTATTGCTAGCACCTGCTTGACTAAAGTATAGCAGTTGTTGTCTAAATATTCCTACTTTATTCTTAGTTCTTGGATCACCCCAAGGTAAATTTATTTTTTGGTTTTCATACATTCCAACCATACTGGTAACACCAAATACTGGATCCCATTTGTTCTTGTATGTCTGGTGACCTTCTATACGTACACCAGCAGAAGCTGCCCAATTTCTAATTTCTTTATCTTGACCAATAGCTCTCTGGAAACCGTTTTCTTCTACTACCCAGTGACTTAAAAAATACTTGTCATACCATTCCTTCATTAACTTATGTGCTTTTTGTATACCACCACCTTGGTCATTCTTAACATCTACTAACCATACTTGTTGTGTCTTAATGTTATATGCCCAAAGCACTGCTGCCTGATATCCAGTACTTGCTGGATCTAATCCTGCAATCAATGTTGTGTGTGGTGGAACGTCACCTAAGTTACGTGACTTATCTAAACAACCGTCAATCATCTCTGCTGTAAATAAAGACATACCGTCTGGTATTGCTTTATTTAAATAGACCATTTCAAATATTGCTCTACCACCAGTAGTTTCAGCAGCATGTAATTGTTCTAATAACCATTTATGCGAACGTTTGTTCGACCATAACAAATGTGGTGTATGGTCTAAGGTTTCATCTTCTAATGGTATTTCTAAATCATGCGCACGTTCTACAATGCTTTCCCATGCCTGGTTATTTAAGAGATGATGGTAGAGATCGTCTGGGTGCTGTCTTGATCCAATGACGACCATTCCTGTATGTTCCTCTTTTCTTGACTGTAATGTTGTAGTCCACCAGTTTCGTGTACTTTCTCTAGCACTTGGTTGCACAGTGCTTCCATGATCTTCGATGTCGTCTGCGATAATAAGGTCTGCGTCTCTGGAAAGGATTTTACCTCCTTTTCCAATAGCGACAAGAGTTGGCGACTTAATACCAGAGACTGTTCGAGTTGCAACAGTAAATTGACTGGACGACCAGCTTTTTCCACTGCGATTTGTAGGTCTAAATCCGTCCCAATCTCCATAATCCTGAATAAGTCCTTCGTTGTTTTCTAAGTGGTCAAGCACCGCACCAACTGCGTTCTTGGCAATGTCTTCGTTACCACCAACCCACATTACACGAATGTTAGGGTTTTTACATATCATATACACACAAAAATGAGTTAACAAATCTGTCTTGCCGTGACGTGGCGGGGACAAAACCATCAACCTTTTTCCGTGCAGTATGCTCTCTATTATAGCTTCAACCCAACGTTTTTGAAAGTCTGGTGTCTCATAATTTTTACCTTGCTCTGTTAAAAAATATTCATCTCTGAATGTTAAGAAATCTTCTACCGATATATTGTACGTAACGAAACCGTCATCATCTTTTTCCCTTTTTTTCTGCTCGAACTCGGCTTCCTTTGCTACATCTTCCAAATATGCTGCCATAGCTCTACTAACGGTAGCTGGTGAACAATTAAGTATGTTAGCTATCTCCTTCTTGGTCTTTTTACCCTCTAAAATGTCGGCAAAAAAATTTTTTTTCTTCATTACTGCGTAATAATCACCTCTACGCTTCTGGACCTGTGGATCTATCTCTTTAATGACATGTATGTCGCTTGCGCTTTTCTTAGCTCTGTACGCTCGCTTCTTTACACGTTCTGCACACCTTTGGCTACAGTATTTCTTCCTACCTTCTGGTAAAGGAACCACACAGTCTGAAGCTACGCATATGGTGATTTTTTCTTTACTTGACATATCTCTATGCTATAGTGTAACATAGATTTAATAATCGGAACAAACATTATGGTATTCCTGCCTATACAAGTACCATAAGATAAAGTCGCTAAAAGTGTTGGACTAGCAGGACCGCACCAGTCGTGGGTTAAGCCACATTCCTCACATTTTATTTATTAGAGAGAGAGCGCATATTGTTACTACACTTAATAAACTGGTTTGGGTTGGGAGTGACACAGGGATCGTTACGACTACAATCCGACATTTAAAGATTACAATAAGAAACACAACATATTGTATGTTTTTATTGTAAATACTACATATAGTACCCACTATATATAGTATACTGTCCTCTGGGGGTGTTATAGATAGCAGTAAGATGTTTGTTCCAATATCACTACTTACTCAACCTGGGTGCAATTCCCAGCACCTCCACTGATCTGAAATTACCACGTAAATATTGACGTATTCATATATATTTCTGCGCCCGCCCGATTGACATATGGGGGTTAATAATTAAGTCCTAATTGGTTGTGGGGTTAGTTGGTTCCGTTCTGCCGTGATACGTCCACGTGATGATAGATACTGAACGAGATATCGCTCACCGTCCAAATACCGTACTATTTTTAAAATTGTCCTGGATACCACTCCAAAAAGAAAACCAGCACCGAAGCGCTGGCTCTCTCTCGTACGTATAACTGGAGTAATTATTCTTCTTCTTGAAGACTGGCCTCAACGTTAGCGAATACTTGGCCCGCACTTGTTGAAACATAAGTCCCGTCTTCTTCCAGATATCCTGGCATTGTGTCCCCTTCCTTTTTTTCTAAGTGTATCACAATATCAAAGTAATGCCAAATCGAATTACTTTAGATCTAAATAATTTTCTGTCCGACTATTCCATTCTTCAAGCTGTCTATCGTCTAACAGTAGTAATGCGTTATCTAATCCAGCTCTAAGGTATCTATATTCTTCTCTGTCTCTCTCTAGTAAAGACTTCAATATGCTATTTGTTGCCTGGACTTCTTCCCAGCTCATATAATGCAATAATGCACTAAAGAAACTAAATCCAGCAATCATAATTATGAATGTATCCATTTAGTTATCTCCTTCTAT
>Ga0255751_10004245_pt1 | contig 12990 bp, 10 predicted proteins | sample 071ome_20_FD_179951 | JGI IMG/M metagenome (GOLD analysis project Ga0255751, IMG submission 179951) | Coastal salt marsh microbial communities from the Groves Creek Marsh, Skidaway Island, Georgia - 071412BT metaG (version 2) | ecosystem: Environmental > Aquatic > Marine > Intertidal zone >...
CATTTCCATTATCTACAAGTTCGTCACAATACCTTGCAATGCGATAAAGGGCATACTTATCAATATCATTTTCAGTTAAAAAGGAGCCTAACCCATAACGATTATTTACTAGTATATCATAAAATACCCAGGCTGGATTATTTGTATAAACTTTTTCTGTTCTAAAATTACCATCCCAGTTTTGATAAGAGCTTGTTACCGCTCCAGTAGAAGTATTTCTATTATAAGTGGCTACGCCATTACTTGCCTCTTCGCGAGTAATATAGTTAGAAGGTACAAGTACCTTCATGCCTCTACAGTGAAACCCAACAGAAGGAAGCCCACTAAAGTCCTGAGAATTAAATTGTACTCTTGCTACAGAAGTTAAAGGATAGTTTAACAACTCTTTAATTGTAGTAGTTGCACTTACAATCGTAGCAGCAGTGTTACTAGTATAGTCGGAAGGGCCTTCAATTAAGTATGAATTTTCATATGGTACATCAGTTTTTGATGCACGAGTTATTCTTACTTCCCAATCTATAGCACCCGCTGGGCGATATTGTTCTAAATTTATGTATTCATCGAATGTAAATGTAGAAGTATATTGTCCTATATGTTGCTTTCTATCCTGAACAACTATCCAGTTGGTAAAATTAGAACCATTATTTGTAAATCTTACTTCAATCTTATACCATGCTTTGCCAGGTTTTTCTTTTCCTTCAGCAGTGTAATTAATAAGACTTTGGTATGAAATTAAAAATCTTACTTCATCAGCCTCTGCAGCTTGAGCCGCAGAAAGCCCGAGAGTAGTAGTACTATAAGTATAAGTGTCTGTACCAGTATTGCTAGAATCTTTGCCAATAGCATTATTTAAAGAAGTAGTAATTGCAGTATTTCCTTCTCCAGTTCCATCTATGCTTTTTAGTGGTTCTTGATATAAATGACCAGTTCTAAACTGTACTCCAAAATTCTTATACTTTGCCGCAGTAAAGAAGTTATCTCCTGCGTCTAAAGTTTCTTCCGAGCCTGCTACACGAAGGTTGTAGTCACCACTTGAACCTCCAAAATTACTTCCTAAAGTAGTATCCCCATTAGAGGCTACAACTATATCCTCTGCATAATCTATTGCAATATTATAAGTGTCATTATCTGTAATAGGAACTTTTTGTCCGGACCACGCAATATCTACTGTTGTATCTGAAATGCGACGTGCTATTGGAGCCTCATATACTGTTTCCCCTGTTGCTGTATCAAGAATCCTTATTTTTGTATCTATCTTGTTAGAATAATTACTGGTCATATCTTCGCTAAAAAGAGCAGAAGACGAAACTAATCTTATACTTTTAGCGGAATAATAAGGCTCTGAAAACCCAGTATCTACTCTATAATATAGATATGAGGCTACTACAGAACCAGTAGCATAGTTTTCAATAATACCTCTTGCAGTAGTATTATCGCTAGTTGAAGTTACATGAGCATCAGAAATATTCGTAGTAGTAGCAGAAGCTGAACCATTTGTAAGAGATACTGTTGCTTTTGAACCAGTGTTACTATCAACAGGATCCATAGCTGGGTCATTATTTAAATATACAGAAGCTGCTCCATTTACTAATCCATATATTGGGCCTTCCGAAATGACACTTGTAGTAAGTATATTTTGACTTCTACCGGCCGGGTCTTTTGCTGAATTTATTGATAATGTAGAAGTTCTGCCCTGGTCTCCGGTCGCTTTTCTCATCTCATAAAGAGCGAGCTGGGCTTCAGCATTAATTACAGAATATTCAATATTATTATTATAGTCAGAATTATGAAGCCCTAAAAAGTTTGCAGTAGATGTATTCGGCAAAACTTCCGTTGAGATAGGAATACCTGGTACACGTAATTCTCCATATAATAAAGGAACCGGGTCTCCCTCTACAGCGTTTCTTGCATCTCCGGTAAATAAATATCCCTCCTCGTTTTGTTGGTCAGTGGCAGGGTCGGGTGCCATTAGCTGCTGGATACCAGTTAGGGCAAGGTTGACTGCTACTGACGCTAATATTAGCCCTGGCATACTTAATGCACCAGTATATCCAGTCACTGTACCCAGTCCTGCTATTCCTGTATTTACACTTGCTGTTTGGAGTAAAAGCGGTTGCATTCCAGGAATAAAGAAAAGGGATGCAATTGCAATTGCCGCAAGAATTTTTCCACCTCCAGACTTAGAGCCTGAAGGAACTGGAGTAACAACTATATCTCCTTTTGAAAGAGGCAACAAACATTCTGTAATATCTATTTCTTCATTGTTGACTTCAACATGAAATCCAATATCATTTTCATGGCATTCAATAAGATACTTTCTAAATTCGGGGTAGTTTGTGCCAATAAGACGAAAGGCGTCTGCAGGAGTATCTCCACAAAATAAATGTGAAGATCCGAATTTTTGTCCTAATTGTCCTTCTAAATAAATTTTACGCATTGTATCTATAAATTCCTACTAAATGCTTTCCCCAAGTTGGGTAAAGGTTTTCTCTACATGATAGTCTGTTCACCGCATGATGAAAAAATATATCGTTATTTAAGTAAACTCCACAATGGTTTGGAACATTTGCTCCCATTTGAAAAAGTACTATATCGTTCTCTTTTAGGTCTTCTACCTTACTAAAGTTCCATTCTTTCATGTGCGCTTCAGTAAAATAGTTTTCTCCTTTTTCCCACCAATCATCTAAATAAGGCAATCGTTTTTGTAATTGTATGTTTAGATACTGTTTATAATAGTCTCGTACTGCTTCTAAACAGTCGTGTTTTCCAAAGTCATATTCTCGTCCGATTAAAGGACTGCAATTAACTTCTGGCTCTACTATGTTTAAATCCATTGACGGAAAAGAAAAAATGTAGTAAGGTATTCCTAATACATCACAGTATTTTTTATCATTTTCACTTGCTTCATTTGAACTATGTATATGATTATGTACAATAGCAAATATATTTGCTTCTTTCATTATCTTTATATAATCTTTTGGGTCTAGTATAAAATCATCGTTTTCGTCTGCAAGATTTGTACAAGGGTACCACTTTTTCTTACCCTTTACTATTCCTATAATTCCACAACCTTCTTTTGGGTAGCACTCTTCAAAATGCTGTCTTATTTCATCTATCACCTAAACTTCCTCGATCCAGGGAAGGCACCAAATGGCAGTGGTATAGTAGTATTTTTTGTTACTTTGGGGCTTGAGTTACTACCAGTAAAATTATTCCTAGGCAAATATTGAAATCTACACTTACAAGAAGAGAACTTTTTACCGCACATGTCTCCACGAGTCCAATAAGTACTTTCTTCAGGAGTTACATTGTTGCTAGCTTTTAAAGCTTTCCAAACTGTAGTTTGACTCCCATTATTATATTCTACATAGTCATCTACAGCAAATGCATTATTTGCAGGGGTTACAGTATCCCAAGTTTTGTATAAATAGATTGTGTCCCACTTTCCTGAGTTTTCTTCAAAAGTAGTACCAGAAGTATGTGTAGTATTACAACGATAATAATCAGTGCCATTTTTTACATAATCATTTTCAGCATAATAAGTAGAAGCTGCCCAAGAAAGATAAGCATATCGAGTCCAGTAGCCATTGGTACTGTAATCCGTATTGAAGCCTGTGCTTGATGAGCTTGAAGTATGGTCTTGAATCGCTACCCATACTACGTTATTCCTTCTGATTAAATCCCCTATTAAATAGGCATGGGAAGTCTGCCATGCAGTAGTTGTAGTAAAAATAACTTCAGGAATAATAGGCTCGTCTTTGGAGGTAAAATAAGCCTTATGGTTTTCAGTATCAGAAATAGATACTCCTAGTTCAATTAGGCTATTTTTACTCCATACACACCCACCCCTTGAATTTAAATCTTGCCCTTGATACTCCCAAGAACAATACTTACCAAGAACACTTCTATTCGGTAATTGAATACCAGATAAATCAAACGGAGCAGCCAATTCAAAAGTTACAGCAGTAGCATTTTCTCCAGATACCCTATCAACTATGTACTTTTGAATCGGAAACTCTATTGGAGGCTGTACAGAATCGTAAGCTCCAGCACTTCCATCAGGCTGATATAAATATTTTTTTAGCGTAGTTCTTTTAACAATAGGCTGACCAATTAAATCTTCGTTACTAAAATTCGTCCCTAAGTCTTCTGAAAAAGCAGAAGTTACATTTGCAACCGTTAAAGTAGGGCGATTTTGAGCTCCATCAGAGTTAAATTCCACTCCACTCATATCTATAGGGAAAGGCTCGTAAGTTTGAACATTGAAACTGCCTGTTCTTTCTCTAAAATAAATGTAGCCGTCGGCAGCATCTGTTTCAAAACCAGGATGAAAATATAAAACTGTACCATTTGGTAATGTGAGCTCAAATAAGTGTACAAGCTCACTTCCTGGGTCTATTTTTTGTACTACTTCAATTAAATCTGTCACGGTTCATATACTCGTCTAAAAGTTGCAGTAGCTGAAGGAAATCCATCGTTCGTATAAGTTTGTGCATAAGTATCACAAACTACTTTAATAGTTGTCTCTCCTCCAACCACATTATCGTCTGGAACAGTAAAATTAAAAGAGGTTACTCCTCCAAGAGAAGCTAAATATCCAATAATATCATCAATTTCTTCTGCAGTACGATTGTTAAAACTTACATTAAAAGTTTCTTGAATTGGGTTTAGCCCATCTGCTATTCTTTGTTCATACCCATCTCCAAATTTAGCAATACGAACGCGAGGTTGAAACTGACGCGCAAGCCCTTTATCGGGGCGAACCTCCCTAGGTCCATAAGCTGATGAAGTTGTAAATCCAATTGCCATTATGCTACTCCATACGGATTCAGTATTCCGCCTGAACGTTTCTGATTTTGAAGCTCTTGCTGAACTGCTTTTGCAATAATATTTCCAAGATTTCCTGCCTGTGCTGAATCCTGCTGCATATTTGAAGAGGCATTTCCATTTCCATCAATAGACACATTTACAGTAACGTTATTTTGCTGGCCAGCACCTTTCATGTCTACAGGAATAGACTTGCCATTAGGTAAAGGAACTATAGCTTCATTGTGCTTGCCCTCTCCTACCAATCCAAGTGTCGGCCTATTAACAATTCCACCGGTTGCATAAGGAGTTATGCCTTTCTTAATTATTCCACCGTCTGCGAAAGGAAGCAGTCCCCTTAAAAATCCAAGAACTCCTCCCACTCTTGTTCTAGATGATCCAGAGGTAACTTGCCCTGTAATTAGGGAAGTTGCAGAGGTAGTAGCTATCATAGGCTTACCTAAAATTGCATTGGAAATATTGGTGGCTACTTGCTGCCCGGCTGCAAGAAAAGAGGAAGCAATAATTTCTCCCTGCTTCATGGCTACTTGTAAGGGGCTGGTTCCCATTATCATATTTGTAAGCTGTTTTGCCATAGTATCAGCTACAGCATTGAGCATACCTTTTGCAATATTTAGCATAGCATCTTTTATACTACTTTCTTCACCTTTAATAAGAGCTGCAATACTTGTTTGTAATCCTGACTCTAAAGCCTGATTTGCGGCATCAAAAATTTGCATACGAAGGTCAAGCTGCCTTTTAAGCTCTTCACTTTGAGCGGTAAGTATATCTAATTCCGCTTGATTGTTTTCTAAGGCTCTTCTACCTGCCTCTATATTTTCTCCCGCAAGGAGTTTTATATTATTTTGATTCTCTATTTCTGCGCGTTTCCTTAAAAGCTCAGTCCTTTCTAATTCTTTATCTCTTAATTGATTGGTGGTTTGTAATAATTCTTTCTGATTATTTGTCAACCCTATCATGGCACTAGTATCAGTTGCTTTATTAATTTGCTTTTGCAGGGCGTATTCATGCTCGGCATTTGCTAGCTCTAATAAAGCTACTTTTTGTGCCTTGATAGTGTCGAGCCTTTTTTGCTCTGATTCAGTTAAACTATCTAAGTCACTTGCAACTATATTAATTGCTGTAGCTTCTTGATTTAATAAGTCTATGGCCCTATCGTACTCTGTAGCTGGCAAGTACTTATTGAATAAATCTTTTACAGTATTTGTATTTTCTGTCTGCTGTTTTTGAAGTTGCGCATAAGTTTGTGTTAATTCTGCAACTCCACTTTTTTCTTTTAGAATTTGTGGAATTAGTTCTTGTTTTCCGGTTTTTAAATATTCTTCTACTTTGCTAATATATGCACTAAATACTTTTGAATTTTTTGCTCTAGTATCTGTTGAAGCTTTGAAAGCCTCTACTTCATTTTTAAAATACGCTAAAGATACTTTTTGTGCGTCTGTACCCTCTCTTTGAATATAATCTTGAAAAGAAGGGGCAGCTAAAGGAGACATCCCTGCTCTAGTACGCCGGGTATTATTTCTACCTCTTCTTAGGTTTGTTCGAGTAGACTTATCTACCGCTATATTATAAAGTTCTTGGGCCTGAGCAAGACCTTCTAAGGCCATTTTTGCTTCAGCTATACCTAATGATCCTATTCTCTGTCCGAAGGCTGCGAGATATTGAGTACTTCTTTGTGTATTTTCTCCAAGAATATTTTGGATTTCCGCGAATCCCTTAAATTCGTCTGTTAAAGAAGTCATTCTATCAGCCAATTTTTTTGATGCTGCTTCAGCCTCTGTTAAGGGTTTTGCAGGGAAAAACTTGTCCCAAACTATTTTACCAAGAGTATAAATAGTGGAAATTATCATCAGCCAAAAAAAGGCTTTATTTATCGCTTCGCCCGCAGCTACAGCTGCCTTAGACATTGATGCCATAGCTCCAGACCACAAAAGTTTCATTCTTGTAGTAAGTATTTGCCATCTAGAACCAATTTTTTCAGCAGTTATTCCACTAGAGCCTTCAAGGTTTTTATTGGCGGCAATCATCGTATCAATCATTCGTATCCATTGTGTCTTGACTCCCGCTGTCATAGCCGCAAATTCACCTTGAGTCCTATTCAAAGCAGCTTTCATTCCTGATAACTGTCGATTATTTAGGGAAGCTCCTTGCCCTTTTTGAAGTAAATCGAAGGCTCCTCCAGCTCTAAAACTCATTCCTCCCATTTGTGATTGCATTTGCGAAACTGTTTCTGCTTTCAATTGTGCATTTGTTTTTACAGCTTGAGCTCCTAAACTTTTTAATTCTTTTTTTGCTGCTGCAAAAGCTCTTAATTGCTTAAATTTAGAAGCCTCTGCTGCTTCTCCCATTTGTCCAAACGCGGGAATCATCTGTGTAAGAATACTTTTTGCAAATATTCCAAAAAATGCTATGCCAGCTAAGGGGGTATCTGTGAATACTTTGGCGATAGGCCCGAATAAGAATACGGCTACCTCTTTTAGTTTATTTAAGATATTATCAAAAGCAACACCTAATTTAGCGAATTGATTTCCACTATTACCGATAATTTCAGATATTCTTCCAAATTTATCTTCTGCTTGTGCTAAAACTTCATTTGCTACTGCCTGTGATTTTTCAAAAGGAGTTAGGTCTTTTGCGGCCTTACCTATAGCTCTACCATAATTTTCAGCAGCCGTATCTAGACGAAGAATAATGCCTAATTCATCTAATAATTCTGGCTCTGCTTTTGTAACACCGCGAACAAGCCTATTTAAAGAGTCTGTTACATCTCTTCCAAGAACAAAAGAGGCATCCTTTGCGGCTTTACCTAAACGAGTTAATTGGTCTGAGGAAAGCCCCGAAGCTACTCCAATTGCGGCAGACTGAGAAGCGGTTTGAAAGTCTATTTGAGCATCTGTAGCTTCTATAAGGTCTTTACTAAGAGTACGAAGAGCTACACCTGTTCCTGCAGCATAAGCGAGCTGTCCCTTTTTAAGGTTCTCTAAAGTACCTGCACTTTTTAAGAAATTAAATGCTGCACTTACGGCAAATATTTGAGCAGCTAATATAGCGTATGCCTGTACAAGGCCTCCACTGCCAGAGAGCCCTTGTGCCATCTTTGCAAAGTTTTTAGTGGAATTTGAAGACTGTTGCCCTACGCCTTTTATAGCTCTATCGGCGCTTTGGGCACCCTTTGCGGTTTTATCTAAACCTTCTCCAGCTTGCTTTGACTCAACAGCAACTTTTTTAATGCCTTTGCCCTTCGCTTCTACGTCTATAGTAACTTTATTTTTCTTTGCCATTATCTTTGCACACTGTTGGGAGTAAGATTACTTCCTCTTTTAGCTTTTTGCTCTTCTTTTTTACGTCTTTGTTCTGCCTCTTCTGCTCTTTGCTTCATTACTTCTCGTTCGTAGAGCTTCATAAAATATAATGTTTGTCTTGGGTCTTCTATTTCATATGTTTCAAACAGAAAACTAGCAGATGACCAGTCTTTACCCATATAAGTGCCAGACATTCCCTCCCACACATCTGATAATAAATCAAACATAAAAAATGCCACTTGTACCTCACTTGGAAAATCCGAGTAAGTAAGCGGCATCTTTTGAGGGTTTGGTTCTTCGCCTAGCTGCTCACAAATACGTAAATACTGCTCTAAAGTGAAGTCAGAGCTTTGCTCTTTTACGTATCGTGCAAGTAGCTTCTGTATTTCGGCTACTTGCGACCAGTAAAATTTTCTAGGTCACCAACCGTTTCAGTTACCCAAGTGTCGAAGCCATTTGAGTTTTTCATCAAAAGCTCTGCGTTGTCCTGAGTATAGGGCAGTTCATCGTCGGGGTCGAACTGTGAAACATCCACCAAAAGAAACTCTTCTAGGTAGCTGAATTTCAAGCCCTTCCAGCCTTTAATTACTGCCTCAGTGTAATATGTAAGAAATTTTTCATCATCTAAAATTTCTTCCGGAGTATGAGTTTTTCTATTAAACTTTGTTGACAAGCACTTTTTACGTAACTTAATCAGCTCTTCCCTTGCAAGATAACACAAATCTACTTTAAAACCTTTGTAGCCTGGAAAGTCTATTGTTACTGTTTTACTAGGAGTCATTAGACTCGCCAAAGAAATAGGGGTATCACTCATATATAAATCCTTATTATTATTTTCTAGTAAAGAGGGGAGGTTTTACCCTCCCCACTTCAATTTTCATACTATATAGTATAATTCAAAACACCAAGAATGTCAAGAATTATTTTTTTCTACCTTATGCGCCCTTGTATGTCAGAGTTGCATCATCAGTCGAATTAATATCAGTAGGAAGCGCCTGGAAGGTACTTTCTACAGTAATTACATCTTCGATACTGTGAGTAGGAATTTCAACATGGCAGTTGGCCATAGCTACTTCCAAATTGGGAGTATTAGCTGCAGAACCACCAATCTTGAAGGTTAAGGCTATATCATTAGTTATCGTATTATAGATGGCTTTTACATCTTCAAAGAAGTTTGAAGAGTAAGTATCGTTAGATACACTATCGTCCCTATTCAGGTAACAAGTAAAGCTTCCAGAAACACTACGTGTACCAGTTACATGTCCAATAGGAACATTTACTACTCCCAGCTCTTCTGGAGTAATGTAAGTAATATTATTAGACATTGTAATATTACCTCCAGTCAAAGTCATTGAGTAGCTGCTTTCCAAGCCTGTCTGGCCTGAACCATCAACTACAAGAGTGGAAAGACGGTTACGAATAAAGTTATCTGTAGCATTTGTAGCTTCGTAAATCAGAGGAGTAGAAGCTTCAGAACCTGAAGTTAGATCTGTAATAACCCTCAAACGATAGTTATCGTTTGAATCCAACCAAATGTCATCAATTACAACATTATCTACTCCATCATTAGTGACATCCGTAGCAGTAGGCTGATCATCACTTTCAATAGTAGAAGGCCACATATCAACAATTTCGGAGCCCATACCAGACCAGTTAATTGTTGCAATACCGTCAATTTCAAAGTCAATAGAAGCTTCATTTACTGCCGCTTCTGAGATTTTGTAAACCTGTCGGTTTGAAGAGCCGAGAACAAAGTAAAGGTTACAAGTGCCCAGGCTGCTAACATTAGACTCACTAAAGTCAATGTTAAGGTCACTAGTGTCTGTTACAGTTGTAGTACCTCCACCACTTCGAGAAAATGCACCAGAGCTATAAGTATTTGCGCCAGCCCAAAGAGCCCAAAGAACTTCTTCTACTGCGTGATGATTTGCTGCGGAGTCAGCCGCGCCCAGTCCTGAACCAGCTGAAATGAAAGGCCGTACATAAGTAGAAAAAGACCATTCTACAGGTGCCAAAGAATCATTAAAAGCTCTACGGCCTCTACGGCTAACTCCTGTGGAACTCTCCATTTCTGAAAGTGTTATTTCTGTGGAATTAGTAGACTGGGTGAAACTGAATCCATCCAGAACAGGGATCTCCCACACAGTGCCATTAAACTCAATAAAAAGTTTCGAGTCTCTAGCAAAATATAAATGTTGTGCCATAGTTATCTCCTATGAATTGTCTTGAAAAGACTAGGACTTGAACGTTTGTTCGTGCCAGTATTTTCTAGTATCGAACCTCTACGACGACTTCTCCTACGCCTAAAGGCTCTAGTACACCTTCATCAGTATCTATACTAATAATGGTAATTTGGTGCGTATACTGCACTGCGCCTCTTCTATCTATGTACCTTAACCTTGAATTTTCTTCTAAAGCAGTTTCTACATCTTCTAAAAGGGCATCTAGTGCACTTACCGCGTCTTCTTCATTCACATAACACCGTATTGTTATGTTTAAAAATCTGTCTTTATAGCCACCGCCTTGATAAGTTCTAGTTTCTCCGGAAGCATTTAAATGAATTGCAGGAAATACTTCTATTTCATCCCAGAACTTAAGACGAGGGCTGACCTCATCTCCTATATCTGTAAGGTACTCTCCAGTACCATTAATTCCTTTTAGTGCGTCTACTAAGGCATTCGTGATTGACTGTCTACGCGTAGTATAATCTCTTTCTGCCATTAGGTTCTCCTAGTATAAAACCTTCCGATCGCCATTTCTGCGGCTATTTCTCGTATTGAGCGATCAATTAGTCCTCTTGGGTCTCTATCTGTACTAGCCCAAGGACTTCTTCCAGCGCCTATTTCGAATACTTGATATGGGTATTTCATATAAGTGTAGCCTATACTGGGGTACCCCTTTGCAGTAGCAGAAATATCTGTAACTCTTACACTATCTGCAAATCTTCCAGTTACATTCTCAAGGCCTGGAGGTCCCATATTTTTTCTAACTGTATCAGGCAGCTTTTGGTTAATTATAGTAGCTAGACCAAACATACTTTTAGCTGAGGAGCTTTTTCTTGTTTTTCTTGGTCTTGCCCCTTTAAGAGCTGCTGAAGTAATACCTCCTGAAGTCGAAACTTTAGTTACTACTTTATTAGTAGAACTATCCCTACCTTTTCCCTTACCCTTGCTATTTTCTCTTTTCTTGTGCCTTCCTGAAACTTTTTTATTTTTTCTTTTAGTAGACGCCAGGTTTTCTAATGTTACTGAAGATAGTGCCTCTATTAGTGTAAGTGACCCTCTGCGGTTTTCTATATTTTTTAGTTGATCTTCTACAGCAGTTATCATGGCTTGCTCAAGACTTTTTTGTTGTTGATTAATCCAAGCCTCTTGCAAAGTAACAACAACTATATAATCTTTTTTTAACTTACCGCTTGTATCTAGTACTTGAGCATGGTTTACATGTAATTCCAAGTTTCTCCTGTGAGTATTTATTATATTTTTTAATTCTGTTATTTCTTTAATATTCTTGCCCGAAGAAAGGCTGTCTAAAGTAGCTTCTATATTTAAAAGTCTTATGCTTGAGGCGGCAACTCCGCCAGTACTAGAGTCTGCATGCCCCCACTGACCTCCAAATTTTTTCCCTTCTTTATTCGCAGCACCTATACCTCCTAGCTTTCCTATGGAGGGGTCGTTCTCATTTTTACCAAGTTCTTTTGCTACTAAAGCTTTAAGGTTTGCGTTAATTTGTTTTGTTTGGTCAAATGTAGAAATAAGTATTGCATATTGATTTGCTTTTGTGTTAAAATTATCTCTAAGTGCTTCCGCAGACCTTAACTTATCTATAGCTTCCTGCTGCGCTTGGGGAAGACTAGTATTGTTAGATATCTTAACTACTCTGCCTAGTTTTGAACTAGCGTTACTATATTGTGCTTGTTCTACCTGCTCTAAAGCAATTTTATAACTATTCCATAACTTATCTAATACTGTTTTATTATTTGTTAATTCTGGAAAAGTATTGCTTAGTATACTTTCAAAAACTTCTTTTTTTACTACTAAGACTTGAATTTGAAGCCTTAGTACATCTTTTCTAGCTTGAGCATCATCTCCAGCTTTCTTTGGACCAGTAACTTTCCATGAGTTTATTATATCATCTGCTATCTCATCTAATGCTTTATTACTCATTAGAAATTCTTATATAAATCCAGCACACGTTTTATATGGTCTGGAAATGCTACACTATCTCGAATACTAGTAGTGGAGGCATTTTGACGAGTTGCTCCACCAAGAGTCTGACGTTCTTTATGTTCGTCTTTAAGATAGTATGTGATTAAGTCATGTACTGCAAGTTTTAAGTCTTCAGGAGTAGAGGCATACCCTGCAGTATATACCACTTTTACAGCTGCCGGGCCTTGTGCCCAGTTCGAATACCCCGTGCCACCATTTGTTCTCAGCAGAGAATCTGTAGCGCTATCTAAGTAATATTCATAATTATTTGTTGTAAGCGTAACATAGTTAGAGCTATAAGAAGCCCTTTCTTCTACAGAAGTAATTGAGTTCACAGGACTTTCAGTTAATTGAATAATATGGGTATTCCAAGTTACATTTAAGTATTCTGTTTTTTCTGTTGAATAATAGTCAATAATTGAGTTTGCACAATAAGTTTTTACTAATTGACTTACAGAACTAATAAGAGAAGTAATCCTCAAATCCTCCTTAGGAGTACTAATGCCTTCTGCGTCTTTATATTCTTGTAAAGTAGTTAAATTAGCCATAAGTCAAGTAGTAAAAACTCTGGGGGAGTTTCCTCCCCCAGCAGTTTCATTCTATATTACTGGTATACCCAGCGGATAGAAGGTTTGTTGGAGCCCGCGTTAGCA
>Ga0255751_10004249_pt1 | contig 12986 bp, 25 predicted proteins | sample 071ome_20_FD_179951 | JGI IMG/M metagenome (GOLD analysis project Ga0255751, IMG submission 179951) | Coastal salt marsh microbial communities from the Groves Creek Marsh, Skidaway Island, Georgia - 071412BT metaG (version 2) | ecosystem: Environmental > Aquatic > Marine > Intertidal zone >...
TGCCCGTGAGCCAACCGCCCAGTGCCATGTAAGCAGTAGGGAACAGAAGAAGACCTGACCAACCAACAAAAACGAACCTATCACGCTTAAGCCAGTCATCGAGTACATCAAACCACCCCCTTTGTTTTTGTAGTGTTAACGTTGATGCGACCATTTGTTTTTTCCTTTTCTTTTTTTAACCAAAATAGTTGTGGATAAGTATCCATGATAATCTCACGCATCTTATCTGGCGTGTCTTTGTTTATCATTTTTGATAGGAAACTTAACATTTAGTTGAAAACAAAAGGGACCCGAAGGTCCCTTAAGAAGGTTATTTAATTTGTATCAACCAACAGCAGGTGCAGTCAGAGCAACAGGAGTGCTCTCAGCAGCAGCGAGGTCAAGAGGGAAGTTGTGAGCATTACGCTCGTGCATTACCTCCATGCCCAGGTTGGCACGGTTCAGAACGTCTGCCCAAGTGTTAAGGACATGACCCTGGTTGTCAACGATGGACTGGTTGAAGTTAAACCCGTTCAGGTTAAATGCCATAGTGCTAACACCAAGAGCAGTAAACCAAATACCGACCACTGGCCAAGCAGCAAGGAAGAAGTGCAGAGAACGAGAATTGTTAAACGAAGCATATTGGAAGATCAGGCGACCGAAGTAACCATGAGCAGCAACGATGTTATAGGTCTCTTCTTCTTGACCAAACTTGTAACCATAGTTCTGGGACTCGTTTTCAGTCGTCTCACGGACGAGTGAAGAAGTAACCAGAGAACCGTGCATTGCACTGAACAGTGAACCACCAAAGACACCTGCTACGCCGAGCATGTGGAAGGGGTGCATCAGGATGTTGTGCTCTGCTTGGAAAACAAGCATGTAGTTGAAAGTACCAGAGATACCCAGAGGCATCGCATCAGAGAAAGAACCTTGACCGAAAGGATAGACCAGGAATACTGCACTCGCTGCAGCGACTGGAGCAGAATATGCTACGCAGATCCAAGGACGCATCCCCAGACGGTAAGAAAGTTCCCACTCACGACCCATATAGGCATAGATACCAATCAGGAAGTGGAAGACAACGAGTTGGAAAGGACCACCGTTGTAAAGCCATTCATCAAGCGATGCTGCTTCCCAGATGGGATAGAAGTGCAGACCAATAGCATTAGAAGAAGGAATAACAGCACCAGAGATGATGTTGTTTCCATACATGAGTGAACCAGCAACGGGTTCACGGATACCGTCGATGTCCACAGGAGGAGCACCAACGAAAGCGATGATGAAACAAACAGCAGCAGCAAGCAGCGTAGGAATCATCAGAACACCAAACCAACCGACATACAGACGATTGTTGGTGGAGGTTACCCAGTTACAGAACTGTTCCCAGGCATTATTAGAACGTTGTTGTGAAAGTGTAGCAGTCATTGTTTTGTACAGTTAGTAGGTCCATCAGGGAAATGGTGGAGATACTATTTCCTCGCCACCCTCAGGCGAGGATATGAGAGACGTGCTTTATACACCCTATAGGTCTCGGTTTGGGGTGTTTACAACAAAAACGGAATGTTACAGGTTCTTAAAGAACCGTTACATTCCGTAACGTGTTGATGTATTTATAATAGTACGGGTCTCTGGTTTTGTCAAGCCCTTTGGACAGTTCAGAAAATGTCCTCGTACCAAAAGTTTTCCCAATCCTCTTCCGTTGCTTCGTAGATTGGGCATGGTTCTTCCATTAGAAGATCGTTCTTTGCTTTAGCAACTCTTTCTCTGAGTTTCTTAAAGTCATCATCTTCCATAAGGTTATCAATGAAATCTAAATCTTTCATTCCCTATACTCCTGAAGAATTTCTAGAACTTTGCCAAGGGCATAGTGAGCACCATCATGCCATTCTCCAGATTCATTCTGATGTTGACCATTATATAATGCCGATTTGAGTTTGTACACTCTGGATTCAATGTCAATTTTTCTCATTTGATTTCTTGGCATTTTCTAAACGGTTTAGTATGTTCTCAGTATCCAAATCAAGTTGCTTTTTGAGTTTTCTTCTCATTCTCCACATAATAAACATAATGTATTGATATTTAATTTGAAGTTCTATGTAAGCAAATACTCTCATAGTTCCTTCAAATCCTGCATATGCAATCATTAACATGAGAATTGCAATAAGCAGGTATGATTCTAGAATGATTGAATTCATTAGGTTGGATACATACTACTAATTATAATCACCAAGTTGAGAGTGTCAACTTAAAGTTCGTGTCTCCTGACAGAACCCTTAATTCCGTTTTCCTTTACAAATGATTTTGCTGCTCTCTGAGTGTCAAAGAGTTTTGCAAATCTAGGATCTAAATTCCATTTGTGGGCAGACATCAGATACTCAGTCCTGCCATCATTTTTTCTGGTGACTTTCCAAAGAATGTTGTTTTCGTTATCAGCTGACATAGTAATCAATAATTCGATACCATTATTTATCAATAACTAGCATCTGGAATTTGATACTCAGTATAGCAAGGTTGAACTTCCCAATGTTGCCAGTCAACTTTTCTTTCTGCGATCATGTTTTCCATTTCATCCACAGTTAAAGAGTGGGCAACTAGTTCGTTAGTTCCTTTTTTATAAATGTGAAACAATTGATCAAACATAGACCTCCTTGTAAACAATAAAAAAGGGACCGTTCTGTTAGTTGGCAGAGGTCCCTTGGCTTGCGCCGACGATATTCAATTGTATTTATTCTTCGCCAGATTGTGTCATCGCAGAAGCACCCACAAATGTAACAAACATAATGGCAGCAACTACTAACAATCCCATTACCATACCCCAGGAATGATTTGCCCAGTGGTCATGTAGGTGCCAACAGCAATGACGAAACCGAGCATTGCAAGACGTGCGTTGAGGATCTCTGCCTCAGGGGTGAATCCGAATTTCATTGTTTTTTCTCCAGTGTAGTGTTTGTAATGATGATCTTCTGACCATCGTGAGTGAATTGTAGTTCATCGTCAGGATGCCACAGTAACTCGTTATACAAATCGTCGAGTTTCTGCATGTCCTCATAGAGTGCGTTAGGGTTAGGCATATTGTTCTACTAGTTGTCTAATACTTTGGGTAATGCCCATACCACCTACTCGTTCTTCTAACTTATTACCATTCTCATCAGTAATAATAAGAACAGGAGTAGCAGTTACCCCATATTGTTTTGCAAGATCAAGATTCTCTTGAGGAATAGGGACATCACTAAAGTCCTCAAGGTCAATCTTTTCAACCATGCTGGTATCTACTTTGATAGATTTAAAGTATTTGTCTACCAGAGCACAAGGACCACAAGATTGTTTAGAAAAAAGATAAAACTTATTCTGCATGATGTGCTTTTAGATCTGGATTAGGTTTACTTGGTTCAAATGGAGAACGCGAATTGTTTTTAATCACGATAAAAGCATCTTTATTATACTTGTAAGTGCCATACTGAGATGACCACTTCTCGTTATAACCTTCGGGTTGATGAATCCCAGAAACTGCAGACCCACCAATCTCAATCACAATATCATCCTTGGGATCCCACCCAAGGGTATCAAATGCTTCGTAAATATTCATCAGTAAAGTGCTTCTTCCTGGTCAGTAAGAACAACACAGTCGCTAGTGGGATACGAAACACAGGTAAGAATAAACCCTTCAGCAATTTGATCATCATCAAGGAAGGATTGATCACTCTGGTCTACCGTACCCGAGACGAGTTTTCCTGCACAACTCGAACAGGCACCAGCTCGGCACGAGTAGTTGAGGTCAACGCCTGCTTCTTCAGCAGCATCGAGAATATACTGATCGTCAGCACACTCAAAAGTAGTTTCAGTTCCATCGGGAGTTTTGGTAGTGATGTTAAACATTAGTAAGTTTCGCAAAGTTGTTCTACAGATTTTGCCAGTGTCACGAAGAACACGACACTAAGAATTGTAAAGAAAATTGCTGTCATTGTCAAGTCCTTTGTCAGAAAATCCCAAAAAAGAGTTTGCCAGTGGCAGCGTAGGAGATGGCACCAGCGATGATGCCCATCATTGCCCAACGACCATTATACATCTCAGTCATCTGCATGGGGGTACGAAGTCCTTTACGGTTGTATTCTTGATACACCATGTCAGGTTCCTTTGCCCACATGTTGTTTTGACCGAGTTCGTTGGTAGTAATCATTGTTTTGTAACGAAGTGTAACAATATTATATAGTAATTGTTAAGAGATGTCAACCCCCTTATGTCAGGGTGTTCTCACTTGGGAAGTTTGAGTCACGATCTTCGGTAAGGAAAATAGGGTCCATGGCACGATGTCCCATCATCAGGGACTTCAGTTCTGCCCACCTGTCTACGTGCTTCTTATGATAGTTGATCCACTCGTCACAGATAGACAGCATATCTTCATAGCAGAAACGGGGATCAACTTCCTCATCTCCCATGTAGTCAGTGATGCAGTCGTCCATCCTGCTACGACGCTGCCTAGCGTACTCAGCATTCCAATCAACGTTTAGTTCAGGGCGTCCTTCGATAGTCATGTGTCAAATAAAAAAGACCCCTGCATCGTAGCAGAGGTCTTAAGGTCTGTCAAGAGGGAAATCAAGTTTTCATAATAAATGCAAGAGCATAGTATGGTGGTCTGTTTTCGTGATAGTTATCTCCACCCTTATTACCTGTAGTACTTGATGGCGATTGGTTAACAGCATCACCAGATCCAGATCCAGCCATGTCTTGTCCAGGACCAGGAGAACTTGATGAGGTGTAGGTGTGATTATGCTGTGCAAGTTCAGCAACAGTCAATTTGTGAGCAACTTCACCACCAGTATTACCAACACCATACGTTCCACTAAGAGCACCAGTAGTAACATTAAATGTTACTCCAGTTCCAGTATTATCACTAGCACCAACAATAAATCTAGCTCTCAAATCTGGAGTTCCATTAGTTCCATCACAAAGAACCCAATCGGTAGGAATATTGGCAATCGTTCCAGACCACATGACGATACCGCCAGATGGGAAGAAATTAATAGATGGATCTAATTTGGCAAGAGTAACTGACTCATCATTAATCTTAGCAGTTGTGACTGCAGAATCATTAATCTTTGCAGTGGTTACTGCAGAGTCCGCAATCATTGCAGTTTGAACTTGAACTTCACTAACCGCCCCACCTGCAGAAGTAGACCCAAGAACTCTATTCGCAGTTACTACATTTTGTATTTTACCATAAGTCACAGCATCGTTATTAATCTTAGCAGTGGTCACTGCTGAATTTTGGATGTCAGCGGTACGTACACCATCGGAAATAATTTCTGTAGTACCGACTGCATCTGTTGCAATTTTAGCTGCATTTACAGCAGAATCTTCTATACCTGCTGTAGGAATTTGATAAGGCATTACTCTAAGAGTTTTCTTTTATTTATTAACTTTATCAAATACAAAGGGTCCATTTGTAGATCCCCACTTCTGTTCCTTTGTTTCTGGATCCAATCCAGCATCAATAACTTTGTAGTAGTTTGGTCCCATCTCAATCCTGCTGATCAAAATAGTTCCTTTGAAAATACACCCATCAATAGTACTACCTCTATAAACATCACCCTGCTTCTGAAATACCAGATCACATTGATCATTCTTTACTATGATGATTGGACCCCTATCAATTATCTCAATTATCTTCTCACGATATGGTTTAGGGTCGTGACTATATCTCTGGGTTACATGAAACTTATTATCTTCAATTCGTTTGTGAGTCAGAAGAATATGGGCAAAAGAAGTTGGACGACTAGATGCCTGTCGCCAGTTATTATATTCTCCTTCAAACCATTCGACAAATTCCATAGTAGTAATTAGGAAAGCGAGGTATCGGATTCGAACCGACGACATCTAACTTGGAAGGATAGCGTTCTACCACTGAACTAACCTCGCAAAAAAGGGGGAGGTCAATCCCCCTGGACACATGCACGCCACCTGTTTTAGTTTTAGTTGCAAAACAGGAAATCAACCACACGGAAGGGGTCGTTTGGATCCACCACTTGCTCTTTAACTGGAAGCAAGAAACCAGGCGGGAGAGAGATCCCATCCGCACCACTTGCTCTTATGGAAAAGCAAGAAACCCGAGGGGTCTAAACCCATCCCGACCAGGGTTTTTAACGTCTCTCCATGACGATCAAGCATACACTCCAGATTCAATCAAATCCGATTCAACGTTGTCGAGGATTACATTGTAATCATCTTCAGGGTCATCATAAAGTTGAACACCTTGGTCTTCGTAAAAACGAATAAGCTTCTGATAGAGTTTCGGATACTCTTCGTCTAGGGCGATAGCACCTTCGACAGCAGAAGTCAGTTTCTTGAGATCAGATTTGAACTTAGAATGAAATTTTGAACGAGACATTGCCTTTGTTGTTTGACAAGTAGATTGTAAGTGAATGGAGGAGATTTTGTCAACCCCCAATCGGAATGACAGGATTCGAACCTGCGACATCTCGCTCCCAAAGCGAGTGCTCTACCAAACTGAGCTACATTCCGTTGATTACCTGATGAATTATACACCCATCAGGCAGTTTTGTCAAGAGTTAAACTCTTCGTTTCTTCGACGGTCAAGATACTCAATAATTTCAGAGCGCCATTCCATCAATTCGTGAAAGCACTTTTGATTATGAGCACATTGACGAAGTTCGTGATCTGGTTTAAGAACACTTTCATAAAAAAGTCCAAGGGCATCTCTACGTTTTTCGTGTTTCTCGTTCATTTTACCTCAAAGTCGAGTTTGCGAACCTTTCGTTTCCTTCGGTTCTCTTGGTATTCTAAGTCACTTTTGCTCAGAACACCAGTGGTTTTTACATTTTCTTCAGAATTGATCATGATGACTTGAGACAGATCAACTGCTGTTATTTTTTCTCCGTCCAACATTACTTGATTGGGACATCCACAGCATTGTGGTTTCGTTGATTTCTTCAACTCTGTATTGCAATTCTTGCAGCGTATTGTTAACATGATTTATCATACCTCTTATATTCTCAAGTTCTATTAATACCTTTTTTAATTTCTTAGGTTTCATTTATTTATGAAGGTAATGGGCGATGAGGGATTCGAACCCCCGACATCCTCCGTGTAAAGGAGACGCTACTACCGCTGAGCTAATCGCCCTGGCGACTCAAGTAGGATTCGAACCTACGACCGACTGCTTAGAAGGCAGTTGCTCTGTCCAGCTGAGCTATTGAGTCTTGAACTCCCTAAGAATACCATAGAGAGAGGGTGATGTCAACCCCTAAGAAAAATTAAATTTCTTAGTGTAATCGTATGCATATTGTTGACGATATCCTTTGATGCCCCAACCTAACCAGTAGTAAGCAGCAACCATATACTGATCAACAGTACGACCAGGACCTTCAAACTCTGGAAGATAACGTTGGAATACGGATTCGTTAATCATGTAACGAGTCTGACCTTCAATAGTAGAAGGATCACAATCATACCTGGCACAAAATTTACCAAGATTGTTATAACGATTTATGCTGGTCCACTGAATAAGACCATACCCCCCGCTATGGCAAGCGTTGTAAGGAACTCGAGCCCCTCCCTCGCATATGTTGGGATGGAAGTTGCTTTCCGATTTAATATTTCCCATGATCGTAGCAAGTGCATTGCGATCTGAGATTCTGGTTTTTGCTTGAAGTTGTTCAAGGACATACTTTTCGTTGTCGTTACATCCAGGACACTTCCAAGATGCCCTATAGGGTTGGACTTCAATAACTTGTGCCTGGGGTTTAGGTTCAGGAATAATAAAAAATAATGAGGTAAGTAAACTAATCATAAGTGAAATAATCTTTTCGGTAGTATCTACCAAGAACATTGCTGTTGTAATATGCAGGAGTACCATCGTCTAAACTTTCTGTTAATACATTGTTAACAAATAGTTGTCTGGTTTCTTCATAGTTACATTTACCCAATGTAGTATGAATACTAAGCATTTCACGCTTAAAATATTCTTTCCCGGTAGTTTTAATTTCTTCCTTTAGTTCTGGACAAGATCCGTAGTATTTTTTCCAATCGGATTCTTGTTTAGTTCTTCGGGCATGTCCTTTCTTTTTACGAAAAGACCAAAAATATTTTCTACCAATATATTTTCTATTATTGGTAGTATTTGTTATTAAGTATACAAATCCATAATACCCATTAATATCTTCAGTGTCAAAAATTTTACCCTGATAGATCCACGGGTTATCATACTCTTTCATAAAATAGGTGACAACCTATTTTATTTATCAATCAGATATCATGTATCTGATTTTCATGATTTGATACTTAAACATATCTCCTAAGGTGGTAGGACCCACCTTAAGAAGCATCCAATCTTTATGTTTTAATTCAGGGTCGGCAAGTGCTTTTAGTTTCCAAGTCATAATTGGAAACCACCAACATCAATTTTATCCTGCTTAATGCCACCAATAAGATAAGACTCAATTTCAGTTTCTTGAGGAGCAACTTGCATACCCTTAGAGGATAACCAATGCTCTGTCCAAGGAAGTGGGTTGGTTTTAGCAGGAATATCGTATTCGGGTTTCAAACCAATTGCCTTCATACGACGATTAGCGATCCATTCAACATAATTGTAAAGAAGTTTGTCATTGAGACCAATCATAGATCCATCTTTAAACAGATGCTGTGCCCATGCTTTTTCTTCATTGACACAGCGTTTAAACATTTCTCTTACAAAAGGTTCTTCTTCTTTAGCAATTTGTTCAAATTCTGGATCATCTCCATCCCTCCACTTGTTGAGGATGTTCTGAGTAATGACAAGATGCTGGTTTTCGTCTCTGGCGATGAGAGAGATAATTTTAGCGGATCCCTCCATAAGTTTGAGTTCACCAAACGCAAATGAGCAAGCGAACGAGACATAGAATCGAATACCTTCCAAGATGTTGACATTAGCAATGGCTCTATAGAGTTTTCGTTTGAGAGACATCCTCTCATACTTCCCAGCATAGTGACCTTCAACTGCTAACTCCCACATTGTACTGTTATCGTACTGGTGTGCAGAGTTTATGAAATCATCGTAAGACTCTGTAACAGAAGATGCCCTGGAAAGAATCTTTGGATCTGTTTGAATGGTATCAAATATAGCAGAAGCGTCAGGATATACATTCTTAATAATGTATGTATATGATCTACTGTGAATCATCTCCATAAACCCCCATGCTTCCATACATGCTTCTAACTCAGGCAGAGAGCAATAAGGAAGAAATGCAAGTCCAGGACCACGACCCTGAACAGAATCCAAAAGAATTTGATACTTTAGATTACTGGTGAAAATATGCTTCTGAGCATCAGTAAGTTTTAAATAGTCGTTTCTATCTTTTTGAAGGGAGACCTCTTGGGGTCTCCAGAAATAACTAAGTTGTTGTTCAGTAAGTTTATCAAAAACTGGGTATTTAAAATTATCATACCTCTGAACTCCAAGAGGTTTGCCAAAAAACATTGGTTGCTTTTTGAGATTGACAGTCTCAGTATTAAATACTGTCATTCCCTTTATCTGGGTGGGTTTGATATCTTGTTCAGATTTTACAAGATTCACAGTCATCTTCCTCCGTTTGTTTAAGTGCTTCTAAAATATCGTTAATTGATTCTTGAGGTTCTACATCTCCATCCTTCTTAATGTCATATGTGTTTTGATAGTAAGATGTCTTCCAACCGTACTTGTATGTAGTCAGTAAATCATTGACCAAAATAGACACTGGAATCTCATTGTTTTCATAATTTTCAGGATTGTAACTCCAGTTTCCAGAGATTGCTTGGTCAAAAAACTTCTGCATAACAGCAACCAGTTTAATATATCCTTCGTTAGAAGGCATGTCCCAAAGAAGAGTGTAATTATTCTTCAGACTCGCGTACTGAGGAACAATCTGCTTAAGAACCCCTTTCTTTGACTTTTTAATGGACATGTATGCCCGAGGTGGTTCGATTCCGTTTGTGGCATTTGACACAACGGAACTGCTCTCCGAAGGCATCTGTGCGGACAGTGTTGAGTTCCTGAGACCATGTTCGGTAATAGATGCTCTAAGAGATTCCCAATCATACAAATATTCTGGTTCTACTAATGTATCTACGTCCTTTTTATATGTATCAATAGGAAGAATTCCATCTGCATACTTTGTACGATGGAATGCTGCACATGCACCTTTCTCCTTTGCCAGTTGATTAGATGCTTTCAGCAAATAATATTGAAGTGTTTCAGAAAGTTTGTGCGTGGCAATCAAAGACTCTTGATCTCCATACTTAAGACCGTGTTTTGCCAACCAGTGAGCAAGACCAATAAATCCAATTCCAAGAGACCTACGTGCCTTTGTAGCACGTTCTGCTGCCTTCACAGGATATTCTTGATAATCAATCAGTTCATCAAGCATACGAACGCTCAGATCGCATAGTTCTTCCATATCAGAGAACTGTTTAATCTTACCAACATTGATAGCAGCAAGAATACACAGTGCAATTTCCCCGCCTTCATCTTCATAGTGTTGAATAGGATCTGTAGGAAGAGTAATTTCTTGACAAAGATTACTCATATAAATTGAATCTTTGAATGAAGAATGACTATTGCAATGGTCGATATTCATAATATAAATACGACCTGTCTCCATTCTCTCCTTCAAGATGTCCAGAATGAGTTTTTGAGCATTAATAGTTTTTCTTGGAATAGACTCATCTCGTTCATAATCCACATACAACTCGTCAAATCCATCACTACCAAAAGCATCATAAAGACCTGGAACATTGTGCGGACTGAAGAGGGTGATGTCTTCGTTTTTGATAAACCGCTCATAGAAAATTTTACTAAATTGGATACTATAATCTAATCCACGAACTCGGTTATCCTGCGTTCCTTTATTATTTTTTAGGACAATCAGATCTTCGATCTCTTGGTGCCAGATTGGAAAGTGGACAGTTGCTGATCCGCCTCGGATGCCATTTTGTGTGCAAGATTTGACAGTTCCTTCATACATTTTGAGGAACGGGATAATCCCTGTATGTATAACTTCTCCCCCATTGATTTTGCTTCCGATGCCACGGATTCTGCCGAAGTTAAGACCGATTCCCGCCCTTTGTGCAACATATGAAAAAACAGCACTATTGCTATGAGGGATACTATGTTTGGAGTCATCAACATCAACAAGAACACAGCTTGCATATTGTCGAAGCTTAGTTCTAACTCCCGCCATGATAGGTGTGGGAATGTTGATTCTGTGTTTGGAGATGGCATCGTATAACCTCTTAACGTAGGACATTCTGGTCTCTTTGTTGTACTTGGAGAAAGAAACCAAAGCAATCATCATATACATCAACTGAGGGGTCTCATAAAGAGTTCCAGAGTCTCTGTCCTGTACGAGATATTTATCTACTACCTGCTGTAATCCAGCGTAAGTAAACAAAAAGTCACGATCATAATCAATCCATTCACCAGCAGCAGCAATTTCATCTTCAGTATAATCTTTGAGAATCATACCGTCATAGATTCTACGATCATGAACACTGTTCAAGATATGATCATAAAGGGAAAGTTTATCCCACTCAACACCATTTTGCTGAGACCACTTCTTACGAACACTAAAGAGAAGAAGGCGAGCAGCAACGAACTGATAATTATAATTTTCAGGAGTAATCAAATCATGTGCAGATTTAATTAAAATCTCTTGAATTTGTTCCGTAGTAATACCATCAAAAAATTGGATTCCTGATTGAATCTCTACTTGACTTGCAGAGACTCCTGCAAGACCCTCACAAGCGGCATCTACCATCTTATGAAGTTTATCGAGTGCAATGGGTTCAACGTTACCATTGCGCTTTTTAACCTTGAATCCGTTTGTCATACCTTTTTCCAATGCGTGAGTTTAAGAGTTGCTTGTAATCCTTTATACCGGTTTGAGTCTACCAGAGTTTGAACATCATGTCCAGCAAGTACCATATCGTTTAAGTCTTTTTCCTTGATGTCATGGGGGAAAATTACTACTTCATTTCCCTTTCCAATTGTCGTTTCAATTCTATTGACAATTTCTCGGTTTCTCGGTTCGTTGTCGTAGACGAATATGAACTGATAATCCAGAGAGCTAAGGTCAACATCGCTACCACACATAGCGATAGAGTTCCCAAGGAAATGGGAGTCGAAGGGTCCTTCTGTGACATAAACTGGTTCCTTAGAGTCAATACGATCTAATCCATAAATCTTTGGTTTGTTTTCATCCAAAATAACTGTAATGTATCTAATGGTAGCAGTTGGAGACAAAGATCTCCCCTGATACCCAATGATACCATTTTTATCCTGCAAAGGAATAATTATTCTGGGTTCATCGTACTTCGTATCTTCGAATACTTTTTTGTGTTTGTTTGTCCATTGCTTAAATTCTGGACAATAATAGAATAAATTAGAAGGCAATTTTCGTCCTTCAATAAATCTACGAGCGATGTGTGTTTTATTTAGATCTGATATTTTTTCGAGTTCAGAAAAAATATCTTTGTTTTCAAACACAGGTGGTTTGAATTCAAATTCGGGAGTTGGTACAGTTGTTCCTTTCCCAGTAGCACCATTCTTGTATGATTCAAGAACATATTCAGAAAACAAAGAAGAATCGTTATCCTTCAAAAAGTTTGCAAGAGTTCTACCCACACCACAGTTATGACACTTATAGATGTAGGAACCTTTCTTCTGAAAGAAATACCCCCTTGCACGATTCTTGTTCTTTTGGGAATCGCCACAATAGGGGCATCTGAAGTTGTAGGTGTTATTTGTCTTTTTAAATTTTTGAAGTTTGTAGGATACTAAAGAAATGTACTTTGTATCAAGATACAACATGGACTACTGGCGTTTTTTCCAGCATAGCAGTCTTATCGACGGGTGTCAAGGTCCAACCGAACATTGGTAACAGTTGAGCGATTGTCACAATGGTGCTCAGGACAGCACCGGCTATCAAGGCATACTTCTGATTTTCTTCTACCTTGTGTTGTATTTTAGAAATTCTTTC
>Ga0255751_10004253_pt1 | contig 12983 bp, 4 predicted proteins | sample 071ome_20_FD_179951 | JGI IMG/M metagenome (GOLD analysis project Ga0255751, IMG submission 179951) | Coastal salt marsh microbial communities from the Groves Creek Marsh, Skidaway Island, Georgia - 071412BT metaG (version 2) | ecosystem: Environmental > Aquatic > Marine > Intertidal zone > Salt...
TTAGGTCAAGCGAGACATTTAGTGGAAAACAGGTTCAAGAGTTTCTATCAGTTCGACAAAGGACAGTTCGCGCTCACCTTGACCACCGCGCGCACCCTCACTGTACAGATTACTGGTGCCGTGGAAAATCCAGGCACTTATACCTTGAGCGCCTACAACACCGCATTTAACGCTTTGATGGCGGCCGGCGGCCCAAATGCTTTAGGGACGGTGCGTAGTATCCAGGTCATTAATGGGCGCAACGTTAAAGAATTAGACGTGTATCAGTTTTTGTTTAACCCGAAGAAGCAAGGCGACTATTACCTTCAAAACAATGATGTCCTTTATGTGCCGTTCACAGGCAACCTCGTCGAGATTGAAGGTTCGGTGAAGCAAAAAGGAATTTTTGAAATGAAGGACAACGAAAACTTTGACGAGCTCCTTTCCTATGCCGGAGGTTACATCAGCGATGCCTTAGAAGGTGAGATTCAGTTAGTCCGAAAAGACAATCAGGGTTCTTTCGTGAAAGAATACAGCGGAGATGCCCTCAATAGCCTGACGTTCGAAGACGGCGATAAAGTGATCGTGGCCACTCAAACCTCAGACAAAAAAGACTACGTCGAAGTGAAAGGCGCAGTGAACTACCCCGGTATTTACGGGATACGCGATTACCCGGGTCTAAAAGCCTTGCTAGAGAAAGTTGATCTTCGCGAGGAAAGCCGTACCGACATAGCCTACCTTCTTCGTATCGCACCAAACGGGGTGAGTTCAGTTCGGTCGTTCTGCCCCTCAGAGGTATTGTCCGGAAATCTAGACATTACTCTCGAGGCAGAAGATGTCATCCAGATACTCAACCAACGCGACTTTACGGATTCAACAATAGTCAGCGTCAGTGGTGCCGTGCGTAATATCGGTAGCTACTATATCGACTCCAACGTGACTGTTGCCACCTTGATCAACCTGAGCAACGGACTGAAAAAAGAGGCCAAGAAAGATATAGGCTATGTGTACCGCACCTACCCTAACGGAGAAACGCAGGTCATCCCAGTAGCGCTTGACAATACCAGCTTCACCTTCCAAGACCGCGATGAATTGCGCATCCTTTCAGAGAAGACCTTCTACGACGGCGCTGTTCTCAGTGTCAGCGGCGAGGTGAAAACACCACTAGAAATTCCTTACGACAAGAACATCACCTTGGCCCAGGTCATCGAACTCGCAGGAGGACTCACCTTCGCAGGGGATTCAGCGCAATTGATTGTTTATCGCATGCCCTTCAGTGGAGCCTCTATTGGAGATTTAGAGGAAATCACGTTGAACTTGGCCAATGACGGTGCTCAAACCTTTCAGCCCTTTGACGCCTTGGTCGTACGACGCAAATATGGCTTTGAGTTCCAAGATTACGTGACCATTCGTGGTGAAGTGAGCTACCCCGGTCGTTATGCCATTCGAAAAGGGGAAACTGTCAAGGACCTCATTCGCAAGGCCGGCGGCATCACCCCTGAGGCCTTCCCGGAAGCGGCGCTATTTACACGCGACGGTAAAGGCACCGTATCCATTCATATTGACCGCATCTTACGTAACAGCCGTTCCTACGATAACATTGCATTATTGCCGGGCGATGAGATTAACGTCCCTAAGAAAGATTACACGGTAGAGATTCGTATGGCCAACACCGAAGCCGAAAACTACGGTCTATTCTCTGACCGCTACGCGGGAGAAAGCATGCACGTTGCCTATATATCTGGTAAAAATGCTCGATGGTACGTGAATAATATGGCAGGCGGCTTTGGCGAGAATGCGAAGCGCACCAATACTACAGTGATCTACGCGAACGGCGTCTCAAAAGACTACAAGTTCTGGAAGCTCAAAAATCGCTATCCAAAAGTGAAGCCGGGCGCCATGGTTGTGGTAGGAGCAAAACCTGAGAAAACCAAAGAACAGAAAGAACGAAAAGAAATAGACTGGGTAGGGTTCTCTCAAAACCTTATCGCCCAAGTCACCTCTGTTTTAACGGTGTACACGCTTGCTACGAAGCTGTAATCTCGAATCATATTAAGAGGACATTATGTTTAACCCCCTGCCCCATGTGTAGGGGGTTTTTCGTGCATTTTGTCTCGAATGATAGCAATAAGTCTCCCTACCTTTACAAGACCAAACTAGACTTAAGAAATGCGAATACTCTTTTCCTGTTTCCTCCTTTGTTGTGCCCTGTGCTCTCATGGGCAATCCTTAAAATTTAAATCCGAATTAGACGGAAAGGCAGAGAAAAAGACATGGGTGAAAAGCCAGGGTCTGGAAGTTCGAATTGAAGGAGATGTAGAGAAATTAGAGTTGCTTCTAAAAAACACCTCGGAAAATTACATCGTGGTCGAAGCGGATAATTTCACGCTGATCCATCAGACCGGCATCAAAGACAAGCTTTGCGGCCCTGCATTAATATTGGGACCGGGTCAGAAAAAGCACATTGTATTAGAACTCTGTGATCACAAGGGTAAAAAAGGACTTTTCGGCCTCTATCGAACGTACGAGTCCAACCAATCATTCGAGGAAAGCACCCTCTTCCTAGTGGATAAAAAGTTTAAACTTCAACTAGGCAACATCTTGGTGGATTTTTACACAGGCCGCTAAGTACTCCACTCCCGCACCTTTCCATATATAAAGGGAATTAGATATTTTCGTAATCATGTATAAGGATTACGTCATCTTAGCGACCACATTGCTGATCATCGCATTGGTTTTTGCGGGGATTAGGGTGCGCAAGTATAATTGGCCCTACCTATACTTTCTCTCGGGAATAGTTATTGCTTCGTTGCTTTTCACCGACCCTGACCTTGTCGGGAAGAGATTCATTAATATTCTCTACCCGCTGTTTGTACCGGTCTTGTATATTGTGGGTCCTGGAATTTATGGTTCTGTACAGCCCGTTGAGACTCGCCGTAATCCTTGGCATATTATTCATTACCTGCCTATGTTCATAGGCTACCTGATGATTCTGCTTCATTGGTTTTTGGCCGAACAGAACTATCACCAAAGCGTGTTCGATGGCCGCCAGTTTCAGTTTGAGACGAACCACATGTTTTGGCCTTTTACCGATAAGTTTATTTTGATGGGGTATCCATTTTTCACCGCAGGGTATTATCTATTAACCATCCGAAAACTTAGAGAGCACGGAGCTCATCGCAATCAATACATTTTACCCGTAGGACTTCTTTGTTCTACCCCCATTCTCTTTGATGTGGTATTTGATTATGTCTACGGGTATGGGTTCTTCTTGCAGGATCCGAATTTGCAGCGCTACTTGTTGCTGCCTGCGGTGTTCATCATTTTTTGGGATGTGATTATTGTGAAGCCGCCGAAGCCGACGGAAGCATCAGAAAAAAATACCTTTGAAGAAACCCTGTTGAATTATCCGGACGAATCATTGGTTTCAGAAAGGTTGATGTTGGAATATTTAGAGGAATTGGTCGAAGGGAACGGCCCTACTTTAGCGAAAGTCTTGCATTCAAGAACAGATTTTGTACGCGCGTCCAATTTTTCCAAAGATCAGTGGGAAACGTTCTTTGCCGAAACCCGCACCAGCTGGAATTTCCTCAAAAAGTTTGTGCGCATTCAGAAGGCCGTCGTCCTGATGGAGGAAGGGTTTTTAAATGAGGGTAATGTGGATGAACTTGCCCTTGAAGTGGGGTATTCCACCCGAGCATCTTTGTACCTCGCCTTCCGTCAGATTATGGGGGTCCCGTTGCCAGAATATCGGTTGGAGCGGGAGATATAATCGGTCACTCATTACCCTTCAAATGGGTCGTATTTTGACTTATCTTGTATCCAAACTTAAAATCCTACGCCCAATGCGTCACGTTTTCCTTGCTATTGCACTTTTTGTAAGTGTTTCATTGTCCGCTTCACACCTATTAACGGGCCATTTTTCGTTTGAGCATCAAAATACCGGTTCAAATACAAGTACATACAAGGTGACTCTTCACTTATATCGTGACCTCAATGGGATTAATCTTCCTTCAAGTACAACGGTATACTATAAAAAGTTAAACCAGACTACAACGAGTAGCATTACACTGAATCAAAACAGTAATAATTCGTATAATCTCACTGCGAATTGTGGGTCAAACTTTGGCGTTGGTGTGGTGAGTTATGAAGGCACAGTAACAGTGGATAATAACAGCGGTTATGATTTCTATTATTCTACTTGTTGTCGACCCGCTTCTATTTCTAATTTATCCAACCCCTCTTCCCAATCAACTTACATTACCTCAATACTCGTTACAGGGAAACCGGCCATTCGCTCGTACAACAATAGTCCCCCTATTCAACCTGGAATATCAACGGCCTATGTAAACAATACCTTCCCTTTCGAAATTTGTCAGGCAGACCCAGATGGTGATAGTCTATCCTTTCAGATCGTTCCTGCTAAAAGCGCCGCAACTACCAACATTGCTTATGCAACTGGATATAGTAATGCAAATCCACTAGGCACTGGAAGTAGCGTAGCTATTGACACTGCGAATAGATTGATTGTAGTGAATTCAGGAGTTCAGCAAAATTCGGTGGTAAACGTAAAAATTATTGAGTGGTCGAAAGACACCACCGGCACGTTTAAAATCATGGGAGTGACAGAGCGTGAAATTCTGTTCAATATTGTGGCAGCGCCGACCTCCACACCTTCTAATGTAAGCGCGACTGGCGCCGTAGGAAGCTACGGCACCAAAGAGGTGCTCGTGACCACGGCCGCTCCAGTGTTCCCCACCAGCGGAAACTTCGACGGTGTCCAAGTACAACTCTTCGACGGCAACGGCACCGCAAATTCGGTCACCGGAAGCACCGTCATGAGCAGCAGCTACCAAGCCTTCGCCTTCCACACGGCCGATACCTTACAGCCTGGTCCTTATACCATGATTTTTGCTGAGAACGTGATGGATTCTATGGCCATCAGCGGCTACTGTGGCAAGCGCCTTATCGACACCATCTCTTTCTTCGTAGCGCCACCTCCACCGGTATTGGTCGGTCCTTCAGATTCGATCTATGGTGCGAACGCGACCTACAACGTGTTGAACTACCAATGGCTCGACAGCGCTTCGTTCTCTATTACGAACGGAACCGTAGTTACTTGGCAACCGGATTATTCGCAGTTCGACATCGCCTGGGGTCCAGCCAACGCTACCGGAACCTTCACCCTCATCGGCTACGCAAATGGCAGCTCTGATACCGCCACCGTGACCGTAGAAGTGAACGGCATCGGCATCATCGAATGCTTCGGCGACCTCGCCCTGTACCCAAATCCAGCACGCGATCTCATTCACATCGCCGGCGCCCTTGAAGGCACGACCTACACCCTCTCCGACCTTAGCGGTCGCGTGATGGACCAAGGCCTGCTCGAAGGCGGACGACTCCCTGTCGCTCATCTTCCAAGCGGCACCTACGTATTGGTGCTCGACGGCGCTACCCCATGGGTTCAACGCGTACAAATCCTACATTAAGGCGTTTAGAAAACGTGATAAATGTTATCGCTTAGGCTCGCTTCACACCGTAACTTTATGGTGTGAAAGCGACGCTTTTGCATTAAATCCTATCGTATGAAAGTTCTAGTCCCTACTGATTTTAGCGACACCGCAGCGAGCGGACTACGCTATGCCTTAAGTTTTGTAGCCAATTACGGCAGCGGAAACATCCACGTGCTCCACACCGTCGAAAAAGAAGCCGATCTCGCCGCTGCACAAGCCCAGCTCGACACCTTCTGCGACATCGACACCCCCGCCGGCATCACCATCACCCACAACATCACCGTGGGCGATTACAATGAAGCTATAGGACAAGAAGCCGAAGCCCAACAATGTGCCCTGATCATCATGGCCACCAAAGGCGCCCACGGCATCCAAAAGCTCGTCGGCTCTCATGCCATGAAAGTGGTGAGCAGCAGCAACATCCCACACATCATTACCCAACGTGAAGTCTACGACGACGAGGTCCTCGACCGCATCGCCGTGCCCATCACCCTAGAGCGTGAAGACAAGAAAATCCTGAGCACCGTAGCCGCCATCGCCAAGCCCCTTGGCGCCGCAGTCCTGCTCATCTATGAAGATAATCGCGACGAGTTCCTCGGCGCCACTATTGCTCGCAACCTAAACTTTGCCAAGAGCTACCTCCGCAACAGCGGCATAGAAACCCAAGCCATCGACGTAGGCCACGACCTAAGCTATGATGAGGCCATCATCAAATACGCGGCCGCACACCAATGCGACCTCATCGCCACGGTCAACCACCACAACGACGGCATCCTTAACCTCTTCGGAGCAAACTTCGACCAAAACCTGCTCGAGAACATCGCACACATCCCTATCCTCACGGTGGATGCCCGCAACCACGAGCACGTCAACGATATCTTTATGACAACGAGATAACCCGGGACACACTCTCGGCGCACTTGAACCGAGCTCGCACCCCTGGCCTTGGAAGATTAAAGGTTATAACGCGACCCCTAGCTGCAAAGCTGGGGGTTTTTATTTGCAAAAATCCCGACGAGCCTGGGACCTGCCGGGATTTCTAAATACTCGTTTGATAAAAAAGCCCCGGCTCGCTTTCGCTCACCGGGGCTTTTCAACCTACGTTATTGTTCTTAATCTAATAATACGACTCTGAACCTATTGCCTGCGACATTAAGCCAGTAGACGCCGCTAGGGTAATTGGACAAGTCTAATTGCATTTCCCAATCCTCAGTACGGCCCGACGCTACTGTAGCGCCTGTCATATTGTAAATCACATAATCGCCCAAGGCTTCTTCCCCTTGCACAATCAAACGTCCTTGCGTTGGGTTCGGGTAGAGTCGGATGTTCGATTTCACAATATCCTCAATGCCGATATTCGTACGGATTTGAAGACTCGCGGTATCGTTACAATAGCCGTTGCTTTCCACTACCGTTAATGACCCCGTTGTGTCTTGGGTCCACATTACCGTGGCAATGTTTGTTCCTTGTCCAGAAATAACCGCACCGTTAACGGCCGTCCATTGATAAGTATGACCAGGTGTCTGTGTTACTACGTAATTGTAATTCGTCAATGGTACAATTCCCACCGTATCACCGAGAATTTGTGATGTCGTTGGGAATGGGTGTAACGTAATGTCCTGAGTTGAAGAAGTGGCGTTACAACCGAAAGAATTGGTCACATCTAAAACTACACTCGCACTCTGGCCTACTGTGATACTTTGAGTCGAATCACCTGTACTCCAGTAGTAGGACAAACCAGAATTTCCTGATAACGTCACGCTATCTCCCGGACATAAATCTAATGAGCCGTTGATCGTCACATTAGGATTAGGATTTGGGTTTACTATCACCTCTATAGAGTCCGAAGCTGAAATACATCCTTTGTCGGAAACAAGCCCTACGTAATACATGCCAGAAGCTTTTGCAACTATACTCGCTGATGTATCCAATGTATTCCACAAGTGCATCGCACCCGCATCAGCAGAAAGAATCACCACAGAATCTCCTAAACAGAAAGTTGTAGGCCCTACAGCGTAAATAGAATCGTTTGGAAGCGGGTTAACAGTAATTTGAGCAGTGTCCAATTGTCTTATACATCCATTCGCATCAGTAACAACACCAGTAATAGCACTGGTACTACTAACGACAACCTGTTGCGTGGTATCACCTGTGCTCCATACATAAGATGCGTTACTCAACGCACCAACAATCACAGAATCGCCATCACAGAACTCAGTGTTTCCTGAGATGACCAAAGAATCTGATGGCAATGCATTCACCGTAATTGCAACAGTATCCGAGTAGTTCTGACATCCATTACTATCCGTCAACATCGCATAATAATCTCCAGAGACAAATACCGTTACGTCATCTGAAGATTCACCTGTAGACCACTGATACGTGTTTTGACCAGTTAAACTAAGAACCGTTGAATCACCATCACAATACACAGATGACCCCGCATTGGTGATCACTTCCACAGGTAAAGGATTTACCGTGACAGCAATGGTATCTGTCTGCACGGAACACCCATTTGAATCAGTGACTTCGGCCCAGTAAGAACCGCTTGTCGTGATCACAACATCTTGAATACTATCACCTGTATTCCAAGCGTAAGATGTATTTGTAGCGACCGTTAATTGAACTGAATCACCATCACAGAATGTACTGGCTGAACTTGCCCAAATAGTATCGCTTGGGTTCGCATAGTTCATCACTACTACTGTATCTGTTGTAGAAATACAACCGTTTGAATTTGTAACGGCTGCATAGTACTCACCTGGAGTAAGCGCAGAAATAGCACTGGTCGTATCACCTGTATTCCATATATAACTATTCAATGCATTAGAAGGCAGCGAAAGTTGAACTGTATCGCCGATACATGCCATAGCTAATGAAGAGCTTAGAATAGAATCTTGTATAGGCGCATCAACCTGAACATAGACCGTATCTGTAAGGAATTCACAACCATTAGTCCCAATGATCTTAGCCCAATATAAACCACTCTGTGAGGCATTTAGATATTGATTTGTGTCGCCTGTATTCCAAATAGTGGTCACTGATAAATCCGATGCGCTTATTTGAAGCGTATCACCGAAACAAATACTCATTGTATCACCCAATAAAGAAGTGCTTTCTATGGTCAAATCTATATTCTGATAATAGAAGTCAATAGGCGACAAGACACTAAAGGTGCCAAAATCATCAATAGGTGCATAGGTCATGTGGACTCTATGATGTCCTGCACTATCGCTTGTCACGAAATCCGCAACATTACCCCAAGTATGATCTCCTGCAGTACCAACAGATAAATCATCGATAATTAATGTATCCGCTAAAATATGGCGAGCCGATATCTTCCAATCTGGGAACTGGTTATCTGTACCTGATACGAAAGAAGGATTCGACTCGAACCATGAATAGAAAATAGTCGAGCGGTCTTCACTAAGCGTTGTATGAGGTCTGTTATATTCTGTAACAGGCCCATTGGTGACGTCGAAAGCGTAACCAAAATTCGCCACTTGGTCAATGACCATACATTTCCAGGAAATACCACCATCTTCTGAGAAGATATCTACCAAATGGTTAGACGCTAAGTAATAAGTAAAGTCTGCAGATGATTTAGCGAACACATTTACCAAAATGTGAGGATTGCCCAAGGCATCTACCGTCAAATCATGACCAGAGGCCGTAACAGTAGTCAGATTTAGAACGCTTTGACTTGAAAAGTTCGATTGTATTATATCTATTAGGCTATCCCCAGAAGTTATATCAATGAGGTTCTTTAGTACTGGACCTGATACCACGCCCCAATTGTTACCTCCGTCAATAGATTTAATTATCCTCGGGGCTATTGTCTTTCCTTGAAGTGCCAACGAATCGTAGGCAAGGACACTGATATAACCCGTTTTTTGATCGCCAGAGAAGAAGATTTTTGGGTTACTCATATACTTAGCTGTCGCCGTTGCTTTTGTTAATGGGAATTGGACAACCTCTTTTTGAACACTGTAGCTGTCTTGAACAAAGTCCTTTTGTCCCCGGAAGACGACCATGGTGTCCTTATAATAATAGGTATTACCATTGAGCGAATGTGTCCCTACACTCCAAGTTTTATTTCCGCTCGAATACATGTTTCCAAGCGTTACGTAACCATAAGAAGTATCCACATTCATGTCAGCGGATGAATCGGATATAGAGTAGGTGCCATAAAGCGCGCCTCCCCATCCATTAGATGCATTACCACTCAATGTAGGTGCCCAAACGGCAATTTCATTTTGTCCAGGATTTGTATTGTTTGGAGGCGAAACCATAGATACATGAGGATACCTTGCCGCACCTGGATAAGCATAACCACTGACAGAAGGATCCCAAATAGGTCCCATATTATAAGACCAATTATCGCCCGCATCTTGTGAATAATCTATACGCAATGACCCAGAACTATTGTCCCCATTACTGGAATAGTTGGATCTATGTATAAACACCAAAGATTTGGAAGATGGGTCGACCCATAAGTTCGTTCTGGGACTAAATCCAGCACCATAAACATTTGGAGCCGTTCCAATAGCAACCGAACCAGACGAATTATTATCCACGAATGTCGAGTCAAAATCTCCTGATTTTAAATCAGTATCCAACATCATATAATGATTCAATGTCAACGTATCTGATGATGAACTACATCCATTTAAATCCGTCACCGATAACCAATAGCTTCCAGGAGTATTCAAAGAAATTGATTGGCTTGAAGATCCTTGGTTCCAAGAATATTGACCGGCACTTCCTAGCGCGTTTACACTCAAGGTATCGTCGTAACAAATGGTGTGCGAACCAGTTACACTTAGATACACCTCAGGCAAATCATATGCCCTTACAATGAACTGCTCAAAGCGAACTGAATCACTTGAAGTCTGAATAGTATAGGCCGCTGAATCACTATTCGCCACAACTGTTATACTCTGTCCAGATTCACCTGAAGTCCAAAGGTTTGTCGTAGAGTTAACATAGGCGGTAGACAACGTTATTGAATCACCAAAACAGATATTTGTATCTAAGACTTGAGAAAAGTTTTGATTGGTGAAAATCTCATACTCATCTGCACCAATGTCTGGATTTGGGTGAAAACCTGAAGGTCTTACTTCACCATCTATATCCACATTCACAGCGGCAGAATCATCCCCATTATTATGAGGCAATACCCCTGTGGCATGCAAATCTGTAGCGCTTACAAATATTGGATCACCAGATAACGAGTTTTGATCTTTACTGCTATTATACCCTTGAAGTGTCAATAAATCAGAGGCATAGCTGCTATTTACATAGGCTAAATAGGATCCCGAGCCAAAATAGAGATTGTAATCCCTAGAGGCGTTCGAATAATAACTGTAAAGTGGATAGGTACCACCTTGTAGAATATTGTTTCTAATGTCCACATCCGAGCCATTATAATAATCGTACAAGCCATAATAACTACCTACAGCTGAATTATGATATACTTTTAGATTACTTCCATAGTATACCCTCATTCCATAATAACCTCCGTAGAACATGTTATTCGAAATTTCACTGTCAAAGGAGGCTGAAGAGGATGTACTTAAGTAAGACGCGTAAATGGAATAATAGCTCTCAATATTATTTTTTGTGAACTTACATCCATCTATGTTGTAGAGATATGCTCCATAATTATATGTATTGGCAAAATCCGAAATAGTATTTCCTTCAATGTCGATATTACGACCGTAATTGAAATATACCCCATAGTAATATGTATCTGATATAGTATTATCAGTTACAGCAATGTCTGTATGGCCTCCTGAATTTGATGAAGAGCCATAAAATACCACTGCATAATATCCACCTATGATGGTGTTGTTAGAGATCGAAATATGACTCTCCCCGTCCGTTACAACGGAATGAGAAGATGAAGATTTTGAGGCAACTATACCAATAATCGATGAGCTAGATGATTGGGGAGAAACTATAGTGTTTCCATTGATCGTGATGTACGACGTCCCATTGAGTCGAATAGCATATCCACCCGTGGTCTTTATTGATAAATCACTGAGCGTTACATAAGAAGTACTGTTTAAAACTAAGTTTCTCAAAGTATCAGTCGTGGTTGTCGAGCCTTTGATAGTAACAGTATTATTAGTGGAGGCGCCACTTATAGAACCTAATTCTACAGATGGGACATGGTAACCACTAAGAAGCTGTAGCGTAACAGGACCTGATATACCACAATTATTCAGTACCGTAAATGCTGAGTCAATGGTTTCGAAAGATCCACTGTTACCAACAGTGTAAACCCCTCCTGTTAGAGGTCCTGAACAATCTGTCGTAAAACTAAACGGCCCTTCCCATTGATTTGAACAACAGTTTTTTACATAGTAATCATAACTAGTATTCTGATTCAAATTAGCAAAGGAGTACGGAACAGTAATATTAGAAACGGTCGTCCCAACTCCAGTGCCTTGAATAAATCCGCTTGGTCCATATTCAATACTAAAGCAGTTTGAGCCTGTATAGGACCAATTCGCTTGTCCACCTGTACTCGTAATGTTTGTGACTTCATGATTGTAATTCAAACAGGTTGGAATTACATCAATCTCCACGTCGTCGATAAAGACATAGTCGTATGAATTCGTCTTAGAATAGAATCTAAAGCCTACTCTCTTATCTCCCTGTTGAACAACGTTTGAGTCCAAATAAAGGCTGAATTGTTGATAGGACGTGTTACCTGAAAGACTATAGCTTTTCACTAACCTAGCAGATTCCATATTGCCCTCAATATCCGTTAAGACCACATCAAATATCCCAGGATAACTACTCGAATTTGTCCTAGCGTAAAAGGATAGTTCATAACCTCCATCCTCTAAATTCTCAATTAAAGGCGTGGACACTATGTTAGTATCTCCACCATTTGAATACATATAATTGTATAACGAATAACTACCTGAATTGGCATAATAGCTGTAACCATAACCCATTGAATATGAAGTACCGTTAGTACCATCGTAAGCCCAACAGGATGGGAGATTCGGATTTTGACTGTTCCCTGAATAAGCAGGAGAGTTTTCAAATCCGTCAGACCATGGCACTGCAACAGGTGAACAAGGTGTGGTCACTGTTACAGGTCCATACCATGGTGAATTCATTCCCTGACTTGGACAAATTGACTGTATGTAAAGGTCATATGTTGTGTTCGAAAGAAGTGTATCAACTGACCATGTTGTTCCAGAAACAGAATCATAAGGAATACCCGTACCTTGGGTAAACCCTGTCGGACCCCATTCAATAACATATTGTGACACCGTACTACTATCACTCCAGCTAAACGTGAACGACGTATCAGAAGTCGCTGTGCCAACAATGTCTGAAGCTTCTGGACAAGCAGGGATATCGCGGATCTCAACATCATCAACAAAAGCATAGGTGTAAGAATAGCTATATCCTGAAACCAATTCTGGTACGATCATAAACACTACTCTAGATGCAGAAGATGATACATTA
>Ga0255751_10004269_pt1 | contig 12954 bp, 15 predicted proteins | sample 071ome_20_FD_179951 | JGI IMG/M metagenome (GOLD analysis project Ga0255751, IMG submission 179951) | Coastal salt marsh microbial communities from the Groves Creek Marsh, Skidaway Island, Georgia - 071412BT metaG (version 2) | ecosystem: Environmental > Aquatic > Marine > Intertidal zone >...
CTACCGACGTGTAGATCTGACTACCGGAGTCAAAATGACTCTTCACCCTTTGTTGCCGCTCATCGGCATAGAAGACGAGAAAGAATTCAAGTCTCGACTGGATTCTCAGTTGCAAGTGATGATTGATCGAAGTTTTGACAAAAGCGTTGAACTTGTGGAGAAAGTGAAGCCCTCCAATTTCGAGGAGTTCTCCTCACCTTTGTCTCAGCTAATCACTCCCAACAGTATGAATTGGTTTCAGTCTATGGAGACCAGCCAGTGGAAGAATATTCTCGTGGGTAGAATGCGCCGTTCACAGCCTCATCGTTTGTCTGAAATTCTGGAAAAATTGCACAGCCAGGAAACGGCCTCACTCAAGCAGGCTCTCCTTGCTGAAATTCAAAATCCAAACACCAAAAGTGCATGGGATAATGTTCAGGAGCTACTCGATCAAAATCGTCTGATTGCAAACCACGTTCAGTAGGTTATCAAGTAGCTTTCTTCACCGAATACAGAGCTTCTCTAAGCCACGAGCATTTCGTAAATTAAACCCTTAACTCCTTCCTGGGCTTTGGACGAGATACTCCCCAGGGGCTTAATCAATCGAGTTTTATCGATGGTCTGAATCTGGTCGCAGACTATAAAGCCTTTTTTGTCATTGACGATGAGCTCAACCCGCGTTGGATACTTCCTTGACTTGGTCGTCATTGGAGCCACAATGACGGTGCGAATATTATGGTTCATTTCATTGGGAGAAATGATAAGACAAGGACGGGTTTTCTTGATTTCACTGCCAATGGTCGGGTCCAGGTTCACTAGATAAACTTCGTATTGGTTTACTCCCATTCAAAATCCTCATCCAAAGGTTGATCATCACCTGCTTTAGACATTTGTTGAAAAGCTGTATTCCAATCTCGCCTGGGTACGTCGACTTCCGGCAGTGCTTTGATGATGAGATTATTTCCATCAACTTCCAGCTCAACCTGCTCTGAAAAATTACACTGATCCATGACAGACTTCGGGATTCTTAATCCTTTGGAATTACCAATCCGAATAATTTTTGCTTTCATAAATAACTCCCGCCTATCAGTATGAAGTAATTCCAATGTACTTACAATTCCATGCTATTCCTCTTCAAAATCAAGCGAGAGACTGTTCACACAATAGCGTAGTCCTGTAGGCATGGGACCATCATTAAAAACATGGCCCAGATGACCATCACACCGAGAACACAGGATTTCAATACGACTCATTCCAAGGCTGTTGTCTTGCTCAGTTCGTATATTGCCTTGCTCCTTTTCACTGTGAAAACTTGGCCAACCGCAGGATGTACTGAATTTGTTTTCGTGGGTAAAGAGTTCCTGTCTACAACCTGCACAGACGTAGGTCCCTTTTTCCTTGTGATCATTGTATTTGCCACTGAAGGGTCGTTCGGTTCCTGCCTGGCGCAGGACGTGATACTGATCCGGGTTTAGCTGTTCCTTCCATTCCTGTTCAGTTTTTGTGACTTTCTTTTGATCTTTCATTTTATCTCCAGGTTTTCATTCGCAAATCAGATTGATATGATCAATCTAGCTGATTCTCACCTTTCCTGAAAGACTCTGTCAAATAGTGAACAATCTCTTGAAACTTCTGCTAATGCTTGGACTTATCGTCACTTTGGCAAGTGATACGAATGCACCAGCATGTGCGTTTGCCGGGGAAGTGATTCTCAAAAAGGCTTCGTTCCAGTCCTCGTCTAAGAAAACTACGGTCTCTACAACTTCAACTGTAGATTCAAGTCTTGGGAAAATCAATTCGCATGAGAATTTCTTGTCAGGAACCTCACATCCCTCCCGTGTTCATCAAAGGCTGAGTACAGTAACTTTGCAAGCCCTTGAAAGTGAAGATTCAGATAAGACTGAATTGACTTCCATCGATTAAGAGGAAGAAAGAACTGAACCCTGTGATAGTCTCCTGGTAGAAGGAAGAATGGCCGTCAAGAGTAGCTGTCTTGGACAGTATTTATCAGTATCGCGTTCAAGTGGAACAACTCTTCAGGCGATTTCTCTTGAATTATATATTGAAAGTGATGTTGAGACTCGGGAAATTCCCTATACGAAGGTTTTCGAGGGGTAGCTCAGATTTTTCAGACCAACCTTGTCCTGAATTCAGTCAAAAGAGAGAAGTGGGTCACAATAGTGCTCTCAACTCCATTTGCCAAAACTAATGAACTTATCCTGAATGACCCTGAAAGAAAACATCATATTCACCACAATCATTACCTTAAGTTTGAGCGCTTTGTTTTCAAGGAGAAAGTGAATCGCTTCAAGCTGGATCTATCCTATGACCCCGTCAAGGGGCTTTCCATCTATGCAATGGATACACCCTGGTATACAACTCAACGAGAGCTGAGCTATACAAGTAACTCTATCCCGGAGCTTATAAAGTCCAGAAGCAATAGCCTGTTGCGGCAGCTAACCATTCTTGCAGTTCTTTATCTATTAACCATATTGTTTTTAAAGTATTGGCTTTTTCGTGGATTTACTCAGCTAAAACACTCTCTTTCTCAACTGAATGATGTGGGTAAGTCCAGTGAGATGAGACCGTTCCTGCTGGCGTTAAACTTCAAAGATATTGCTGATTCATTCAATGAACTGAGAGTCGCTTTGATTGAGAAGGAAGAGTTGCGTCCTTATCTTGAGACCAAACTGCTCCAGATTGCCTCAGAGGGAGAGATTCGACGGGAAGGGGTTGTCCTGTTTTCTGATATCCGCTCATTTACAAGCATTTCAGAAGGAATGAGCAGTAAGGATATTGTTCATATGCTCAATGAGTATTTTGAGATTTGGATGGAAGTGAGTAATAAATATCAAGGTTTGATCGAACGGTTCATTGGTGATGCTGTTGTTTTACTCTTTCTAGAGGACGACTTAAAGACTAGTGCTCAAAAGGCTCTGGCATGCTGCCTGGAAATGCGAGTAGAGATGGAAAGAATCCAGGCGAAACGTAGAGAGCTTGGATTGGTAGTCTATGAAAATGGTCTTGGGCTAAGTGCTTCCAGCCTTCATATCAAGGCAATTGGTACCAGTCCCAGAATCCTTTATGCTCATGGCCAAGCAGTGCTTGAGGCGGAGGAGTTGGAAGCGAAAACCAAGCAGACAAAGTCAAAGATCGCCTGTGATGACAAAGTGAAAGGCTTGCTTGAGGGTGAAGCTCTGTTTATACCCCTGACTGGCGGTGGGCATGAGGTGCAGGGTCTGGAAGAATAGAACAAGAAGTACGGTGAAAAACTGCAGCGCATAACACATAGAAGTCTTTTTCCAGCCTAAAACGCAAATTTGTGAAAAGTTAACAGACACTGTTACTTGAGTTCTAACGCTATTCGAGGCGTAGGAAACACAGTTGTCTGCCAGGATTATCTAGCAAAATAGGAGGCAATCAAGGAAAGGGGACCAATTCAATTGGACCTGAGGTAATCTTGGCCAAGCGGGTAATTTGCTCATCACTTAACTTGTCCCGTAAAAACTCCAGTTCGTCGGCTGCATCTGGATGACCATTCTGGGCTGCGAAAGCATACCAGATATAAGCCTTTTCCATGGATTCGCCCACGCCACGCCCATCATCATACATATAAGCAAGATCAAACATGGCATCGATATCTGTGAGAATTGTAGCTCGGCGAAACAAGAGCACAGCTTCAAGAAATGCTGGCTTTTTGCCAAAGAACTCCTGACTGATGACCGATGGATCCAGTCTGGGATCGTCTTTGGAGCCTTTGTTCCCGTGTTTTGTCTCAATGTCTTGAGCTTGCTCCATTTGCTCTAACACTTTTTCGTTTTGTGGAACAACATCAACGGGACTCTTCTTCATTTTCGCGAGGGGAATCGGGTCTTTGGACAGTTTAATCAACTCTGGTGCTTGCAGAAGGTCTTCAAGTTGAGCGGGACTATTTTCTCGAAAAACTTCGTCTACATACTGACTAAAGGACGGTTGTTGATAGAGATATCCAAAACCCCCAATACTCCCTGCAATACAAACGAGGCTGACCAGCTTGAAAAAACCGCTGAATCGACCTTGAGAACGCTGTTCTTCAAAAACAATCTCTTCTTCCTCGTCATCTTCATCATCCTGAGATATTCCAATCAAGGCAGGATGGACAGGTGCTTCCTGCTCTTCATCATCTGGAATCTGTGGAACCTCTTCAGGAATCTTGGGGATGTCATCAGGAATCTTGGGGATGTCATCAGGGATCTCAGGAGCATCGTCATCCTCAATGACCGGGGTTTCCTCTGATGCTTGGTCTTGTACCTGAGGAAGAGAGGCGGTTGATTCATGCTGAGAAGATTCAGTCTCTGGAACGGCAGGTACAGGATCTTCGGCGGTGGCTCCTACATCTTTATCTGGTATCTGTGGAGTTTGCTCTTGAACAAGGGCTATCGGCACTTCAGTTGGTTTCTCTTGCACTTGCGAAGCCGCTGATGTTACCGATTCTGCTGGTTCTTGAGTAGCTGGTTGCTCAGGTACTTGAGTGTTTATTGCATCCTGCTCTGCCGATGAATCAATAGATGTAGGGGGTCCAGATTCTTGGTTAGTAGCTGCTGCTTGGTGAGCCTCAGAGTGGGTTTCTTCATTTGAAGGAACAGCCATCATTGCATCGCTTGGCTCACTGGAACCTGCTATGTTTTTCTCTGCTTGTTCCTGAGCGGGAACAGAAGCTACAGTCTGAGTAGCAGGCGGTGTAGATTGAGCTGAAGCAGGGGCTGGTTTCTTAGAAATATAGGCCAGCATCTTTTTGCAGTTGTTCCCAAGAGCAGGATCACCAGTTCTTGCCTGCAGCCAATGGCTGATTCCTTGATGAGAGCTATTCATAGCCTTGCTATAGGCCTGAAGAAGAATCGTCACTTCTTTTGGCTCAGTACACATCTCAAGATCAGCTACAAAGCGATTCTCATCGAGGTTTTCTGGCTTGACCTTGAATTTTTGGAGAAGAAACAACTTGCTCTTCAGACACAATTTGATCCAGGCTTTGACCTGCGAACTATCCAGTTCCGAGTCAAGATACTGAAGGATTTGCCCGGATTCGCGGTCTCCCTGCTTGAGCCACTCCTTTACCAGCGCAGCTTTTTGCTTTAGATCTTGTGTACTTTGAATTTTCTCGAGCATTGTTTTTCTATTTCACTTCGTTTAACAACTTCCAGTCTGTTTTCGTCTGCTCAGCCATTTGAGAGCTAAGTCCCAGCAGGACCTCTATTGTAGACGCTTCGAGTGCCAGCTTCCATGCTTTCGCGAATTTATTCCATTCGTTCTGACAAGAAGCCAATGAATTGCGATGAAAGTAGGCGATTCGATGAGCACTGACCCTCAAATAAGAGAGGAAGTCGTCCATTGATTTAAGGTTTTTAGTCTTAAGAGACTTTTTGAAGGCACTGCGTTGCTTAATGAGAAACTCACTACTGTTTAGCTTAAACACTTGATAGTGGGGGGAAGGGCCACTGTACGAGAAAGCTTGCATTTTTACATTGAGTTTAGCAGCACTGAGTCCCTGATTGAGTTTCTGGATCAACTGGTCTTGAGGAAACTTTTCAAGTACAGAGGCCTTGCTTTGCTCCTTAATATCGAGCAGAAAGCTCTCTTCCTGATTGGCCGCGAGTAGATAGTAGCGCTTGCTTCCCAGTGAACCTAATCCAGCTCCGAGTCGGGAAGCAACATCAAGTACCTTGTATTCTTTATCCTGGTAGCTCTGCGAGATTTGATTCTTTAGCAGGGAATCCAACATTTCAAGTTCGGGATTCTCAAAATTGAAATGCAATCCCGAACGTGTTTTCACGGTCCACTCCTCAAGTGCGTCTTCACTTTTCTTCTTATTGATCTTCTTTTCCCATTTCCTGAAGAACTTCTTCTTTTTCAATGGGACTTCCTTTAATTTTTTGGAGTGAATCTGGGCCATATACTCTGTAAGAAAAGATACTTTGGCCGCCTCGATATCATCCCGCTCGACCTTAAATTCAATCTCCTTCTCTTCCAAGAAAAGCTCAATGCTCACAAGAAAACGAATCAGATCAAAACTGGCATAGGCATAGACCGATTCATCAAAATCATTGAGATCAAAGACAGGCTTCCCTTTACGACTAATCCAACCAAGGTTTTGCACATGCAAGTCCCCGCTGATAGCACAGATAAGGTCCTTAGAAAGGTAATGGGCAGGAAGTGACTTTATGTTTTCCTTTAAGTCCTGGTAGAAGAGAGAAGGAAGTGCACGATAGCTGGCAAAGGGACTAAACTGCATGGCCTCGAGTTTACTTTTAAACATCTCGCTGGAATGATTCTTGGGAAGTGAATCGCGAATTGCTTTGACCAAGACTGATTTTCGAGGAGATTCATGCAAGCTTTCAGAATCCTGGTACAACTTTTGAAACAAGCCATTCTCAGTAGCGTAAACTTTTGAATTGAACAATAACAGGATTGTAGAGAGGAGTAGTATTGACAACGTTTTCATATTACCCACCAAGTGATTTACCGGATTCAATCAGTAACTCATGTTACTCATCAAATGACTCTTGCTAAATATCTATACATTGTAGTCACTCACTCAATGATTTCCCTTAAAATCAAGCAATGCCCATTTTTAGTCTACTAACTATCTGTGAATGCGTATCAGTTAACGATTCATCACAGCAAGCTATGAATGCGTATCAACTGATGATTCATCATAGCCATTAACGAATACTTATCAATCCGTGATTTATGATCTGCATTCATTGAATTTATTAAGACAGTGCATGACAACATTCATTAAATGACTCCAGAGTGATTCTGTCAAAAGGATTCTTGATTTTACAAGCTCAAACGGCTTGAAACCTTGATCCAGCTGGATTCCCAAGTTGATAGCACCTTCTGTTGGCAGTTCATTTCAAAGAACAAAATCTAAAATAATTTAATAAAAATGAAAATAAATTTACTTTTACCCTTGTCAATATTACGACAGTCCTTATAAAGGAAGCACTTCATCAAACAGTTTTATTTCGTTGACACGCAAAGGAAAGAAATCATGAAAAAAATTCTACTAACAGTAGTCGGAGTAGCGGGCCTGACAGTTCTGTCTCACAATGTTGCTGCAAATGAAACACAAAACCTGCAGCGACAAGCAATTTTCAGCGCACTATACGCTGAGCAAACAGTGGATGCTTCCCTGCAAAGTGTTGGAGATTTGGTTCAATCTTTAGTCGACATGGACGACGCTCAAAGAGTAGAAGCATTGAATCAGTACATCCAAAGCAATGACATTGCTCCTTCTCGCTTTAGCAACCTGCTGGAAGCACTTAGAGTTCTTGGAATGGCTGACAGCTCTAGAGATCAGGTCATCCTTTCCTACGCAGTCAAGCGTAACGGTGAATATACATTCGAAACTCTGATGAGTCTTCTTGATCAGTTGAGTGACGGGGCTTATGCCTCTGAGGATGCTTCTTCCAATATCGCAGCTTCTCTTTGTACACTGAGCATCGAAAACTTTCACATTGGATTTGAAAACTTCTCTTCCTTGAGAAAATACGTTCACCGAGCTGGAATGCCAGCCAAGGTACTGGACAGCAAAGTTCTTATCGGCTATATGCAAGCCCGAGCAACCAAACTGGAATCTGCTCAATTTAAGAAAATGATGAACTGGAGTAACTCTGATTACCTTGGTGTTCAAACCAAAGCAGTTCTTCTTGAAGAATTCACACGACAAAATGCAGCAGACTTGACCAAGCCTGAATTTCGAGAAGTAATCGAGCATTACCAGGCAAAGCTTCCCAAAGGTTCTGGAGTTTTTGAAGCTCAAGATCTTAATGAAGCAGATCAAGATCGTCTATTCTACGCTGAGGATAGCTACTTCGGTTCCATCTTCTTCGGAATCGGAAGTGTTATCGAAACGATTCAGGAAGGCGTAAGCGCTGACAATCACGCAAAAATCGCAAGTCTCTTCGTAAAGAGAAATGATCACCGCCTAAAGGCGAGTCATAAAGCCAGATTGCTTGAAGCGATGAAGTAAGCAATCGAATCGTGGGGGAGAACAGGAAACTGTAGGAATCCATGTGCAGGGTAAGGGTCTGAGAACGAGGAATTCAGGCCCGGACCCGAAGAACTGGAAATCTCGAAGCAGAGAAGGATTGTTCAAGGACGAGGAAACCGGGAACAGTCTCACACTGGAAGTCTCAGGACGCAGAGGAAGCTTGAAAGGAACGAGGGCCGGACAAGCTTGATTCAAACTGGAAGTCTCAGGACGCAGAACAGGTAATGAGGAACGAGGAAACCAACTTACCTGAAGGAACACAGGAAATCTCGAGTCGCAGACAGAGGAACCGGGAAACGAGTAAACCGGGAACTTTGAAAACTGGGAATCTCAAAGCAGAAGTGTGTGAACACGGAAATCTTTGAAACGTCAACGAAAGACCCCGCTAATACAGCAATGTAGAGGCGGGGTTTTTCGTTATTCCTAACATTCTTAACATCTTGTTTAAACCCCCGTTGAAGTCATCTCAAATGACTAATAATTAGTTAAGAGTTCCAAAGGATGCAATCATGAATACCGTCTTATCTATTTTCATCGGACTGTTATCAATCCTTGGTTGGCAAACCTCACTGGAAAGCTACCGTCAACAGCAACAGGTTTTGGGTCCATTGGCTGTCAATGGCTGAAGTACTTGAATGGATTTCACCTTCTTGAACAAGCTTCATGTCAGCATAGTCACTGGCAAGAACCAGTTTGATTTTATGGATATACAAAAGAAGTTTTGGCGCGGTTCTCTTGTTGACTTTGGTATTGATTTGAAAAAATGTATTCAGGAAAGGCGGGGAGTTTACATCAAACTCGGGCAACCAGATGCGAAAGGTTGTGGCTTTACCTGCGGGAAGGGAGCTTGTATGAAAGTACTTGAGAATGGCTTTGCTTCTTTTTCTTGTATCATATCTCCAGTGAAGCGGTAGGTCTTCATTTTCAAGTTCTTGAGTCTTCTCGAAATAGACAGTAAATACCGGGTTGAATCTGCAATTCATCTGGTATGGCGTGATGGTATTCCCATAAATCTTTAACAGAAATCATGGGCAAGCCACCGCGCATTACAATCTCTGGCTCGGCTCGATTGCGCCCTATGCTAATATTATGGGTCTGCACACGGTCTTTGATGATAATTTCATAGCTGTGAACCGTGGATTTGCAGCAAATCAACAGAGACCAGAAACACAGTAAGGAGAACCTGATGACGGCAGGAAAACTGTATTTTGCAATCGTACTGATAGTAAGCCTCAATATCCCTTTGATTGCTGATGATTATAAATTAGAGCCCCTCAAACCACTACCTTGTATTGAGGATAGTTCGTATCTGGGAAAGCCTTTCTATATTGGTGCTGTAAAAGTGGTCAATGCCTTTATGGGCGGACAATGCTCCCTGCATATCTTTCACGATCCACAAAAAGTGGCTTTTCATCGAATCAAATTTTCTCATGATGGAGGATTTGAGCACTTTGTCAGTTCACCATCCGGCATCTCATCGCGGCACTACTACCTGCATCCCAACAAGATTGGACCCTTTCAGATTCAACTCAATGAAAATTCCTCTCATCTTTATGTAGACACCAATTCAGCAAGCAGGGCGCGAATCAATGTGAAGGACGGAGCACTTGTTGAAATGGAGGGAATCAAAATCAATCCAGATACTGATTTTCTGCGAGACCCAGTGGGAAGCAATCGACCAGTTCTTGGAGTACGACGTGGTTACCTTGTAGATTCCGGAGTACGCTATGGCGTGGATGCAAGAATTCCTGTGCAAAAGAGAGAGGGAGAATGGAAGCTCAAATACAGCAAGGTTTTCAATAATCAGAATCAAACTTGTTATGTACCCAATTTTTATCTCTACCATGTGAAATATGATGGTCAGGGTTATGCAGACAGTTTTCGCTTCCTGTTTGAAGGGAAGGAGCCTGCCACTGTGCCCTACAAGGAGTATCTTGATCACGCACAATACCTTCCTGATCACCGCAAAAGGATCTATTTGAAGCAGATTGGACTTATAGACCCTCAAGAAGGTCCGGATAATGAAACATTCCCGGATTTCCTGCGTAGATTCTGTCCTGACTTTGAATCCTGAAAGGACGGTTCCATGTTCTCCAGTATAGGCTTGCGACTACTCGCTGCCATGATGCTCCTTGTCCTGGGCTGCGGTTTAATGGTGGGAACCACGGGATATCTTGAAAGTGCCAAGATCGTTGAACGACAGTTTCATCAGGAGCTTGAAAACACTTCCGCGCTGATATCCTCAAACATTCAAAACAAACTGACTCTTGCAGCACAAAAAGTTGAGGTTCTGGCTAAAAAGCGCTTCATTCAGGACACATCCAAAAGGCTGGTTTCCTGTTTGAATCTGCTTCCAGCCAAGTACCACAGCAGTGCACTTAAAGCCATACGAAGGCAACCAGTGAGGGGTTTGCTGCTATTGTAGGCCTTGAGTTATCAGGCTTCAACAAAAGATCTGAAGGAACGTCTCATTTCCATGCTGGATATGGAACCCTTTGCCTGGACAGGACTTCTCAACGACTACCTCAACAAAGAGCAGGAGTGTCAGCAATACTACGAGATTCTTCAAAAAGCTTCTCTTGAGGACAGTGTCCTGTTTGAGCAAAATCTTGCCATGTGTCTCTCTAAAATGGCGGAAAGTGGAATTCCAAAGTCTTTTCATTCTATGAAGATGAAAGAGGTTTTGCATCTATCCCAGCCGTGGCTTGAAAGTAGTCCAGCTCTTGAGCAGACAATCGAAAAACTCATGAAGAAGGAAAGAGTGGCTCTTGATGTGGCTTTGGAACTGATCGAAAACTCCTGCTCCAGCGAGTCCTTGACCCACGGTTTTCAAAATCTCTTTACGCACTTGCAGAATCGGGTTTCCTGATTTTAATTGTGCTATCCTCAAACCATGAACGTTCAAATCTATCTTGATATGGATGGAGTCCTCACTGACTTCGAAAGCTTCCTGATTGAGTTTGTCTTTGCCAACAAAGAAGAGTTGGAGGAAAAGCTGCAAGCCAAAATCGTCAAGACGGACTGTCTGGACAGCTTACGCTCAAGTTTGGGTGTGAAATGGTATCAACTCACAGCAGGGCTTGAGAAATCGTTTTGGGAAGAGATGCCTTATCTTGAGGGAGCCAAAGACTTTCTGAAATATCTTGGTTCAATGGATGAATTTATCATTCTATCCACCCCGGCCAGTTCAAAAAACAGTCGCGAAGGCAAGATCGCCTGGATACAACGTGAGCTTGGTGAAAATCAGAAATTCATTATCCAACCTTACAAGGAAAGGTTCGTAAAAAACGACCTGCTTGTGCCTTCAAATAAGTTGAGAAACCCGGGTTTTTGCAAACTCCTGATTGATGACACTCCCCGCGTGCTTGAAAAATGGGTGGATTCCGGAGGTTTGGGGATTTTGTTTGATGGAGACTACTCAGTTTTGAGAGACCGTTGTGAGTCAGTGTTTGATTCACAGGTCTCGGGGCTTCCCGAACGGGAGTTCTTCTTTAAAAACGCAAACTGAACGATCATCATGACTGCAAAGGATAACAGACTGATGGGGGCCAGACCCCCGTGCCATGAGGGCATATCAAGCCAGCCTTTCCACCCTAAAAACAGTAGATGAAGGGCGACAAGATTATAAAAGATCAGGCGAAGAGAACTACGGCTGTTACCAATGAATGCGCTCAGCTCTTTTACAAAGTTTCTCTTTAAATTGAATATCAGAACTAGTGTGATGACTGCGAGAACTCCACAAAGAAGCGAAGTAGAAAAGCTGAAATTGAAAACTCCGTTTTGGAGGTACTTTTCAAAATGAGGAGTAGGGATCAATAGGAGCGAGAGTAAAACATGGAGGAGGGTACAAAGACCTGCAAGATGAAACCAGCTCTTCTGATTTTTTGAGCTAAGAGTGGCTATTAAAAGCAAAGCGCAGATATAAAACGAGATGGCCTTGTTGAACAAAAACAGGGGAGTCTGACTCAGGGAAACATCGCCTAAGAAAGTGTAGCGAACCAGAGTGTAGGCAAAAATAATCAAAAAAACGATACTGGAGGAAACCTTTATCATGATGTTATCGTAGCAGAAACCCACGGCACAGGGAAATTGAATGATTGATGACAGCAAAGTAGCCCAGGTTCTTGAATTCTGGTTTGGCGACATTCAGCACAGCGCAGAGTATTATCAGAAGCAAAACAAGTTCTGGTTTCAAAAGAGCGATGCTACGGATAATCAAATTCGATCCTTGTTTGAAAAAGACGTGGAAGGGGCGATCACCGGTGAAATCGATGACTGGTTGATTGAGCCCGAGTCTTGTCTGGCCTATATCATTATACTGGATCAGTTCACGAGGAACATTTATCGAGGCTCAGAAAAAGCCTTTGCTGGAGATCGAAGGGCTCTGAGAGCCAGTTTGCTCGGTGTTGATCGTTCTTTTTATGCTCAACTTGAACCCATCCATCGAGTGTTTCTCTATTTGCCACTGGAACACTCTGAAGATCGAAACTGCCAGCAAGAGTCCATCGAAGCTTTTGAAAAGCTCTCCAAAGAACAAACTGGAGAGAACCGATGTGAAGAGGTCTTTGCCTCCTTTCTGGAATATGCCATTGCCCACAAGAAAGTGATCGATCAGTTTGGTAGGTTTCCCCACCGAAATGAGATATTAAACAGAGAATCAACTCCCGAGGAGATTGAGTTTTTAAAGCAACCGGGTAGCCGCTTCTAGGAGAAAGAATATGTTGCGATACTTCATGGTTTTACTGGTGACGCAGACAATACTTCACAGTGCTCAGCGCAAAGACTGGGCCTTTTATGGTTACTTTGTTGGAGATGAAGAGAAAAACGCTTCTCTGGAGACATCCCAGGTGAGAGATATGATCGAGCTTAAAGATGGGATGCGCTATGACAATACCCACGTCGTGGTGCAACATGATCGTGGAACCAAACTCAATGCAACTCTG
>Ga0255751_10004272_pt1 | contig 12950 bp, 13 predicted proteins | sample 071ome_20_FD_179951 | JGI IMG/M metagenome (GOLD analysis project Ga0255751, IMG submission 179951) | Coastal salt marsh microbial communities from the Groves Creek Marsh, Skidaway Island, Georgia - 071412BT metaG (version 2) | ecosystem: Environmental > Aquatic > Marine > Intertidal zone >...
CTCGCTCAAGCTCGCGCACCCGTCCCGCGGCGGTCGCCCCCTCAGGGAGCTCAGGCAACGGCGCGGCCTCGGCTGCCTCGGGCTCGACATCGAGATCGCGACGAAGGGTCTCAACGGCGGTCTCGAGCCTCAACCGGGCCTCGGCCTCATCGAGATCGGCGCGATGCGCCCGCTCTCGGGAGGCTTCGAGAGACTGCTCGGCCTCCACCCTCGCCCGCCGAACCTCGTCGAGCTTGGAGGTCATTTCGCGCACCTCGTCGCTCTGGCGGCGGCGGCGCTCGCTCAGCTCGGCGTGGATCTCCTCGATCTCAGCGAGACGCGTCGACACCCATCCAGAGAGACGTTCCACCGCCACAACCGACCGTTCGAGATCGAGGCGACGCTGCTCGGCGCTACTCCGAGCCTCAAGGTCGGCATCGAGACGAGCCTCGGTCTCAGCGATACGTCGTCGGAGGAACTCCTCTCGCTCGCGGTGCCCGGCGGAGCGAACCTCAAGATCGCGACGCCGTGAGGCGAGCACCGCGACCCTCGCGTCGACCTCAGCCTGCTCCTCCCGACGACGGCGCTCAGCCTCGGCCTCGGCCTGTTCATCGGACTCAAGCGACGGCAGCACCGACTCCATCTCAGCCATGCGGACGCGTTCCGACTCGAGATGAACGACCAAGCCCTCGAGGGAAGACGCGAGCGACTCGCTCTCACCGGCGAGCTCCCGTCGACGCGACTGAGCGCTCTCGAGCGCCTCGGAAGCCGCGTGGAATCGACCATCGTTCAGGTCGAGCCGGCGCCCCACCTCCACCTCGGCGGAGCGGGCGCGCTCGAGCTCGGCGACCGCTGCCGACAGACCCTGCTCGGCCGCCTGCAGCGCGGCATCGGCGGTCTCCGCCGCCGCCACCGCCTCCGCCAGCGCAGCAGCCGTCGCCCCACCCGATGACGTGCCGATGCGCCAGCCGCTCGGAGCGAACCGGTCGCCCTCGCGGGTCACCACGGTCAGCGACGGGTCGGCGAGCGCGATGTCGACCGCCCGATCCACATCTTCGGCGACCACCGCGCGGGCCAACAGCGAACTCAGGAGCTCTGGCACCCCGGTCGACGAGGAACTGACGCGACCGAGCAGCGGCACTGCGCCATCGATCGCTCCAGCCGGCTCACGTGAGGCTCCGCCCGTCGCGATCACGGCGCCTGTCGTGCCGGCGCCGCGAAGGGTCGCGAGCGCTCTCCGAGCCGAACCCGGTCCGTCGACGACCACCGCCGCGAGCGCGTCGCCGAGCGCGGCCTCGACCGCGTCGGCCCAGCCGTCCTCGATCGTGACCAACTCGAGCAGGGTGCCGAGCACTCCCTCGACCCCAACCAGGCGTTCCGCACCGGCCTTCGCCCGCGCTGAGTCGAGGGCCATCTGGAGGGCCTCGGCTCGAGCGGAGGTCCGCGAGCGCGACTCAGCGCAACGCTGTCGCTCAGTTGTGGCCCGCTCCAACACGGCGGCCGCGGCCAAACGCGCGGATTCGGCCGCGGTGAGTTCGTCCACCAACGGGCCCTCCCCAGCCGCTGCTTCGGCCACCTCGGTGCGGAGACGTTCGATCTCACCGTCGAGCTCGGCGAGTCGTCGGGCGGCCTGCTCGGCCCGGTCGGCGACACGACGGCGCTCGTTCTCGGACCGGTCCACCGAGGCGCGGACCGACCGCAGCTCTCCGCGAACCTCCGCGGCCGCGCTCGCGGCGCGCGACCCCGACTCGACAGCGGTGTCGGCGCTGTCCCGCTCGGCGGCGAACGCCTGCTCCTCCTCGGTGAGCTCGGCGAGGGCTGGTTCGAATCCGGCGAGACCTTCGAGCACCTCCGCGAGTTCCGCTCGATAGCCGGCGACGTCAGCCTCAAGTGTCGCCACCAGGCCAGCATCCATGAGTTGGCCGCGATCGCGCTCGAGTCCGCGGCGGCGCTCGGCGAGGATGCCGACCAGACCACGCGCCCGCTCCCTCAGTTGCTCAGCAGCAACGAGTTGATCTCGGACATCATGCTCACCGCGCGCGGTGAGGCGAGCCTCGATGGCCAACGCCTCGGTGTCAAGGCGAGCGAGATCCGACTTGGCGGTCTGCTCGGAGCGGGAGGCCTCCATGCGAGCCGTCTCGATCGACTCGAGGCGGGCGCGCATCGCGGCGATCTCTCGACCAGCCACATGGATCCGGAGGGTGTCGAGTTCGGACTGCAGATCGCCGTGACGCTGGGCGGCCTGGGCCTGTCGCTCGAGCGGTCGCAGCTGACGACGCACCTCTCGCACCAGGTCCTGGAGCCGGAGGAGGTTCGCCTCGGTCGCGTCGAGCCGACGCTCCGCTTTCTCCTTCCGTTTCCGGAACTTCAACACCCCGGCGGCCTCCTCGATGATCGCGCGGCGATCCTCGGGGCGCGCGTTCAGCACGGCGTCGATCTGACCTTGGCTCACGATGACGTGCTGTTGGCGACCAACCCCCGCGTCCGAGAGCAGTTCCTGAACGTCGAGGAGTCGGCACGGCACGCCGTTGATCGCGTATTCGCTGTCACCGGAACGGAAGAGGATGCGGGTGACGGTGACCTCGTTGAACTCGACCGGGAGCAGTCCGGCCGAGTTGTCGAGGGTCAGGCTCACCTCGGCCCGACCAAGGGCCGGGCGCTTCGCGGTCCCCGCAAAGATGACATCGTCCATCTTCTGGGAGCGCACCGCTTTGGGCGCCTGAGCGCCGAGCACCCACGCGATCGCGTCGACGACATTCGACTTCCCTGACCCGTTCGGGCCGACGACAACGGTCACTCCCGGCTCGAGCGCCATTTCGGTCGCGTCGGCGAATGACTTGAAGCCCTTGAGGGTGAGACTCTTTAGGAACACGGTGGAGCCGAATCTACTCCCCCGCCCCCGCGCGGAACGGGTACGTCAGCGTTGACAGACGGGGCAGTGGTAGGTGCCGCGCTGGGCAACCGTGGAACGCCGGATCCGACCTCGACCGCAGGTCGAGCAGCGCGCACCAGGCCGGGCGTGCACTCGGTGCTCGCGCTGGAACTCGCCGGGCCGCCCGTCGACCCCGACGTATTGGGCATCCGACAGCGTCGACCCCCCGGCGGCGACAGCCTCTCGCAGCACGTCCACGATCGCCGAGGCCAGTCGGCGCTCAGCGGCGAGCCCGAGACCGTCGCTACGACGAGTCGGTCGGAGACGAGCGCGGTGGCAGATCTCATCGGCGTAGATGTTGCCGATGCCGGCGATGAACGATTGGTCGAGGAGCAAAGGTTTCAACGCGCGACGTCGGCTCCGGAGGCCCGCTCGGAGAGCGGCGAGGTCAAGGCCGTCGCGAAGCGGATCCGGTCCGAGGCGCGCGAGCTCGGGCACCTCGTCGGCTACCCGCATCGGATCGAAGACGACGACCTCTCCGAAGGTTCTCGGATCCACGAAGAGCATGCGGCGCCCATCGTCAAGACGAGCGTCGACGTGGGTGTGCGCGGGCGCGCCGGCATCGCCGTCGACGAGGAGGACCTGTCCGCTCATGCGGAGATGGATCATCGCTGATCGACCGGTGTCGAGGCCGATGATCAAGTACTTGCCATGCCGGTCGACCTCGTCGACTCGGGCCCCGGTGAGGCCAGCGATGAGCGCCGTGCGGGACGTTCGTCGCACCACGCGATCACGGCCGACCGCGACCTCGGCGAATCGGCGGCCGGTCAGCCCCGAGGCGAGACCGAGGCGTACGACCTCGACTTCGGGTGCCTCGGGCACCGGATCACCCGTCGAGTCCGTCGAGGGCGTCGAGAGCGGCGGCCTGCTCGGCGTCCTTCTTCGACCGACCCGAGCCCGAACCGAGAAGCGTTCCCTCGGAGAGCACTTGGGCGGTGAACACCTTGTCGTGATCGGGCCCGGTGGCCGAGGAGCGATACTCAGGAGGCTCGCGACCGTCAGCGGCCAGCCGCTCCTGGAGAGCTGATTTGCGGTCGAGGCGATGCAGTCCGTCGAGGGCGCGCTCGAGGCGTGGCGCGACCCGGGTCACGACGAGTCGTCGGGCGGCTTCCACTCCGCCGTCGAGATAGACGGCTCCAAGCACGGCCTCGAATGCGTCGGACAGGATCGAGTCCTTGTCCCCGCCCCCTGCGGCCTCTTCGCCGCGACCGAGGTAGACGTGGCCGCCGAGTCCGATCGATCGAGCCACCTCGGCGAGCGCCCGCTGGTTAACGACCGCCTTGCGGAGATCGGTGAGCGCCCCCTCCGCGCGATCGGCGTAACGGTGGTAAGCGAAGTCGGCGATCACCCAGCCGAGAACGGCGTCGCCGAGGAACTCGAGTCGCTCGTTGCTCTCCGCCGCCCCGTTCTCGGCCACCCAGGAGCGGTGACTCAGCGCACGCCGGAGCAGGCCGAGGTCGTCGAAACGATGCCCAAGAGCCTCCTCAAGGGCGGAGAGGTCATCAGGTCCGGAGACCACCGTGGTCAGGAGGTCGCGCGGTCGTGCACGTAGTCGACCGCGTCGCGGACGGTTTTGAGATCCTCGAGGTCCTCATCGTCGATGCGGAAGTTCGCGATCCTGTTCGAGAGGGCTTCCTCGAGGGCCTCAACGAGTTCGATCAAGGCGAGGGAGTCGGCTTCGAGGTCGTCAACGAACGACTGACCCTCGCCGATGGCTGAAGGGTCGATCTCGAGGATGTCGGCGAGGCGGTCGCGAACGATCTCAAGGATCTCGTCGCGGGTGATCGTGGCGCTGCTGTCGTCGGACACGTCTCGATCATAGGTCGCGGCGACCCGTTGTCTCAGACCTCAGGCCGTATCGCGCGGCCGATCTCGCCGACCACATCGGCCTCGACCATCTCCCTCGCGACCGACACCGCGTTCGTGATCGCACGCGCGCTCGACGAGCCGTGGGAGATGATGCAGACGCCATCGGTGCCGAGCAGCATCGCTCCGCCGTAGGTCTCCGGGTCGAGGCTCGCGTAGAGCGGAAGCAGCGATGGCATGAGCGCCTCGGCGTGCGCGGCGTTGGCCGGGTCGGCTCCGAACGCCCCAAGGAGCGCGCCGACCACCGTCTTCATGCCGCCCTCGAGGGTCTTGAGCACCACGTTGCCGGTGAACCCGTCGGTGACGACGACATCGCAGGTGTCGGCCATCACGTCGCGCCCCTCGACATTGCCGATGAAGTTGAGCGATCCGTCATCGACCGCGGAGAGGAGGGCGAACGCCTCCTTGCGCAGCGAGTCGCCCTTGCCCGGCTCCTCACCGATCGAGAGAAGGCCGACGCTCGGATTCGAGAGGTTGAATCGATGGCGGGCGAAGACGGATCCCATGAGAGCGAACTGCACAAGCCAGTCGGCCTGCACCTCGGAGTTGGCGCCCGCGTCGAGCAACACGGTTGGGCGGCCGCCCGGGACGGGGATGATCGTCGCGATCGCCGGTCGGCCGACTCCCTTGATGCGACCCATCCGCAGCAGGGCTGAGGCCATCGTGGCCCCGGTGTTCCCGGCTGAGACCATCGCCGAGGCGACGCCATCACGAACGGCTTCCGCGGCGCGGACGAGGGTGGAGTCCTTCTTGCGACGCACACCGGCCGCCGGGTCGTCATCCATACCGATGACCTCGGAGGCCTCGATCAGCGGCAGGTCGCCGGTATCGACGCGATCAGGAAGATCGGCGGGACCGACCAGCACCACGGGGGTGCCGCCCTCGGCGGCGATTCTCGCTCCCTCGACGATCGCGTCGGGAGCATTGTCTCCGCCCATCGCGTCGACGGCGATGGGGAGCATGGTCGTCATGGCCGACCTGAGTGTCGCCCGATCAGGCGACGTCGACCACGACGCGGTTCTTGTACCAGCCGCATGACTGGCAAACCGTGTGCGGGGTCTTCGCGCTTCCGCAGCGCGGGCAGGTGCTGCGCGCCGGGGCGTCGAGCTTCCAGTTGCCAGCGCGGCGACTGCGGGTCTTCGACTTCGACTTCTTCTTCTTCGGAACTGCCACTTGGGTTCTCCGGACTCGTGTTCGACCTGACGCCGTGGTCCACCCACGGGCCGGGACACACTATCGGTGACCTCGGGCAACGGCACCGGGCCGCGCTGGCTCAGTCCGAGTCGTCTCAGTCCGAGTCGTCGAGGACCACCCCGTCGAGCGCCGCCCAGCGTGGGTCGCGTCGCTCGGTCTCGCATCCGCAGGAATCAGTAGAGAGCTCGGCCCCGCACTGCGGGCACCAGCCGCGGCACTCCTCCCGGCACAGCGGAGCAGCGGGCAGTTCGAGCACGGCCACATCGCGGATGATCGGAGCGAGGTCGATCTGGTCACCTTCGATCACCGTCGTGCCGTCGGCCCGCTCGTCGACCGCGGGGTGTCCGGGAGAAACGAACCGCTCGGCGATCTCGACGTCGACGGTCCGCTCCACCTCGCTCAAGCACCGGCGGCAGGGACCGATCCAGGTCAAGGTGATCGACCCGGTCACCCCGATGTCGTCCGCGCCCGAGGTGGCCGTGAGGTCGATACCCACCTGACCGCTCAGTCGAACACCGGGGACCGGCGACTCACAGCCGAGTTCCTCCGGATCGATCGCGGTGGCCACCTGACGAGAGGCGCCGGGCTGTCGGCGGAGTTCGACGGCGTTGACGAGCAGAGGTCGCAACGCCGGGGGGACACCCACGGCTCAGCGGTCCTGATCGAAGAATCCGGCCCGCGCCTCGGCCTCGGCGACATCGGGGTCGCCGGTGGACGGGTTCTCGGCCGGCTCTTGGATACCGACGATCGAGAGTTTCTGGCGGCCGGTAGCGACCGTCTTGGAGAGCCGCTCCAGCAGGATCTCGAAACTGGCGAGCCGCTGGTCGAGGAAGTCCTCGGTCTCGAGCCGCAGCCTCCGCGACTCGCTGTTGGCGGTCTCCATGATGTGTCGAGCCCGCGCCTCGGCGGCGCGAACCACCTCGGTGCGCTGCACCATGCGCTCGGCTTGGACTCGCGCGGCCTCAAGCACCTCATCGGCCTCGCGCCGTGTCCGAGCGATGAACTCGTCGCGCTCCTTGATCATCCAGCGAGCCTCGCGAATCTCGTCGGGCAGTCGCTGAAGGGCCTCCTCGAGCAGTTCGACCATGTCGTCGCGGTCGATACGCGGCGAGGATGAGAGCGGCATCGTCGGAGCGGTCGCGACGATGTCGATCGCCCGCTTCAGCAGGGTCTGCGCGTCGCCCACGTAGGCGTTATGCACCTGGCCGGCGGCGTCGGGCTCGCCATAGCCGTCGTCGATCGGGCCGAGTTCGTCGTCGTACTCGTCGTGCCCGTCGTAGCGGTCGTCGTAGTGGTCGGTCATCGCTTCCCTCACCGTCCGCCAAACCTACCGGCGAGCGCGGCGGCGACGGGGGGCGGGACGAGGTGCTCCACCGAACGTCCGGCAGACGCGATCTCTCGGACGAAGCGGCTGGAGATGTGGGAGAGATCGGCGCGGCAGGGAACGAAGACGGTGCGCACCCCGGTGAGCGCGATGTTGTTGTGCGCCATCTGCTGCTCGATCTCGAAGTCGCCTCCGTTGCGAAGGCCCTTCACGATGATCTCGGCGCCGACCGACTGGGCGGCGTCGACCGCCAGAGCGCCGAAAGCCTCAACCCGGACGCCCGTACGGGCGCCGAACGACTCGACGGCGAGGGCGACCCGCTCATCCGGATCAAAGAGGCCGGACGGCTTCGACGGGTTGTGCATCACAGCGACGACGACATCTCCGAAGATGTCGATCGCCTGATCGACCACATCGAGGTGGCCGAGGTGCATCGGATCGAAACTCCCGGGTACGAGGACGGTGCCCACGCGGTCAACCTACTCACGCTCGAGGAACGTCACCCACGTCCTGCCGTAGCGACGACTCCTCAGCTCTGTCCAGCCGTCGGGTGCGGTCACCGGCGACGGAGCCTCGGCGACGACGAGATCGACCGGGGTGACCGAGAGCAACTCGTCCCAGGGATCCACCCCATACGGCGGATCGGCCAACACGAGGTCGCCGGTGAGTGTTCGCGCTGAGGTGAGGGCGTCACCTCGGATCACCCGAGCCCGATCGCTAACGCCGAGGTGCTCGATGTTGTGCCGGAGCGCCTCCAGAGCGGCTCGGTCATTCTCGACGAACGTGCAGTGGGCAGCACCCCTCGACAGCGCCTCAAGCCCAAGAGCGCCGGTCCCGGCGTAGAGGTCGACAACCGCCGCATCCACGATTCGATCGAGTGATCCGAGGGCGTTGAAGACCGCCTCGCGAACCTTCTCCGTGGTGGGCCGGGTGTCACGCCCCTGCGGGGAGATGAGCCGTCGTCCTCGGAATTGCCCGGACACGACGCGCATCACCTCAGGCTACGTCGGCCTTCGCCGCTGCGGGTCGCCGAGGCGGCGACTGGCACACTGGCCCCGTGAGTGACCCATCCATGGACGACCCGGAGCGACTCGGAGACGCCGGTCGACGGGGCGCGCCGATCACCCCAGAGGAGCAGATCGAGTGCATCGACTGCGGTGGACGGGCCTTCTTGCTCAGTCGTCCCCGTGACGGTGACTCCCTGGACGATCCGTGGCTCCCCGGAGACATCGTCGCCTATCGATGTGAGGACTGCCTCGACCGCTGGGACCTGGTGTTACCCGAGCCTGAGGAGTGACGGGTCGGGTCGACCCGACGGTCAGGATTTCGTCAAGAACGACTCGTCCTCGTCGCTGAGCAGAAGGTCGAGCTCATCAGCCAGAAGTGGGTGATCCGCGAGACCGCGTTCGGCATCGACGAGATCGAAGGCGACCGCGCGGGCGAGTTCGACGAGTTCGCGGTCGCGACGAAGCGAGGCGAGCCTCAAATCGCTTCGTCCCTTCTGCGATGTCGACATCAACGTCCCCTCCCCCCGCAACTCGAGGTCGACCTCGGCGAGTTCGAATCCGTCGGTGCTGGCCACAAGCGCCTCCACCCGAGGGTTGGAACCGGTCTGCTCGGCGGTGACCAGCCAGCAGTTCGACTCGAGATGACCTCGACCGACGCGGCCACGCAGCTGGTGGAGCTGCGCGATACCGAATCGGTCGGCGTCGAGGACCACCATGACAGTGGCGTTGGGAACGTCGACGCCGACCTCGATCACGGTGGTCGCCACGAGCACGTCGAGCGCGCCCTCACGGAACGAGGACATGGTGGCCTCCTTCTCGGCGGAGGTCATCCGACCGTGAAGCAGTCCGAGCCGGCAATCAGCGAGTTCGGTCGCGCCAAGGCGGGCGAAGGTCTCCTCCGCGGAGGCGACCTCGAGCTTCTCGCTCTCCTCGACCAGCGGGCATACGACGTAGGCCTGCTGCCCGGCGGAGACGCGCTGTCGGACGTCCTGCCACACCATCTCCTCGTCGAGGGGTCCGTTCGCCCATCGGGTCGAGATGGGCGTTCGGCCGGGCGGAAGCTCGTCGAGCACCGAGACATCGAGGTCGCCGTAGACGGTCATTGCCGCGGTGCGCGGGATCGGCGTCGCGGTCATGACGAGCACGTCCGGAACGCGGTCGACGCCCTTGTCGCGAAGCGCGGCGCGCTGCTCGACACCGAATCGGTGCTGCTCGTCGACGACGACGAGTCCGAGGCTCGCGAAGTCGACCGCGTCTTGGATGAGCGCGTGGGTGCCGATCACCAGGTCGACGGAGCCATCGGCGAGGCCGGCGAGCACCTCTCGGCGATCCGCTCCGGTGACTCGGTTGGTGAGCAGCTCGACTCGGAGCGGACGGTCACCGAAGAGGTTTTCTCCGTCGGGCACCGTGACCCCGTCGAGAAGGCGCCGGATCCCCTGGTGGTGCTGCTCCGCGAGCACCTCGGTCGGCGCCATGAGCGCCCCCTGGTGGCCGCCCTCGACAGCGACGAGGAGCGCCGACACCGCCACGACGGTCTTGCCCGCGCCGACATCGCCCTGCAGAAGTCGGTGCATTGGATGGGCCGAGGCGAGGTCGGTGTCGATCTCGCTGAGCGTGCGCCGCTGCGCCCCGGTGAGCGGGAACGGCAGGGCGGAGTGGAAGCGCTCGACGAGGGCTCCCGACCGATCGTGGACCACGCCGCGGGCCGATCGTTCGAGTTCTCGCTTCCGGGCGACGAGCACGGCCTGCACTCTCAGTAACTCGTCAAAGGCCAGTCGCCGACGGGCCGCGTCCTTCGCCCTCATCGACTCCGGCTGATGAATCGATCGGATCGCCTCGGCGCGGTCGAGAAGATCGAGTCGATCTCGCACCCCCTCGGGTACCGGGTCGGCGATCCCTCGCTCCTCGCAGCGCCGAAGCGCCTCCTCGATCCACCCGGCGATCTCCCAGGTGGTGAGGCGCGCCTTCTCGCTCTGCGGGTAGACGGGAACGATCCGACCGGTTCGGTCGCCGATGAGGTCGACGATCGGGTTCGTCATCTGGCGCCCACCGGCGTATTCGTCGACCCGGCCAAAGAGCGCGACTTCCATCCCCACCGCGAGTTGCTTGGCCCTCCACGGCTGGTTGAAGAAGACGAGCGAGATTTTGCCGGTCATGTCGCCGACGACCACCGACACCATCGTCCGGCGGTTGCGAGTCGTTCGCGAGTTCACCGAGCGGACCTCGGCGATCACCAACGCCTCCTCACCGAGCACGAGCGAGGCGATCGGGGCTTCGTTCGTCCGGTCGATCCAGCGCCGTGGGTACGTGGTGAGCAGATCGAGAACGGTCTCGATACCGACGGCGGCGAGGGCGGTGCGTCGCTTGTCGCCGACTCGTTTGAGACGGCCTACGTCGATCTCCGCGAGCTCACGGAGGGAGATCGGTTGGCTGGACCCGTCGCTCACTCCGCTCCGAACAGATACGGGTAGAGCGGTTGGCCACCTCGATGGACCTCCACCTGCACCTCGGGGTGCACGGCGGCGATGTGACCTTCGATCTCGGCGGTCACCGCGGTCGTCGCGTCGGCGCCGGTGATCACCGTGAGCAGTTCAGCGCCATCGGCCAGCAAGCGATCGACGAGGGCGAGGGTCGCCCCCACCACGTCGGGGGCGACCGAGGCGATGCCCTCGCCGCGGGTGATGCCGATCCAGTCACCCTCGGCGATCTCGCCGACGTCGCTTCTCGAGGCGCGGACGGCTCGGGTGACCTCGCCGGTGGTGACCGACGCGATCGCCTCGACCATCTCGGCGGCGTTCTCGTCGGCATCGGACTCGGGGTCGTAGACGACGAGCGCGGCGAGCGCCTCGGGCATCGAGACCGTCGGCACGACGACGACGTTGCGTTCGCTGAGCGCGTCGACCTGCTCGGCCACCGGGATGATGTTCTTGTTGTTCGGGAGGATGATGACCTGGTCGGCGTTCACCCGGTCGACGGTCTCGAGCAGTTCGGCCGTCGATGGGTTGAGGGTCTGGCCGCCGGTGACGATGCCCTGAACGCGGAGGTTCGAGAAGAGCTCGGCGAGACCGTCGCCACTGCACACGGCGACGACAGCGGTGGTGACCCGGGGAAGCCCTGCACCGTCTCGGGTGCGGGTGCGCCGTCCGCCCGTCATCGCGGCCTCGCGCATCTCGTGCTCCTCCGCGACCTCACTAAAGAGGTCGGTTACCCGAATCTCGCGCGGTCGCCCGTCGAGGCTGAGCGCCGCCTCGATTGCCGCTCCGATCTCGTTCGTGTGCACATGGCAGTTCCAGAGCCCGTCGCCTCCGACGACGACGATGGAGTCACCGATCTCGCCCCATGACCGCTTGAAGGCGTCGATGTTCTCGTCGGCGAGGTCGAGGAGGTACATCACCTCGTAGCGCTGCTCGCTGACATCGAGACCATCCGCGCTCTCGCGGTGCGCGACAGCGGCGAGTGCCTCGGCGCTCGGGCCCTCGGTCTCGTCGGGCTCGGGCAGCGGTTCGCCGTCGACCACGTGCAGGGCGGAGTCGAGCAGCAATAGGTACCCAGCGCCTCCGGCGTCGACTACTCCGGCATCGGCGAGTACGGGGAGCAATTCGGGAGTGCGAGCGAGCGAGGCTCGACCCGCTTCGCGGGCCGCTCGAATGACCTCGACCAGGCCAGCGTCGGCATCCGCCGCTGAGCGAGCCGCCTCCGCGCTCTCGCGAACGACGGTGAGGATGGTGCCCTCGATGGGACGCAGCACCGCTTGGTAGGCCCCGGTGGCGGCCGCGCCGAGTGCGTCAGCGAATCGAGCGCCCGTGGTCTCGGCCTGGGACTTAATGGTGGTGGCCAGCCCGCGGAGGATCTGGCTGAGGATGACCCCGCTGTTCCCGCGGGCGCCCATCAGCGAGCCGTGGCTGATCGCATCGCAGGTGGCGTCAAGCGTCTCGGGGGCGGACTCCATCTCGGTGACGACGGCATCGAGGGTCCGGGCCATGTTGGTTCCGGTGTCTCCGTCGGGAACGGGATACACGTTGAGCCGGTTGAGGCCACCGGAGTGCGCGTTGACCGTGTCGCGGAAGGTGGTGACCACCGCCCGAAGGGCGTGCACGTCGAGTCGCTCGAGGGTGGGCACGGGCAGAATCTACACCGGCTTGCCAATGGGGTCGGGTGGTGCTCGGGCTGGTCACCGGTAGCGTGTTGTCGCCCGTGGCCGAGTCGTCGCACCGGTTCGGGAGGTTCGCAAGCGGTGCCCGAGATGGGCGCCTTCACAAGGAGTGTTCGGATGGCATCGGTCTGTGAGGTATGTGGCAAGGGCCCGTCGTGGGGTATGTCGGTGTCGCACTCCCACCGTCGCACGAAGCGTCGCTGGAACCCGAATATCCAGCGGGTCCGCGCGGTCGTGAAGGGCTCTCCCAAGCGACTCAACGTGTGCACCGGCTGCATCAAGTCGGGCAAGGTCGTCAAGGCCGGCTGATCGCGGTCTCCCGTCGCTCCGATGGAAGTCGAAGCGGTTCGCTGTACCTCCCTTCGGTAGAGTCCTCGGCATGCAGGGCGTGATCAAGGCCTACGACCCCTCGTCGGGATTTGGTGTCGTGATGTGCGACTCCGACCTCGCCGACTACGACCTCGCGCCCGGCGCTCTCGAGGGGTCCGTGTTCCG
>Ga0255751_10004273_pt1 | contig 12950 bp, 13 predicted proteins | sample 071ome_20_FD_179951 | JGI IMG/M metagenome (GOLD analysis project Ga0255751, IMG submission 179951) | Coastal salt marsh microbial communities from the Groves Creek Marsh, Skidaway Island, Georgia - 071412BT metaG (version 2) | ecosystem: Environmental > Aquatic > Marine > Intertidal zone >...
CCAACATCATTAAAGTCTAAAATATCATTTACTTTATAGTCAGAACCAGAATTTTTAACTTCAAATCTTTCTACATTCCCTTGTGTTACAGATTCTACAATTATTTTTTGTCTTCTAATATCATCTATTTCCGATATAAAGTCATATCCAGCATTCTTGTCGGAAACTTTATATGGTAAAGTATTTCTGAGAAGACCAGAATTTGAAAAATCAAATGATTGATTTAATGTTGTATTCTCACTCAGTGTTTCTGATTTGTACTCATTTCCAATAAAGTATGGGAATTGAGGCAAACCAGAAGCATCGATAGTGGCAAAGTAGGCGTAAACACCATTTGGAAATTCTTGTGTTTTTCCAAATCTACCATTGTTTTTATCCAAAGTAGATCCAGAACCTGTAAATTTATAGTCCTCTACAAAAAATCCTGATGCAAACCCAGATGGTCTGTCAATATATGTCGTATCTAAAACATATCCAGAAACAATTCTTGATATTGTTGAATTAGAATTTTTGGGGTCAGAGTATCCATATGAACCATAAATCGGATTACCATCATAGGCCCAACCAATAATTCCAGAAATATTTCCAGAACTCTCACCAAATGAGGTTCTTAAGTCACTATAGTAACCAGAAACTGTATACTTTAACTTATTATTAGACTCAACTAAAATTTCATTTCCAAATCTAATATTTTCATTTACGGTGAGTTCTCTAATTTTTGAATGCAATAATGCATTAATTCCAGAAGATTTTACTAAAATAGAAGTTGATGTATTGGAATACCCTAATCCACCACTTATAACCTTTACTTCGGTTATTTTTCCACCAGAAATAACAGGTCTTAATTTTGCGCCACTACCAGATCCACTGGAATCTGTAACAATTAAGTCTGGGATTGAATAGTATTCTTCTCCGCCATATTGTACATCTATAGAAATTATTTGTCCATTAGCAATAACTGGAACCAATGCAGCATTTTTTCCATTTTTTATGGTTATAATAGGATTATTTTGGTAATTTAATACTGTAGATCCATATCCAGTACCATTTTCATAGAGGTATACCTGCTTTATGCTTCCCTTTACAATAGGAGTTGCTACAATTTCTTGATATGTTTGTGTATTAGTACTAAATCCAACAGGACTATATTTTATTGATACAGAAATTGTTGGATAACTGAAGTATTGGTATCCAGATCCAGTATCGGAGAAAGACTCATATTTTCCCCTATCATAATAACTTGTATCTGTTCCACCAATTCCGGCATTACAAATTCTAAAAGAATCATCATCAATCTTTAAAACATAATATTGATTAGACGATGAAATTCCAGTTATTGTGGAAGTTTCGTAATCATAGGTAATTAGTTCACCAGAATTAAATCCATGATTTTCAAAATTAATAGAATTTGTTACAGTAGATATTCCTGATGATTTGACAATCAACTTTCTATTCGTATATCCACTTCCACCATCAATTATTTTAACTTCCGAAATGGTGTTCTTAGATGTTATTGTTCTAAACTTATGAATTCCTTGAGTTCCAGTAGAAAATCCAATTACATTGGTGTTGCTATTATAATCACTTAAAGTTTCAAACAAACTTACGGTAGTATTATTTTCAACTTTTACAAAATAAGAAGAATTGTTTGTTAGAGTTGATGATCCAGATCCAATTACTACTTGAGGATTTCCATTCGAAATATATACTACTTCTTCACCATTATTGAAATTGTGATCTGTTAAGAATGATATTCTGTTTCCTGTTGTGCTTATTCCTCCGCCATTTGTTACTTCTCTTGCATCAAAATTTACCTCCCTTGTTCTCTTTTTAATAACTGGTTCTAAAATAGCACCAGATCCATTTCCTCCACTAATATCTACAGAAAGAATTTTACTGATATCATAATTTTGAGCGTCAACATAAACATCGGTGATAGAACCACTGATTACAGGTTGTGCCAATGCACTTGATGATCCTGAAGGAATTGATATGGTTGGAACATTTATAACATCAAAGTTCTCTCCACCACTTAAAACATCAATTGATTGTAAAGGACCATAATAAATTTTATCTAAAGATTTATAATTACTAATCTCAACACCATTAATTAACATTCCAGTTGTTCCTGGAATTGTTTCTGCTCCAGGACTTTTTATCTTAGATTGGAGTGGAAATTTTTTAAAAACTTTTTGTACACCAATCTGATTAAATCTGTGAGAATACAAAGTAAAAGATTGAGTATCTAAACCAGATTTTGGAATTCCAAATTTTAGTGGTGTTGATGCAATAAAAGATGGTGAGGAATATAATTTAATTTCTTTGTTATTGGAGGGAAGAACCTCTACATAATAACTTCCGGTTTCTAATCCAACGAGTGGCGTAGAATTTGGTTGATAATAAATTCTATCTCCTGTTATGAATGGAGCAGGATCCGAAAAAATTATGGTATCATATTCATCATCAGAATTTTTATTAATTAGATTACTTTCTGAAGATATACTTGCTGTTTTAATGTCGGCAGTTATATTATATCTGTAATCATATGGGTCATCAAGTGAGGATGATGGTAAAGAATTTGATGCCACATATGCATAATTTTCACCATCAGAATATAAATTTTGTACATCAGAGGTAATTAAATTATTTCCATACTCTATAGAAACTCCAGAACTACTTGCAGTATTAATCTTTCTTCTCAAATCATATTCTTTTCCAGATATAGTAGAAAAAGATCCTCCATCTATTTCTACAGTATTGTTAGAAATAATTTGAGATATTCTTGGATCATCGGATGAACTTACTAGAGTTTCAGTGTCTCTTACAAGAAGTTCTACCCTATCTCCAACTTTTAAACTAGACCGATCAATATCACTAGCTAAAGTATAATTAGAACCAATACTCAATACTTTGTATCTGGTAGAAGTATTATAGATCCATGAATTTGCAAAAATTTGTTTTTGTGTTTTGCTTTGAGGATTTTCAATCAAATCTCCAAGATTTTTTATAGTAATAACATCACCTTCAGAGATATTAGTATCTTCTGATGATGGAACAAGATTTGATAGAACACCAAGAATTCTAAATTCTACTTTTTTGGTAGTATCGCCATTTTCATATCCAAAATAAGTATCATTATTTCTAACTAACGAGTTTTTTGCAATTATTTCTTCTATTCCACTACAACCTAAGAACTGGTTTAAGGATTTGTTGGTATATGTGACTGTATTGTTTCCACAAATTAATGTTCCACTTTCTGGAAATCCAATAGTAGAATCTACAGTAACTACTGTGGATGATATTGAAGACGTGGATGATGTCTTTGTGCTAGGAGTTATCGTAAAATTTCCTAAAATGGTTGGATACTCCTCGTTACCAATAAACAAAGATAATTTATAATATTGTTTATTATTTCTATTAAATGCCTCTACGGATGAAACAGAAGCATTTGTTGAAGAATCTGTAGTTTTTACAATTGTTTGTCCAACCAAATTTTTTGGGTTGGTTCCAGTTATAACTTCTACAAGAATGATTTCATTCTTTACATACTCTGCCGAAGATGGTTTAATTAGATATTCTTCTAGATTTATAATCTTTGGTGTTTCTCCATAAAGAACGTTAAATAAAATTCTAAATGATTCGTCAGTTCCTTTTGCTTTATAGAAAGAGTTTGCATTGCTTAAAAAGTTGCCAACATCTAACTCTGACGTGAATTCAGTTTTTTCCAGTCCTGGAGCAATAGTATATTTTAATTTTTGATAAAATTCTTTCAGAAAGAGAGAACTAAGATTTTGTACACTATCACCAGAAGAATGATTTGCTGCAGATGAGGTTGAAAATGTAAGTTCTTCCTGGTTTAGATCCTGATGGTAATTGGTAATACCACTAAATCCGCGAATACATCCAGTAAAAGTACTTCCAGATATTCCAGTATAAGTGATAATTTCATCACCAATTTTTAAAAGACCATATTTACTCGGAAAACCTTTAATACTAGAAACAGCAATGCTAGTATCATCAGAAGTAATATCAGAAGACAAAGTAGTGCTATCAACAACTACTTCTGGAGTAAGATTATCTAATTTTAAATATTGATCAAGATTTTCGGCAATGTCTATCGGACCACCTTGATATTCTTGAGATATGTAATATTGCTTTAAGAACTCGGAGGCATTTGGATTTTCATCCAATATAAAACTTGGAAGTTGACTCTCAACAATCTGCTGAACCTTAACTCTAGATTCAAAACCAGTCTGTATCATATTAGTTTCTTGCTAATTTCCCGTTTGAGTAACTTGATGTATAGTAATCTCTAGTAAACACATTTCCTGTTATTTCATCACCAGAAGCGATTACATCTCTTACCATATTTATTGTACTTTTTGAAACATCAAAAGACAAATATAAGTCTTTCAGTCCAATAACGTCATTAGATTCTGGGAATGCTTGTATTTCAATAATTCCATTTGGTTTTGTTGTAGAAGTTATATTGAGTGGTCCCAGTATAATTTCACCCTTCACATAATCAACTGTTCCTGCGTCTTTAACAACAACAGTCCTATTACCATTACTATCAATCTTGACTATTGAAATAATTCCAGTTTTTGCAGAAACACCGACAGGTCTGTTGAGGAAAACATTTCCTGCAGAAGTAACATCTGTTATAGTATTTCCATTTGAAGAAATTGTGGGAGTATCTGTAAGATATACTGTGGATGATTCTCCCGAAATTTTAAATCCTGTGGATTTGATATTAAGTCCAGTAGGATTAACATGGAATTGATTTCCAAAACACAATTCGTATTGTGCTAATTGATTTAAAGATGTTTTAAGATCTCTTCTAATTCTAACCTTAGTGATATTAGAAGTAATTGCCGTATCAGTCCTATCAATTACACTGAGAACTTTACTATATTTAAATCTTCCACCAAACTTATTAAAATCCAACGACTCGGAATACTTAGTCAAACTATTCAGTACATTACTCTTAAGAGAGTCTACACTAGAAACTTGAGAATAGTTATAGTAAATTGAAGAGTCTATTTCCACATAAAGAACCTTAAGGTCTACAATTTTTGGATTAATTCCAGAAACCGTATATTGTTTTAGTTGACTTAAAATTCTTGATTTATTGAAGTCAGAAACATAACTTCCATTTTTTGGTTTAATGCTCAAAATAACATTTCCATATTCTGGTGGATCTAATTCTTCTCCACCAACAACGGCAACAGATTCTGTTTCTGGATATATTGTTTTTATAATAGCTTCATAGTCTCTAGAAGTGACTGCCCTGTTTTGTGCCGAATATACTCTTGGAGCATAATATTTAATAGAATCAATAGGTTCTATACTTGAACCATTTTGAGATGATTGATTTGTTGTTATCGTAATCGTCCCAGGATCAATTATTTGATTATTGACAGTAATGATGCTTCCAGAGAAAGTGAAAACACTGGCACCATTTCCATCTTCACCATCAGTAATAATATAATTTGCGGTGATTATATTACCATCAGAATCAACGGCATCACCAAGTTTTTTGCCAATAATCCCATCACCAAATTTTATCTCATACTTTTCATCTTGCACTTCTTGTAGAATATAGATTCTAGATTCTGAAGTTGTATCTAAAATATTGTTAATTGCCGCATATTCAATTCCCAATCCACTATCATTTGTTCTTTTTACATAAACAGATAGGGTTGAAGTATCAATAAAGGAATTATTTAAAATAAATCTTTGATCTAAAGAACCATCATATGTAAATTGCTTTGTGAGATAGGTTCCTTGATAAACTGATATTTGGTCAAATGTTGCAACACCATCAATAACAGTTGCAGTTACATCTTCTGGAATTGAGAATGTATATGATGTGTCATTTGCCGTTCCTACGCACACCAGACCTCTTCTAAGGGTCAGTGTGGGTGTGTCCTCACTAGTTGATACCGTGAAGGAAATGGTCGCTCTTGCTGCCGTTCTGGAGCGGGGTACATAACCAATGTTTCTTGCGAGTGATACTACGTTTTCACGAAGAGTTGCAGAATCTAAGAAAGACTCATTCACAATCATATTACTGTTAAATGCAGTAATATATGTGTTGTATGCCAGTGTATCAATTAAGACAGAAAAATTTGATCCCTCAAAATCAAAGTCGCTAAATGTTGAATTAGCGCGGAGATAATCTTTTATTGAGGTTTTTATCTGGTCAAAATCTAAATTCGTGAATTTTGTAAAGGGCATCTTATCTTGCTGCCTCTAATAGGAACGTATACTCTTGTGTCGGAAACTCCTGACCAATAATATCAAAGATGACTGTAACATCAAATGTATTTTCATCTGGTTGTGGATTCACCTCAACAAGAACATTATTTACTCTTGGTTCAAAATTTTCTATCGCAACCAAAATTTGTTCTTGAATTACTGAAGCAGTACCAAAATCAACAAATTCAAACAAACTATCTCTTACATCAGAACCTAACAATGAGTTAAAAAATCTTTCTGTAGGAATAGTTTCAACAATATTTCTTACGGATCTACGAATCGCATTCTCATTTTTTAATATTTGAAGATCCTTTGTCACTGGATGTGGAACAAAGGATAAACTGATGTCTTTAAATGATCTGGATACCCTTTGTTCTGCCATTAGACTAGAGTTTTCTTGATTTTATTTATATTTACTCATGCCACCTTTCAACAAAATCATCAAATCCATGTGCTCCACCACATGGACGCTCTAAACGATCATCTGGAATTGGGTAGAGTTCCTCATTTTGAGAAATTTTTCTCTGTTTTGATGCCATTCGAAGATATTTTTCACTCTCTACCTCAGTAATAAGGGTCATTCCTTGTTCTATGAACAATTCTCCCTTGTCAACCTGGTGATAATTTCCCATTTTAGCTCCTGTTTTGTTAAAAACAGAACTTTTAGAGGGGTTGCTATCCCTTATGACTATTTATTTTTCTCTTCTTCACGTTCCTTGGCAGTTTTCCAGTGATATTCATCCTCACGACCCATTCCTAGTCTTTCATAACCGTTCTCAACTTGATAATACTGAGTCGAAACCTTAAAATCGGGCATTTTTGGTTCAACAGGAGTCAAACTATTGTCAAAAATACGTAATCGATTGTTTGGATACAGTGCATACTGTCCATTATTCAGTTCAATCAGGTTATGAGACTTGTGTTCGGCAGGATTTTCACTCGTTGCCCAGTCTACCATGTCTGGATCACGGTGATAATTGTCAATTGTACATACATAAGTGCCTTTTTGAATACCAAAGTCGCGTGTATAGCACTCAAAGTCCATACTACCGATGAATTTCTTGTCAATACTCACCACACCATAGTCCATACAGTTCCAAAACTGTAGGTTTGGTAGGTTCATATCAGGATCAGGTGTTTTTGGCGACGAGACAAACGCGCTAATCGGCAGTTTATCGTACATTGCCGCATATTCGGGCAAATAAGTTTCAAAATAAAAAGCGCGTCCAGGAATCGACTTAGCCGAAACCCAAACGCCCTTAACAAATTCACCGTGCCCACTCTGATGGTCTGTAAGATATTCTTTACGAACCCATACTTCAATAGATGGTAGATTGGTGATAAGACAACTCATCCTTTACCTTGTCCGCGATACTTCTTTTTTGCTTTATTACGAGAAGACGCAGCGATCTTCGTATTTACACTACATCCTTGACGAGTTTTCTTCGGTGCGCCTTCCACATAACCGCCACCTTTACGCATTGCCATTGTTTAATCTCCTAATAATTTTGGTTTCAAGATCTTCAGGTCTTGGAGAACCCGTCTGATAATACTCTATCGACAGGTCCTCCATCATATCGAAATATTCTAACCGTGTCAAGTTTTTGTAAATCATACGTCCATTATGTAAAATACTGTATGATTCGTCAGTCATATCAGATCACTCTTGTCTTTTCGTGACCAACTCTGATACGAGGATCACACCAAATTTCAAAACCTGCTGCGATTGCATCGAGACAGAACGATACATCTTCTCCACACATATCCTGTACTGCACCAGAATCAAAAACTTGCATCTTAGGAGCAAACCAAGGATACTTCATTTCTGGGTGTTCAAAAACACCGTGCTTAATCATCAACCATCCAAATCCTGCATAGTCAACAGTAAAAGGCTTCTTACGCTTCTGAATGCCATCCAGAGTTTCGTGATTCATGACACCACCATTGTTCTTGAAGTCATCCTCCTCTAACCAGTGTGCAACAGAAGTCGTTCGCCCGTCCTCCGTACAATACCAACCACTGGCAATATCTTTATCCATCAGAATTAACTGATAAAACTTTTCAGTATTGAAAACAATATCACTATCAATCCACAATTGATAATCATACTTCAACTTCCCGTCCCAGGGAATCTGATCAGGTCCACGCAGTACATTAGCTCCAAGGCACTTGCATCTTGCAAAGTTGACCATGGAAGAATAGTCCTGTGAGATCTGAATGCTTGCTCCCGCTTGCACCAGATCAAAACACAATTGCACAAAATTTTTCAGATAGGTATACGAGACTCCTCTTCCAGGAAGACAAAAGACGATCGACTTTCCTCTGATCATCTCTTTTGCTTTTTCGTAGTCCCACTCTGCAGTGCTTTGTGTCGGTGTGGGTGCCTTTGCTTTTACGGTAAATCCTTTAGCCATAATAGAGTGTAATTACATCATTAATCATACAGTACTATCTATGTAACGTCAATCTTCCTTGATTTCAGTTATCACAATACAATCTCCCTCAACCTCCATGTTCACCTGTGTGCCCTCGTACCATCCAAAATCATTCAGTACCCACTCAGGAATATTAATATAATACTCCCCAGTTATAGGATCAACCTCTACAGTCGTAAAATTTTCCTCCGGATTTTTTTGCATCTCTGTGTTTTCGTCCATTGATTTTATATATGTGGTTGAAGAATTTAGAGGTCGATCGTAACACTTTATAGATTGGAGGGACCCATGGGTTTTATATACACGGCGGCGCCCCCGCCCCGGTCGGGGGGTCGGGGGACTGCTGCTGTCACGAACGAACAGACGCCAGCAGGGCATCAAGCGGGTCCACAGTCTGAACGCGACCCGTAGCAGTGAAGCGTCCGGGTGCCAGGTCGTTCAGAGCAGAAAGCAGACCGTTGGCGAAGTCCTTGAAACCTTCCAGGTCGTTCAGGGTGTCCAGGGATGCGGCAGAGTAAGCAGCGAAGGTGATAGCGTGGTCAGAGTGACGGTCGCTGAAATCGCGGAAGTGACGGAGACATGCCTTGCGGTCCTGACCGTGAAGCATGTATGCCTCTGCCAGGGCAGCATACTCTGCATCGGTCCAGGATTGAGCACGGCAGCGGTTGGCGGGAAGGAAGCGCTCCTGCTGCTGCTTAGTCAGACGATCGTAAGCAGTTTCGGAGATGCGCTGTCCAACCTTATACTCCGTGCGCTTCCCGCTAGCGACGACGCTGAAGGGGCGGATGACTTGGAATTTTGCCATGGGTTCGGTCGTTTGGTTCTTCAGTATCCTACCACATCAGAAGGCGATCGGGTCGGAGGTCGGGGCGTTGATTTCGGCAAAGTGTGCGGCACACTCTTCGATGCCCTGAGTTTCCAGATCGGTGGCGATGCTGTCCAGGATGGTCAGCAGTTGGTCGCCAGTGGCGGCGCGATTGAGCAGGGAGAGGGAAAGGTCGCGGGTCATGCTAGGATAGCGGGTTGATAGGGTGGCAGTCTTTAGGGCGCTGCCGTTCCCATCGGATCAGAGGTCTGCCATCATGTCGTTGATTTCGATGCCGTCGATCTTAGGGTCATCCCAGCGGCAACCGTCGGGAGTCTGTTCGCTGCCCCATCCGCGAAGCATCATCACCAGGTCCTGATACGTGCGGCACTCTTTAGCGGTTTCGTACAGACCTTCAGAATTCTGAATCCACAGGGCGACGTTCCAGGTCTCCCAGTTTGCCCATCCGTTGAAGGTGGTGTCGGTGGCGGTGCTCATCGGTGTCGTTTGAACTGAGATCAGTATAAAGGGTCAGAGGGGGGTCAGGATGCCAGGCAGTGACGGTTTACCCACTGTCCCTTAGAGGTGTTCCCTGAGAACCAGAGCATTCCCAGGATGGCGCGACGGGAGACGTGGGTGTGGCGGTATTCGGTCAGGGGGGCATTGAACCAGCGGACCCGCGCAGTGCCCGTGATAGGGTTGAGGCGAAGCGTCCAAACGCTTTGGGAGTCGTTGCAGTTGATGGGGTAGCGCATCGGGTCGTCTGAACTGAAGTCAGTATAGGGGGCAGAGGGGGTGCCCAAGGGGAGTGAGTGGACAGCACGCTCATTGGCACATGAACTTCACGTTGTTGAAGTTAGCATAGCTGAACTGCTCACGATTGACCAGTTTCATTGTACCAAACTCATTACTGTAGACATAACCTTCGGAGTCAATTCGATCAGATCCAATGTAAGCAGCAGGACCATCATTGCGGCAGAGATAGAGTGCATCATCTTTGATAGATTTGATCAGTTTCCAGTAAGCAATCAGAGTGTAATCACAGTCAAATGCATTATCATCAATCTCCACACCTTCGCGGATACACTTATTCAGTTCCTGCTTAAGTTGCTTTGCTTTCTTCTCATCAACAAAGGTCACATTCTGTGCCATTACCTTAGCAAACTGAATCACCTCGGAAAGGTCAGAGAAGGAACCAAGGCAGGTGTCATAATCACCACTGAAGATCCGTGCCTTGGGTTTCACAAACTTACAATAGGCAGTGTCAGTGATGGTGAACAACATAGGGATTGCCCAACTATCACGGAGGTCATCATTTGCCTCATAATAGGTATGCGGAGCAATGATGATGTTTTGGTCGATTACTTCTCCGAAACTGTAAGTGATAGTGTTGGGAGTGTACTCAGACTCTCCGCCAAATCCAATAAAATCCCCCTGAAAAATGGCGTCTGTATGAGGTAACCAATCAAAACAAGCGTGCAGAATCTTTGCAACTTCACCTTGGTGGTTAGCATCAATGTCCGCATGAGATTCGTTGATCTTGATTTTAACTTTGTTGAACACACTTTTGGTGCCAACGAAGAAGTTACCAGTGGCAGGATTACGACCCCATACAATAGCAGGAGCACCGTCGATCTTCACGGACAGGGCACCTGCTGCCTCAAACCAATCCAGGGCGTTCAGGTCACCCGTGAGGATGGTGTCTTCGGGGTGTTCGATGTGCTTGTTTTGTGTCATGAGACTAGTATGGCAGGTCCTGGGGTGCTTTGGGGGGTTTGGTGGACAGTGTGCCAACTGGTCGGGCAGCCGACCTGGGTATAAAGAAAGGGGCACGAATGCCCCCTATTTGTTATGCAAACATGAACCCATTTTCGAAGTCGTATTCGTTATAAACAGGACCAGTGATTGAGGTCTGTCCGATGAACTTATGAACGAACCAATTGAAGTTCTTTTGGATTACACATTCGCCCTTGATTCCGTGCTCCGAAAGAATAGCATTCAGGCGGGACTTAGTGGTGGCAGACTGATAACCACCATCAAAGATTTGCACGAAGTCATCACCAACCACTGCAATAGTGTTGCCATGGAGACGAACAATAGACTCATTAGTTTCAGGGTCAAAGGTAACCGAAGTGTTGTCTTTCTGCCAGTTCAGGTTGTTAGAAATGGCGGCGTTCATTTCACGTTCGATCTTACGCATGAGGTCGTTTCGTTTGAACTGAGGTTAGTATGGCATCCCCTGGTGGGGTTTGGGGAGAATGGTGGACACTCCCCCGACTGTCACCCCAGGAAGGTGGCAGGGTTGCCGTAGTCTGCGATATGGTGTCCGTTGTGACGGATCTCAGCGTACCCGAACTCCTCTGCCAGGTCCAGGCAGATCAGGTAGGCACGGTCCAGGTCGCAGACGGACTCCGACTCATGCATGGCAGAGGGAACCAGGATTTCGTAACGCATTGGGTTTGGTTGACTGTCCCCATATCCTACAGCACCCTTCCGCCGATTCCAGGGGGATGGTGGACACTCTGCCAACTGGTCGGGCAGCCGAACGGGAGTATAAAGAACTCCCGCACGGTTTGTATTACTCCTCCAACAAATGAGGGTAGTAGTTCTCTACCTCTTCCTTCAATTCTTTGTCTGTATAAATGTCCATCTCTTTGTCCAACATATCAAACAATTGAGCAAGCACCAATTCAATACGAATAGTTTGAGCAGGTGCAGACAATGATATCATATCTTTGATGCCCATTCCATCAATGATTTCGTTGATGTAGGCGTCTTGGAGTTGTTCGCGGTTCATGAGTTTCAGTTAAGAATGTGACGGTAATCGATGGACTTGATGCACCATCCTACCATTGAGGTAATCTCTTCTACCAAATCATCACCATCATCAGCATCCCAAATCGACCCGATGATCTCATCAGTCAGATCCATTGCATCGCTATAACAAAACTCTTCAGGATCATCAAATGCATCATCATCAAAATCAAACTCGATGTCAGTAACTTGGAATTGCATCAGTAATCGTAGTTAGAGTTGATGTAAGATTCTACATTAAACTTCTCTTCTTTCTCCCATTCTTCTTTATACTCAATGACATCGAAGATCTCACCAGGAGCATCAGCAATCTCAGACCAGAGTTCTTCAAACATGGGGGCAATCCCTGACGACTTGATTACAATACACGATTTTGGGGGGAACTCAACCCCTCTTGTGCCAGTTCCCCGACTGTCACAATGATACGAATTGATATCAGACTACGTAGACTTGATACGAATTCATATCGGACAATCAACAAACTGGCACACTAATAAACCTCTGCAGGTTCTTTGATGCTAACATGGACATTCTCATCACCTTCAAGATCTAGTAAACTCTTCCAATCTAGATCTTCCAGGTATAAATCATCGTAGCATTCGATGTCTAATGTTACACATACTGTACGCTTGTGT
>Ga0255751_10004299_pt1 | contig 12909 bp, 5 predicted proteins | sample 071ome_20_FD_179951 | JGI IMG/M metagenome (GOLD analysis project Ga0255751, IMG submission 179951) | Coastal salt marsh microbial communities from the Groves Creek Marsh, Skidaway Island, Georgia - 071412BT metaG (version 2) | ecosystem: Environmental > Aquatic > Marine > Intertidal zone > Salt...
AGATGAGATGAAGATGAGATGAGATGAGATGGCGATGGACGCGTGATGGCGCGAGACGTCAGTGCGCGCCGCCGGCGGGAGACTTGGGGCGCGGGTGAAGGCGACGGCGACGGCGACGACGATGGATGCCGTATGGACGTCGAGCGATGCGGTGACGACGGTGTCGGCGGCGGTGTTGTGCGCATCAGTGGTCGGACTCGTGGCGGTTCGAGCGTCGAGACGGGCGGTGGAGTTGTCGTCGTCCGCGTCCGCGCCTGCATCGACCTCTGTGGTGGGAAGGTTGTTTCGGGGAGGACTTTTTGGAAGCGGTGCCGGCGGTAAAGGCGGGGCAGCGACGGCGGCGTTTGATTCCGCGGGCAAGGTTCGGTTGAGCGTGTTTTACGGGACGCAGACGGGGACGAGCGAGAGGTACGCGAGAGAGGTGGTGGCGCACGCGCGGGCGAGGTACGGCGACGCCGTGGCGGCGCGCGCGGTGGATTTGGAAACGATCGATGGCGTCGGAGCGGAGGATGCGATGTTGGAGGAGACTGGATGCGCAGTGTTCTTGCAGTCGACGTACGGGGACGGGGAACCGACGGATACGAGCGCGGATTTCGTGTATTGGGCGCGAGACGCGGCGAGCGACGGACGCATGCCAGACTTGCTGGAAAGTTTAACCTTTAGCGTCTTTGGCTTGGGTAACAGATGTTACGAACAGTTTAACGCAGCGGCGAAGATGGTTCACAAGGCGTTGGTCGAGTTGGGGGCTCAGCCTCTGCTCAAGCTTCACCTCGGGGACGACGACCAGTGCTTGGAGCAGGATTTTGAAAATTGGATTGAAGCCTTCTGGCCGGCGTTTGAAACCAAGTTTGGTTTGCATTCGGACGGCGCGGACGAAGAGTTGCCGCACTACGAGGTCGTTGTGATGGAAGGCGCCGAGGGTGAGCGCGCGGCGGCGAGCCAAGCGTCAAAGTTTGAGAAGGAGCACTCTGGGGCAAAGCTCGTCGCCACGGCGGCGAACCCGTACCTTGCCAAAGTCAAGGTTGTCCGCGAACTCTTCTCTTCGGATGCGGACAGAAGCTGCGTGCACGTCGAGTTTGATCTCACTGATTCGAGTGTTCACTACAAGACGGGTGATCATTTGGGCGTGTTTGCTGAAAATAGCAAGGACATTACCAAGCGCGTCGCAAAGGTCCTCAAGTGCGACGTCAAGCAAGTGTTCCGTCTGCGCAAGCCTGACAACGCTCCGGCGTCTTTGGCAGAGCCTTTCGCCACGCCGATGACTGTCGGCGATGCTTTGGCGCGATATGCCGACGTCTTGACGCCGCCGCGCAAGCAAGCACTCGCTGCTCTCGCTTCGGTAGCGACGGGTAAGGAGGCGGATAAACTCGCATTTTTGGCGTCTCCGGCGGGTAAGGATGAGTTTGCAAAGTACATCACCAAGCCTCATCGTTCTCTGTTGGAAGTGATGGAGGATTATTCCAGCGCGGTGCCAGATCTTGGGCTCTTTTTCGGCGCGATTGCGCCGCGACTCGCCCCGAGATACTACAGCATCAGCTCCAGTCCGGCGATTGACAAGAATGTCGTCACCGCGACGGTGGCAGTCGTTAAGGAACAGGTTGCCACTGGACGCGTGCACGAAGGCGTCGCGAGTACCTTCCTTCAGCGCGCTGTCGAAGGGCAACGCATTCCGGTGTTTGTCCGCACGAGTACCTTCAGGTTACCTGAGAACCCCGAGGCTCCCGTCATTATGATTGGTCCGGGCACTGGTTACGCTCCGTACAGAGGCTTTTTGCAAGAGCGCACCGCCCTTAAAGCGTCCGGTGCCACTCTCGGACCAGCGCTTCTCTTTTTCGGCTGTCGCAACAAGTCGAAGGATTTCATCTATGAGGATGAAATGAAAACCGCTTTGCGCGATGGCGTCATTACTGATCTTCAGGTTGCATTTAGCCGCGATGGTCCAAAAAAGGTGTACGTTCAGGATAAAATAATCGAGCAAGCGTCCGCAGTCTATCCCATCGTCAAGGGCACGGTGGGCAAGAATGAAGGCGCCGTTTACATTTGCGGTGACGCCAAAAACATGGCGAAGGATGTTAACAAGGCTCTCTTGAGCGTGTTGATGCGCGAAGGCGACTACGCCGCTCACGAAGCTGAGGAAATTTTACGCCGACTCAAAGCAGAGTTTAGATATCATCAAGATGTTTGGTAATTTAAATGCAATTTATAGTCGTAACTTACACTGTACACGTCATTTCGGCGTGTACTCGACTCCATCGATGAGCGCGAATCTCCCCTTTGCTCGAGGAAACACAAAGTCGTCACCCTGCCAAGGCCAGCCGCCAAATTGTGTACGGCGGTACTCAGAAAAACAGTTTTGAATTTCTTCGCGAGTGTTCATGACGAATGGTCCGTGTTGCGCCACCGGCTCGCCGATGGGTTTGCCTTGCAAAACCAACACAATAATCTCTGCGTCAGAAGGGTTCTTGAGCGAAATTTCATGCGACGCGTCGACATCGAGGACGGCTTTTCTGTCGAGGAGCTGGCCGTCCACGACGACCGATTCACCTTCAACAAAATACAAAGACCGGTTCGTACCCTTACCACCACGCGCCGGATTGAGTGTGAAAGAAGCACCAGCTTTCATTTTTATCAAGTAAACACCCACATCGTTTTCCTCCTTGGCGGCCCAAGAGTTTGGCGTCGGCTTTAAGCTTCGAACGCCATCGTATTCACCAGTCCAAACAGTTAATTGAGCGCCTTCCCCGTAATCCTTACGTCGAACGTCTTCGTTCCAATGCATGACAAACGCAGGTTCAACCATTTTGTCTTTACTCGGCAAGTTGAGCCAGATTTGAAACAGCTGCAGTGTGTTTGCGTCGTCAGATTTGACGAGCGGAAACATTTCGCTGTGCTGAATGCCCCGGCCCGCCGTCATGTGTTGCAAATCCCCAGCCGAGTAGCGACCGGCGTTGCCGAGACTATCGGTGTGATCTATTGTACCCTCCATCACCGCGGTGATTGTTTCGAAACCTACATGTGGATGCGCCGGGAAGCCAGGGACTCTAGTGCCGTGGTAGAAGCGCCAAGGCTTGTCCCCACTAAAGTCAGCGCCGTTTCCGCGTCCCGGCGCTTGCATCTTCTCGTCTCCTTCGGGGTACATGTCGCGGTGATACACGCAAAATAGGAACGGATCCTGTGTAGCCATCGGCGCGGGAATGTTCACCGCGTGGGCGCGAAGGATTGAAGAAGACGTCGAAGACGACATGATTCTTAGGTGCCCTCTAGTCACAAAGTGATTCCGCTGTCGTCCGCAGGACGAAGGAATGCGAACGTGTGCGAACGCTCGGCGCATAAACCGATCGCGCGAGCGAAGTCTAAGACAGCTAGCGCGTCGCGCGTCAACGATTGGAGTCGAGTCAAGTTGTGTGCCGCAGATGAATTGACTAACACGCGAGCGCACTTTTTGCACTTTTCTACAGTTAAGCTTTCTGTACATACACCTAGGCCCGATCGCAGATGTCAGGTCGCCCTCTAAGTTCTAAATCAAGGCTGAATGCGTCTGCGAACGCGTTCAGCAGCGCTACCCGTGCGCGCAGTAATAATTCATCGTCTGCGCTGTCCGTCTCGCGGTTGCTGGCGGCGGACATTGACGCGCTCGACGCGCTACTAATCAATCCAGATTCTCCCCTCAGCATCTGCGCGACGCTCCCGACTGGTCTATCGTCTATTCCACAAGGCACAATATTTGCGAAATGCGCGAGATTTGGGCAGACGTTAAGCGCCATACCGTGGTATGTGACCCAACGCCTCGCGCGCACACCGATGGCAGCCAACTTGTGCCCGTCACACCAAGCCCCAGTCAAACCTTCTACCCGGCCACATTTCTCCTCATCCAATCCCAGAGCAACTGACGCTTGCAGCGCAACCGTCTCGAGCGTCCGCATGTACCAATGTAGATCCATCTCGTGAGGTTGCCTCGACAGGTTGAGAATCGGATAAAGCACCAACTGTCCAGGGCCGTGATACGTTGCCTCACCGCCTCGCTCGCATCTACGCAAGGCAAACCCAGCCGGCGGGCGCTCCGGGCTAAACTTCAAGTGATGCTCCGCCGAACCCGTCCCAAGCGTGATTGTCGGCGGGTGTTGCAACAGTATCGCGACGTCCGTCGAAGTCTCTCCGCATGCCAACGCGCGAGTGAGAAACGCCTTTTGCCAATCCCACGCTTCGTCGTACGGCGTTAATCGATCGCTTACGTCGTACACAATGCACGTACGCTTCTCTATTGTCCCTTCCGAGCGCACTGCCGCCGTCTGCGCTCCCTCCCTCGCCCGTCCGCGCGAGCGAACTCTGCGCCAGCACTTTTTACCTAAAGCTTCGCGCGACTCCCTCTTGCCGCGCGTCACCGCCGCGAATCGCGACGAAGACGAAGCCGACGATGCACGCGCGTGCGACATTCGTCGTTATCCGTCGACGTTAATGCGCTGACGAACGGCTGCCGTCCTTGACGCGCGTTTGCGCGCGCGGCACTCTGAAGACAAAACTCCAGTGTGCGTCGCGCAGACCAACGAACATTCGCGACGAATGGCGCCCAAAGCTAAGCGTGCACGGCGCAAATCAAACGCAGACGGCGCAACGGATGGACGCAGAACGGGTGGGGAGTCCACGAGCGGCGGGAGCGGGGCGAAAATCGCGGAAGGGATGGTTGATGAGACGCTCGACGTCACGTGTGAAGTGACTCGAGAGAATCCGTTTTGCGTCCACGGGGCTTGCGTGTTGCGCTGTCTCTCGGGTGAGGTGGACGTGCACGGGTTCGTCGTTCGAGCGGGGTCATCGAGTGACGTCGTAATTCGTTCGTCGGCGAAAGTCGCGAGTGTGGTGACGATTGAGACGGCGTGCGAAGGCGGAGCGTCGGTGCGGCTTCGAGCGGTGGACGGCATTTCGTCGTTCTCCATAGCCGAGGCGGGCAAGGCGCAGCGAGAGTTTGGATGGTTGCCGACGATGATTTCGCCGCAGTGGAAGATAGTCTCTGAGTCGGTGGTCCACGCGATTTGTACGGGAGGTACCGGTCCCGTCGTGGCTTGTTTGGGACCGAAGGGTGTCGGTAAAAGTACGTTGTCGAGACACATGGCAAACGGTATTCTGAGTAAACTCGGCGCAGTAGCCTGGTTAGATTTGGATTGCGGCCAGCCCGAACTCACGGCTCCTGGAATGGTGTCGCTCACGATTTTACGCGTGCCTTTACTCGGTCCTCCTCAGTTGCATCAGGCGAGCGGAGCGGAATTTCCAGGCGCGCCATCCGTTCCCATCTGTTCGAGTTTCATCGGGGATACGTCACCTCAGAGCGACCCAGATGCGTACGTTGCTGGAGCTATTCGTTGTTTCGATGCTTGGAAGGAATTGGGCGTGGATAAACCGCCACTCGTCGTCAATACCAGCGGCTGGGTGAAGGGTCTTGGACTGGAGTTGACGGATGAGATTCTGCGAGAGATAGGAGAGCAGGCGGGCCAGTGTTTCGCTGTGAACATAAGGTCGCACGTAGCAAGCCGTAACGCACCCGATGTCAAGTGGTTCAGAACTGAACTATCTATCGCTCCGCGTGTCTACGAAGTTCCTGCAGGACTTGGAACGGCGTTGAAAGGGCACGACGCTGATGGGGACGACACGAGTGTCGACACGTTTGATACGGTAGAGGGTGCTTCTGCCAAGTCTGTCACTAAACGCTCGGCTAGTGATTCGCGTGCGTTGGCGTGGTTAGCGTGGTCGCGTCAGACGGTGGCGATATGCAACGATGTTCCGACAGCAGGCGAATTGAAGATTGATGACTTGGGTGAAAACGAGGCGTTTAATGCGACGGCGGGGGATCTCATGGCGGCTCGGCCTTGGCGCGTGTCTTTTGATGACGTCGTCGTGCACACCATACATGCTCAACTCAAACCTAGAGAGACGCTCATGGCTTTGAACGGTGCACTGGTCGGTCTGCTTAAAGGGCAGCAGCGTGAGAACGATAGAGGAAACGCGGAATGTGTCGGATTAGGCATTGTGCGGGGTGTCGATTACGAAAAGCGTTATATTTACATTCTGACACCCGTCGCGCGAGACAAACTGAAATTCGTCGAAACTATTGCGTTGGGAAAGCTCGAGTTCCCTCCCAAACTACTCGGCGCTGCCGGCGAATATCCTTACATGCAAGTCGGTTCCATCGCAAACGAGGGGAGCGGCAGCAAGGCGATCAAAAGTAGAAGTAACATTCTTCGTCAGAACACGGCGTCCAGACGTTGATCGATGCGTTAGTCAAGTACAAGTGGTGTGTGTAAATATTTCAACAGTAGGTCCATTAGTCTAGATGTTCTCGTCAGCCGGGATCTTCTCGAGTTCCGTGGCATCAACCAATCTTGGCGCTCCTTGCGCAAATAAATGGCATAAGCGAACGAGAGAGGCGTATGTGTTTTCGTTTTCGGCGCTCGATTCGAGTGTGACGCGCAATATGTTCTCTGCCAGTTTCGCACCTTCTTCTGGATGGAAGCCAGCGTACAGTTCCACCGCGACTGCATTGGGAAACATGACGCGCAAAATTTCCACGCATTGTATCTTTGACTCCGCGACCAGTAGACGTTCCGACAATACCATTGTGAAGCTGGAACTACTTTTCAAATCAGAAACAACTTTTTCACTAATCTGCGTGCCGAGAAGTGACCCAGCTAATCCGATCGCGGTCTCTCGGAGTTGAACGTCATCGTTATGGGTAAGGTGCTCAATCGCATTGCGCAACTGATTATCTGCGCACAACGACTGCAACGATGCACGCGGCGGGGTCACAGGCTTCTCTTTGGACTCTGGCGTCTTGTGAACTAGAGCTTCAATCACCGACGACAACAGAACTATGCAGTGCATTCTGAATGTTACGTTCTCTTTCGAGGTTGCCACCTTCATGAGCCAGGACGTAACAAAGCTGGGCATCGTGCCTTGCTGCGCACAAGCGCCCAAGGTAGAGCCATTGAATAAGAATTCGTATTTGCCGAAAGGGGCCATGAGATGCTTTGTCTTTGCCACATCTTGAAGAGAAGAAACCCATATTGGCGAGTCCGTCGCTCCCGGTATCGTCTGTGCGGTCGTGTCAAAGAAAGTCTCCAACGTATGTGAATGCGCAGGTTTCGTTGCCGTGGCAGTAGTAGCAGTGGTTTTACGCTTCTTGGCCGCTGTTCTCGTGGAATCGACGGCGGTTCGAAGTGCATCAGCATCATCGGCAGTCATATCCACGCTATTAAGCGCATCAACCGTGATGATCCACTTGTTATTCAGACGAGTAGCGACTTCTTGAATTTTGCGCTTCACAGCTGCCTGACTGAGTCCAGCGACCCTGGATGATGCGTCTTCTACGAATGTCCCAGCGGCTTTGTTTATGGTCAAACTGGGATGACGCAGGAGAAACTCGATCAATTCTCGAAGCTGCGTGTTCACGAGATCATCTTTCGTCATTTTGTGAGAACTCTTGTTCGTCGATTTGGTCTGGGCGTCGTTCTGCGCTGTCGCACTCGTCCGTGAGGTGCTCGCATCGAGAGAAATGCGCACATGCGCCGCAAAGGGAGTCATGCCAGTGAACACACCAAGCAAACTCGCGTCTGGTTCTTCTGCATCGGAAGTTCTTGGTTCAAGGCGAGAGATGATAAGAGGCGTTTGTTGTCTCTTTGCCTTATTTGTCAACATCGCGATCGTACTCCGCTGACGCGCAGTTCTTTCATCGTCTCCAATGCACGCAGGATCGAATGTCGCAAAATCTATCATCTCCACGTCTTCGTTTGCTATGAATCCGTCATCTTCTTCCCCACCTAATTCATCGTCATCGTCATCGTCATCGTCGGCGTCAGACAAACTTTCACCAGGTCCAGCATCTTCCCACTCCTCCGCCGAGTCGTAATCGTAGTCAACGTCCGCCTCTTTCGCAAACGGTCTTCTAGCAGTCACGACTACCGGTTTAGATGGTCTATTTGGAAACGTACCAGTGCCCCAAAAAGCGGGTCTTTCGTACTCGGCTCCATCGATATCGTACAATCGTCGGCGTCTCGCACATCCACCATCTACGTAGTCACCGCGCTTGCGCTTTCGTGATATTTTGAAACACAGAGCGGCAACACCGTCTTTGTCTGCATTTACCCTCCGCTCTCCCCAGCGAGTAGCGAAACGACGTTTGTCCTGCTTCCATCGAGCTAAAAGCTCGACGCGTATGTTGTCAATGTCTTCGTCATGCTTATCTGACTTAATGATCGAGTCCAGTTTATCTCTAAGGGCATCTGAAATCGCTGGAATATTCACACTAGGTGACTTAACAGGCCTAGCCTTTGGCTTCGGCGTGAAAAACTTGGCGAATGCGTTTGCCTGCTTTGCCTTTAATATTTCAGCCTTGGCTTGCTCAGCTTCCTTCTCTGCCAACTCTGCTGCTTTCGCAGCTTCCTTTTCAGCTTTGATCGCATCCCTCTCCGCTTGTGCCGCCTGTTTCGCAGCTTCTTTTTCCGCCTTTATGCGTTCTCTTTCGTTTCGTTCAGCTTCCTTCTCCGCTAACAACTTGGCCTTGGCCGCTTCCTTCTCGGTGAGCAACTTTTGCCTCTCGGCTTCCTTTTCACTCCTCACTCGCTCCTTCTCAGCTTCCTTCTCTAAACGCGCCCGTTCCTTCTCCGCCTCCTTCTCTGCACGCACCCGTTCCCTTTCCGCCTCTTTCTCTGCACGTGCCCGTTCCTTCGCTGCGCGCACCGCTTCCTTCAAGCGTTCCTTTTCTGCCTTTTGCTCTTCTTGAGCGATGCGCGCGCGTTCCTTCTCCGCCTCCTTTGCCTGTCTCAACCGTTCGCGTTCTGCCGTTTTCGCCGCTTTATCGGCTCTCGACGTCTTTGCCTCTGTTGCCTTCGTCGTCGTCGGTTCAGAGACGTGCGCGATAACCACATCATCGGCGCCACCCACATCACCCACTCTAAGAACATCAACAGCTTCACATACCATTCCATTCACGCGTCGCGTCGCGTTGGGCGACGACACAGTCATCCCCACGTCCGAGGTCAGCGCGACTGATGAATTTCCACCCGTGGCGCGACGACCCCTGTCGTTTGTCGTCGACCGCGGCGCCACGACCGTGAGTGAAGTTTGAGTAAAGAAAATCTTTTTTCTCAAAAAAGAGAGACAGTTGCGAAAGTTTACGAAAGATGGATTACAACTATGCACGCAAAGAGAAAGAATCAGAATCAACCGATTATTGATCGTACGCAGCGGTGAGAGCGCGGTATTTACCACCGGCGCGCATTAAGGCGTCATGAGTGCCGTGTTCGACGACGACGCCGCCTTCGCCAGAGTTTTCGAGAAGGTAAATCTTGTCGGCGTTGCGAATGGTGGACAGTCGGTGCGCGATGACAATGGTGCTGCGCTTGCTGCCGTCGGAGAGGAGACCGTCCAAAGCGGCTTGAACGAGACGTTCGGACTCATTGTCGAGCGCGGACGTGGCCTCATCGAGGAGAAGAATGCGAGGGTCGTTGATGATGGCGCGGGCGATCGAGATGCGCTGCTTTTGACCGCCAGAGACTTTTCCGCCTCCAATGCCTACGTCGGTGTCGTAACCTTCTGGCATGCGGGTGATGAATTCGTGGGCGTTCGCCTTCATAGCGGCGTTCATGACTTGTTCACGAGTTGCCACGCCACCTGGCATGCCTGCGGCGATGTTGTCGTGGACGCTACCGGAAAAGAGCGTGGGTTCTTGCTCAACCAATCCGACGTTGCTTCTAAACCAGAGCAAATCGAGCTCCGAAATGTCGACGCCATCAATCAAAATCTTGCCTGCAGTTTCGCCACCCTCAACGGCAATCTTAAATTCGGTCCCTTTTCCATCGCTGAGCTTTCCTTGGCTTACGCGAACGATTTGATAAAAGCGTTCGAGAAGTTGAATCGCCGTCGACTTGCCGCTCCCGCTCTGGCCGATGAGTGCCACCGTTTGGCCCGGGTTCACCTCAATGTCCAACCCGCCGAGAACCGGCGCGTCTCGGGTTGGGTACGAAAAGAAGACGTTTTGGAACTCGATCTTACCCTTCAAGTTGTCCAAAACCTTTCCAAACTTGGCCTCGTCGGCATCCTTCGTAGAGCGGGGCACTTCGCGTGCTTCCTCCTCAGTGTCGGAAATCTTCACGAATGGCTGTGACTTGACTGGCGGGACGCGATCTATCAGTTTGAAGATGCGCCCGGCGGACGCGGTACCGTCTCGGCTATCGCCCGCAAAAGTAGCCGCTTGGCCCGCACCTGCAGCGCAGAAGCCTAAAGCCCAGAGAGACTTCATAAAGTCCATAAAGTTGAGCTCACCCTTGCCGATTAATTGTCCTCCCCACCAAAACGCGAAACCGTAGAAACCCATGGTGAGCGCTTGAGCGAGACCGAACGCGCCCCCAGTTCGCAGCGCCTTGCGACGTTCCTCCGACGAGGTGGAAGATATAGCGGAATCGTAGTTCTCTGCCATAGTGCGCTCGAGTCCAAACGCGTGCACGTCTTTAATCATGGTTACCGTTTCTGAGACGCGTGCCGAACCTTCCGCGACGTTTTCGTCTAGCGCGGTACTATCCGCGAGATTCTTCATGTTTAACATCTCTCCGATACTCAGCACGGGAACACAAGCCAAAAGAACGAGACCGTACTTCCAGCTCGCGGTAAGAGAAACCGTCAAGCCAAATGTGAGCGCGGCGGCGGCTTGAATAGCGCTGCCAAAGCTCTGACCAGTCATCGTGCGTACCTTTGCTGTGTCAGCTTGAAGCAAGGTTGTCAACGCCCCGACGCTGTTTTCTTTTTCATCAAAGAATGCAACGTCTTGGCGCATGATTGATCTAAACAAGTGGATGCGCAGACGCGTCGTCAGCCGTTCGCCAATGTTACCAAAGATACCTCCTTGAATACCCATCACGAGGAATGCTCCAAACGCCACAGCAGCCATGGCTCCAGACAACACGGCTGAACGATCGCGAACGTAATCGATGTCATCCATGTAGAAGACAGTCAGTAATTCGGCGAAAACAAACGCAACGGCTGGCATGACGCAACCATTGGCGACGGCGAAGAAAGCTCCAGTGAGCAACAGCCCGAGGTCGTCTTTGCTGTACTTCCACACTCGTTTCGTGCTCACTTTGTAAACATCCTTCGACTTGTCCTTCTCGTCGTCAGTGTCTTTTCCCTTCTTCTGCGTCCCTTCGCTGTCGTCCTGCACGGAATCCGTCTTGAACGACTCAATGGATGCCGCGGATGCAGAGCGCTTGAATCGCTTCCCGTCATCCTTGGTCAGACCGACCAAGTTGCGATACATGCCCTTTGAGCCGAGCGCCATGAGCTCGTCATGCGTCCCTTGTTCGAGCACGACGGATCCGTGCGCACTACCGCTACCACCGGCGAGCCCGGCGGATGTATCTTTGCTACCGAGAACGACGATTTTGTCCGCGTCGCGCACAGTCGTCAAGCGGTGCGCAATTACAATCGTCGTGCGCTGACCTCCAGCTGTCGAGTGCACCAAACCGTCGAGTGCGGATTGGACCAATCGTTCGTTTTCCGTGTCCAGCGCCGAAGTTGCCTCATCCAAAATCAAAATGGCTGGGTTGCGCAACGCCGCGCGCGCGATAGCGATTCGCTGCTTTTGCCCACCCGATAGCTTTGAGTTTTTACCTCCGACTTTCGTGTCGTATCCATTCGGGAAGGACATGATAAATTCGTGCGCGCACGCGGCTTGGGCCGCGTTCATGATTTCACTCATGCTTGGTTTCGAGCCGTCGAGAGCGACAGGACGACCGGCGGCGATATTCTCAGCGATCGTCGCTTCGAAAAGAAGTGGCTCTTGAGAAACGATGCCGATGTTTGCGCGGAGTTTGTCGATCCGAATAGACTTGAGGTCGACTCCGTCGAGCGAGATGGCGCCGCCGGTAGGATCGTAGAATCGCTCGAGAAGTTTGGCAATCGTACTCTTACCACAACCGGAAGCTCCGACGAGAGCGACGACGGATCCGCCCTCAATGGTGAGGTTCAACTTGTCGAAAACCGGGCGTTCCGGGGCGTACTCAAACTCTACGTCGCGGAAGACAATCTCACCGCGAATCGGCGCCTTTGGCTCGACGCCCTCTGGCAGTCGAGTGTCGTAACCAATCTCTGGAATGCGGTCAATCACTTGGTATAGCTTGTACGCGGCGATGCGAGCTTTCGCCAAGGCTTCAAACGCGGGAGCAGCTTGACCGAGGGCGAATCCTCCAAAGAGAATGGAGAAGAACACCATGACGATGACGCCACCTGTCAAGCACGGAGAAGCGGCAGAATCGAGAACGTCGCCAAAGGTGGTGCTCAATCGATAGCCACAACCACAGTTGGGCGACGTCGTCAAAGCCGCCATAGTGTAGTCGATGTTGCAGGCGCACTGCAAAAGGGCGTCACCAGTGTAATTCTTGCTGGGGTCGTTCGTGTACATGCACATGGATCGCGCAAAAGTCGCGTGCGCACCCCACGTTGCGTCGGCGACGTCAACTAGTCCGGTGGGTGGTGGATACTTTGAGAGCGCCGACACCTTGCTGTCGGCAATCAACTTTGCTCCGTACCACAAACCCAAAGCGTACATCACGAACATGGACGCAAACAATCCGCCACCGGCAAAAGAAGCCTTCCAAATTTGCTTTGCTCCGTATCGCTGAGCCTTGCCCAAATTCGCCTTGAAACGGTTCGTCGCGACGTTTTGGTAGTTGAGCGCGTTCGTCACGCGAATCGCCCCAATCGTCTCCGTCGCCACGGCACCTGCGCTCTCGTACTCGACGTTACCCTTTTGCTGATCTTGGATCGCCTTGATTAAGAAGAACGTCGCGAATCCGAGCAACGGCACGCATGCGATAATGACGCCAGACAACTTTGCGTTGAAGTAAAAACCGACACCGAAACCGCCACCCA
>Ga0255751_10004311_pt1 | contig 12894 bp, 6 predicted proteins | sample 071ome_20_FD_179951 | JGI IMG/M metagenome (GOLD analysis project Ga0255751, IMG submission 179951) | Coastal salt marsh microbial communities from the Groves Creek Marsh, Skidaway Island, Georgia - 071412BT metaG (version 2) | ecosystem: Environmental > Aquatic > Marine > Intertidal zone > Salt...
GTCTCGGCACATCAAATCCACCTTTGTATTTTGCTACACCTTTGTATACTCGGAGGTCTTGTATGTAACCATTGTAAAAAGATGTTTCACTTTGGTCCATACCAAATCTTGCTTCAGTGTTGGGTGATACAACATTAGCAGTAAAATTAGTGTTAATTCCCGTAGCAACACCATTGATATATCTTGTTAAAAGACTTCCATTTCTTTCTACTGCTATATGTGTAAATTGTCCTGTTGTAATTCCTGTAGCAGGTGCAATTTGTTGAGAACCACCCAGATAAATTTCTCCATTTGCACCAACAAATAAATTATTTGTTGCAGATGCTGCTCCTCTTAATTCAAATAAAGGTCTTTGCTCGGGGACACCAGAATACCAACACTCTAAAGTAAAGTCACCTGTACCAAAAGTAAAATCAGTGAGATCTGTAGAGGTAGTGAGTTCAGTATCTGATCCATTAAACAGCATTGCACTACCATAATATGAAGAGGTTGTGCCAATACTCGCATTTGTTGTCATTGTTTTATTACTTCCACTACCTTTAATATCAGCAGAGTAATCGCCAAATCCACTTGAAGTTCCACCACTAATACCAGGAACAGCAAGAACCAAATTAGCAGCATAAGGGTCTGTTCTTAACTGACTTACATAAGCATCAGTAGTCGTTGGAGCACCGTTGCGTGGTTGTGGTAGATCTTCACCTTTCAGAGTGATAATACTATTTGGTGTGGTATGGAAGTCAGCACCAAAGTTGGAACTATCATTCAGTGGTATGTAGACACCATTGACTCCAAAACCACCATTGCGTTCAATTTGTGCTTTGATGACTCTTGGTGTCTTTGGAACCCATTGTCCTGGTCTGAAATCAGTTGCTTGTGTAGAACCAGCAGAGATGTAACCGTTTCCGTCCTTATAGAAACCAAACACATCTGGTGTGAGTGCTTGACCGTCTACTAAGTAGAGGTCCATCATCTGCCCGTGCCAGTTGCCAGTAAGAACACCAATTCTTTTTCCAATGTAGTGAGCAACTCTTTGATTTATCCAAGATTCATAATTTATTGAAATTGGATCTACAGCATTGCCAGAACCGGATTGCAGGACACCATTAATATATTCAGCGGCTTTAACTTCTTGTTCTCCCTCCTGTGTGGTATCAACATAAGCCAAATAGTGTGTCCATCCAGAATAATCTTGGTATTTTGCTGGTGGAGTTTGATAATACCCATATGTACCACCAACTCTATTCCACATGTGTAAGTTATGACCGCTATTCAAATACCATGCAAACGCATCATTAAAATCTTCTGTGGGTCCAGCATTGAACAAATGACCTCTATGAGAAGTTGCATCTGAATTTCTCTTTGCCCAAACAGAAATTGTAAACCTATAACTGTTACCAGTGCTTGTGGGCGTTCTCTTTAAGTATTCTTGTGCCATTATTGTTTACTCCTATTCTAAAATGGTGGAACCAGAAGGGAAATAGTCACTGATAATCTCTACCCAATCAGTGCCATTATAGAACTCCAGTGCAGAGTTTGATGTATTCCATCGCAAGTATGGATTGTTTCCAGAAGGTCTTTGTGCTGTAGTACCTTGTGGAAGTGCAATACCAGTGGTTGTTTGTGATAAATCAACACCACTGGAGTCAATAGTAACTCCAGAACCAACATTAATTTTATTATTAGTACCATCAATGGTGATTGATGCTGTACCAACTGTGAGAATTCCAGTTACTCTTGCATTTCCCTCAACAAAGAGTGCTGTTGTTCCAATTCCAATGGTAACAGTTCCAATACCATTAGATGATCCAAGTGTGGTGATGCCAGAAACCACAAGTGTATTTGCTCTTACATCAGATGTATTAGCAAGACCAGTGATAGTTACATTTCCTGTAGCACCACTTACAGAGATGTTATCACCTGCTGTAATGCCAGTAACAATACCACTGAGAGCAGAACCATCACCAGTTGTAGTTAAAACACTTACACCACCAACAGTTGCACTTCCATCAACTGTAAGGTCTCCACCTACAGTAAAGTTGCCAGGAGCATCAGTGACTGCTGCCACATTAAATGCTTTGTATGCAACAATCTCAACAACATCACCACTTACAGCAGCAGCATTCAGAACAACTGTGCTACCATTTGAGGCAACATAGTCATTACCAGAACCACTGATAAGTTTAGAACCATTCAGATATACTTCAAGATATCCAACAGTATATCCTGAACTGAATGTAAATGTTGTTGTATCTGTTGTTGGAGTGTATACCTGTCTGGCAACTACTACAGATGAGTCACCAGGAGCTCTTCCAATATATCCGTTTCTATCTGCCATTAGCTAACTCCTGTGAGGATGCTGAGATTTACATCAATAGCATTTGCTGTATCACAATAAACTCTTACTTCATCATCTCCCTCAAGAACTGTCTTACCAGCATCAGAGATAACAAAAGAACTTCCAGCAGGAACAGGAATGTTACTTGCCAATGCAGCAGTAATCCCTGCACTGTTGTCATTGACTTCAACAGTCAGGCTGACTTGGTTATTGGTGTTATTAGCAAAGGTTCCACCAATCAGAATACTCTTCACTCCAGTGGATGAAGTGTATGCTGTTGTCATCCCTAAGAATCTAACAGTCTGACTTGATGCTGATGCAGTGTTTGTTGAACTTCTATCAACAACTACTTGACCTGCACCAATTGATGAAACTCTTGACCCAGCAATAAAGTGTTGAGTATCAACAAGATCATTTACACTAACCAGAGATGTAGAAATACCAGTAATAATAGTGGTAGTGACACCAATAGTACCATTGGAACTTGTAGTTACAATCCCTGCTGCCCTTGTTAATGAATTGGAAAATGCTTCTGCCATTGTTCTTTAAGTGTTATGAGTATTTATTAACCGCCAAGAGCGATTGCAAGACCAAGTGAAACACCTGGAGTGACTGTTACTGTTGCTATTCCTGCTGTGGCAGCATCAACAGCAATTGCAGTTCCATTGGTGGAGTTGAAGTTGATTTGAGTAACTCCAGCACCAATAAATGTGCCCTCTGAACCAACACCAATAGTTGCAGTTTTTACAACACCAGAAAGGTTTGAACCATCACCATAGTAAGTAACAATGCCAGATGCTGCTGTTACAATACCAGATGAAATCTTAACAGTACCCAGTGTAGAAACACCAGAAGCAGTTAGATTAGTTACATCTGCTGTTGCAATAGTACCAACACCAGAAATGTTGGCACCTGTAATGTCAATGGTATTATCTAAATTAACAGTTACAATTCCTGTAACACCATTTACATTGATGTTAGTGCCACCAAGAACTGATGTTGTAATACCAGTTAGGTTAGATGCATCACCATAATAAGTTGTAATACCAGATGTTGATGTTACAATGCCACCAGAAATTTGAGTGGTGCCAAGAGTAGAAATACCAGTTACTGTAAGGTCAGTAAAGGTATTTGGTGCATTTGCAATTGCATCCTCAATGGTTTGAGTTGTAGTTGCATCAAGTGAAACAATATTCTGAAGTTCTCTAGCACTTGAAACAACTTGTGAACCATTGATAGTAAGTGAATTTGCACTTACTGTTGCACCAGCAGAAACTACCCTATCAACAACTACATCACCATCACTGAAAATGCTGGTGTTGCTTGTTCCAACAACATGAAGTGAGTAATCTGAAGAAGTGGTATTAATACCAACTCCTTTTCCTGCAACATCAACGCTAAAAACTGTTCCACCTGCACCAGCATAGAATGTGCTAGTTGCAGTTAGAATACCAGTGAACAGACCATCTTGGGATCTTAAACCTTGTCCCTTGATGTCAAGTGTAGTGGAGGGTAGAGTTGAACCAATACCAACTTTACCAGAGGCAGCGGTAGCAAAGATTACATTATCTGCTACCTCAATGCCATTCTTAATGACAAAGTTCTTATTGACTGAAGCCATTCGGGTTCACTCTCCCCCGTGCTAGTTTCTTATTATTTATAATTATGGAAGTCGTGCATCCAGTCTGTACTGACCTGTACCATTCCATCTGCCATAATTTGGAGTAACCTGAAGGTCATTCCAGTCACTATCAGCACCAGCACCACGTCTATCATCAAGTTGCAGTGTGTTTCCACTGATTCTCAATCCAATAGAACCAGGACCACTCTTACTGGTGCTTGTCAGGTTGTAGACAGAACCAATAGCAATGGTGTGTCTCTGAGTTCCACCATTTGGACCAAAGGTCATGGAACTTGGACCATCACCTTCTGCCAAACTATATGTAACAGTATTGGCATCACCTGCCTCTCTAGAGATAGAGAATGTAACCTCAACTGCTGCAGGTGCAAGTGAGAAGATGATAAATGAACTATCAGTATTGTTTCCACCTTGAGTGCTAGTCAATACACTTACAGTTCCATTGGTGTATCCTGATCCACCACCGCCTCCACCACCATTGACTCCTCCAGTTCCACCTACTGCACCATTTCCACCTCTACCACCATTGTTAGTTCCAGCACCTGCAGTATTGGAAACAGTATAACCTGGTTTAAATCCTCTAAGAATTTCAGCACTATCTGCTTCTTGTGTACCATCAATATATCTGAACAAGATATCACTGGAGTTATTGTTGGAACAAGCAGAAATTCCTTGATTGATCCAATAGTTTCCTCTAGAACAAGTGATTGTTTTACCTGCATTTGGTGCAGATGCAATAGAGTCTCCACTGTAAAGATTAATGCTGGCACCAGCAAGAACTGAACCATGAACTCCAGCAAGAGTTAAATTGCTTGGAACAGTTCCACCTGAACCTGCACCTGTACCTGAACCACTAGCACCATTACCAGTGACTCCACCACCTGCACCACCATTTCCACCAGTTCCTGCAGATCCACCCTGACCAACTACAAGGATAAGAGTAGAACCTTCATAGATGAAAATTGCAGAGTTATTAGAGACTCCAATAATAGTATATTCAGTGTCCTCCTTTACATCAAGAGATACATTGGATACACCACCTTGTCCACCACTATTCCCTCCACTAGAAGAACCTCTAGCAGCATGAATTCCCATTCTTAAAGTAAATGGTTGCTCTGGAGAGTGGAATTGAATGATACTATAATCACCACCAAAGGTACTGCTATTGAGAGTAAAGGTATCTACATCATCAAGATTAACCTGACTACTTGTATATTGTTCATTAACAACATCAAATGCTTCAAAATTAAGAACATTTCTTGGTGCAACACCAATAAAATCTACAGTATTTGATGACTGAGTAATTGTTCTACCATTGACAACAATAGAAGCAGTGAATCCAATTTGAGTGGTTGTGGCAGTAGTCTTTTCAATAGTAAGAGTTTGAGTATTGGAACCACTTACAAATGGATTAGTTCCGTCTGTAAGATTGGTTCCACCTTGAGACCACTGATTAGTTAATGAACCAAAACTTGTATCTGACAGTGTAGCAACAACAGTGAACTTTGCATTCTCATCAGTAGCAGTTGTAGTGTCTACTGGTTGTGTACTAATGGTAATTGTTGGATATACATTTACTGCTGCAGTATTTGATTTCAGTGGTTCATTTACAGCATTTCCAGTTTCAGTACTAGGTGTATAACTTGCTTCTACATAATATCCACCACTATCAGTAGGTGTTTGGAGATTATTAATTGTCAAAGTAGTAGTGGTGGTTCCTGTATACTTTGATCCTTCAGTTAGAGCACCACTTGGACCATACCACTGATAGGTGATAGTTCCACTATTATCTGGGGAAGGATTACCAGGATAACTTACTGTTGCAATGCCAGTAATGGTTGCATTACCACCAGCATCATTGAATGACCCTGTAGGTTGTGTTGTAAATGATAGAACTGGTCCATTCAGGTCTAAAGATGTTGGAATGTGTCTAAAGACCTGATTTACTGCTATTGGACTCATGAGAAGTTCTGACCTCCAACTACACCATACAGAGTGGAACCACCATCAAATGTGATGAAGGAGTAAACATCAACTGCACTTGCTGTAGAAGTCACTACAGGAATAACTCCACCTGGCCATCTAACTGGGATGGTTGTACCACTACTTGTCTTAAATGTATCTATACCAACTTGACGTGGTGTTGAACCTTGAACAATCTGAATTGTAAATGCTGTTGAAGAACTTGCAGGAACATTCAGAAGTGTGAACTGACTGACAGCAGCTGATGGTGTAAGAGTAAATGTTTGACCCTTAGTAACATCAACATTAACATTATTTGAGGAAACAGTCAATCCTACAGGCATTTCATAATATTGCTTCAGTCTTGCTGAACCATTAACATCAAGTTGTGCTCTTGCAATTGTAGTTCCAATTCCAACACCTGAAGCAGTTGCAGACAGAATTGTTGAACCAGACCCAACCTTCAATGTGGTTGAGGTGACAACACCAGCAGTAATTCTACCAGTAGCACTATTCAGATTAAATCCAGAAGCAGTGATGATACCAGAGACATTTGCTGTGGTAATCTTCATTGTGCCATTGAACTCTGATGTATTAGAAACATAGAGGTCAGTGCCACCAGTTCCTACAGTTCCAACCTGAAGTTTGTAGAGACTGTTTGGAATTGTTGAACCAATGCCAACATTCAGATTATCAATTGGATAGATACCAGTTCCAAGACCAGCAGCAACACCAGCCCAGAGACTATCATTAGTCAGATTGACCAGTCCAGAACCATCACCAACAAAGTTGTTTGCCTGAAGAGTTCCATTAACTCTTAACTTAACACCATTTGCTGTGGTTCCAATACCAACACCACCATCACCATCAACAGTGAATTGTGATGTTCCTGAACCTACCTTGAAGGTTGCTTCTCCTGCACCAGTATTACCAACACCCAGTTTGTCAAAGGTAAAGGAGTTAGAGGAAGTATCAATGCTGATTCCGCCAAATGGATACCAATCATTTTCAGTTGTGTATGTCCAACCAATGATATCTCCTGCAACTGGGTTTGCATTGAATACCACATCACCAGGATTACCTGCAATTGTTGGGGTTGCAATGCCTACAGTGTAGTTTCTAGAAACTGTTGCATTACCCTGTAAGAAGATTGAGTTAGCTTCAATGCCTCTTTCAGATGTAGAAGTCAGTTTCTGAGTGAATACAACTGGTCCATTGAATTGTGAGAGGATATTGTTGTTTTGACCACCACCAACTGTGATTGATCTTGTAACATTTGCCTCAAGAGGACTAATAACATCAAGACCATTATTACCTACAAAAGCAGGGTCATAGATATCTTCTCCAGTATAGGACTGAACTGGGGTATCATATACTTCCTCTTTACCTGATGTAGATGTAACTCTCTTCTTGTTTCCAATGAAGAAGTCACCTCTATCATTCATAGCAGTGTAAACACTTACACCAGCATTTGTAACTTGTGACTGTGCGACAAGCTGGTCTGCCAGTGAAGGTTCACCATCCTGTCTATCTGGGAATGCAGTTGAGTAATTACCAGGACCAAATCCAAGATACTCAAATGTATGTCCTGAAGCACGAATGATTGAATTTCTTCTGAGTTCAACAGGACTTACATGAATCTTCTTGACAACAGAACCAATAGTATGGGTGGTAGCAGTTGTTCCAAAGATTCCTCTGAAGACCTTAACAGGGTTTCCTGCTACAGTTGTCTTAATTCTAACAATTTCATCATCAATTCTCAGATAGTCACCAATGTTGAAGTTGAAGTTAGCAACATTAGTAATTGAAATCTCATCAGTGGTGGTGCTGGAAACTGTAGCAGATAGAGTTGTTGTGATACCTGCCCAAATGTCTTCAGCTCTTCCACCAAAGTTTTCATCAATGAGTCTAATGGTTCCATCAGCAGCAGAAAGATTGGTGTAGTAACCTCTCAGTGTTCCACTTGCAGTTGGTGACAGTGTGCTGACTCCAATGTTAACATGGAAAGTAGTCAGTCCTACATTTTGTGAAACAACAAACTCTTTATTGAAGAAGTCATTGCTTGCTCCACCAATCTGGATGGAATTGTTTGCTCTCAGACCATGTGCCTGAACAGTCTTGACAGTTGCAATACCTGTTACATTATTATAGTCAATTGAGGAAATGTCCAGTCTAGGACCAGTCAGTTGACCATATGCATTTGCAGTCAGTGTTACACCAACTCCAGATGTAGACTTCTGATGAACAGGAGAAATTGACTCTGCCTGAACATTAAAGGAACTTGAGATTCCAGTGATTCTATAAAGTTGGTTGTAATCTTGGTAAGAAACAGAGGAAACACCAACAACTGCAAGTGTATTACCAACATTGTTGATGATTTGTGATACAGTTACTTGACCTTGTGAGAATCCAGTAGTTGTTGCTGTACCAGTAACATCCAGAACATCTCCAACTGTATAGTTGGAACCACCACTCATAATCTTGATGCCAGTGATAGCACCTGAAGAGTTGACAGTAATTCTAGCATTTGCATAATCACCACCAGTTCCACCTGCACCAGTCTTAACCAGAGCAGCATCATAGAGGTTCTCAGTTCCTCCAGTTCCATTACCATAACCAGCACCAGCAGTACTAACTGTTACAGCACCAATAGCATTAAATCCGTGATCTCTGTCAAATGTAATTGTGTGTGCTGTTCCAGCAGCATTAGAGACAATATCAACAATTCCAATACCAACACCAGTATCTAAAATTGCTTTTTGTGTTGCTTCCTTTGTGATGCTCTTCTTTGGTTCACTGATGGTTACTTGACCAATCTTATTGGGAAGTGCATAGGTTGTTGATGCATCAGGATTTGCATCAGCATTATCTCTATCAAACTGTGGATAGAGATTCTTAACAGGTTGAGAGAAGTTATAATCAGAAGTGTTGAATGGTGCTACTGTTGGTGCATTAGATGCATCCAGAACAGTCAGATAGTAGATACCATCTTGCTCACCAGCAACATACTCTCTTACCTGGTCAACACTGTAGACATAGTAATTCTTATTATATTCCTTTCTCTTAAAGGTAGGAAGACTTGTGGTTCTAGATGATACATTATTACTGAATGTACCAGGATTCTCTCTGACACCATCAACCACAAACTCTCTTGCACTGTTGATACCAGTAACTGTAAAGGTTCCATTGAAACCAGAGTTTGCTGTACCAACTGGGAAATTGCTACTAGTAACATTAGAAATGCTAACTGTAGAACCAATTGAAAGGTTGTGTGGCAATTCAGTTGTATACTTAGCAGCACCAGGTCCAGTCCAAACAGCTTTAGAAACAAAACTAAAGTTTCTCATCTCAGAGAGATTGCTCATTGTGACTGAGCTTGGGTTAAACTGAAGTGCAACCTCAGTATTATCTGCACCAGTTACATCATTAGACTCTTGGATAGCAAAACTATCTGAAGGTGGTCTAGCAGATGTGATACCACTGCCTGCAGGAATTACATATCTGTACTTAAAGATTCTCTCTTCAGAATTTCTTGTGTCTGGTTGTCTGCTGATATAAGTTCTTGGAGTTGCATCACCAAGTGCAGTGGTTCCAAGACTTACTACTGTTGGATAAATGCTATTGTCTGTTGCAGCACTACCAACATTAATATACCACTGATTTACATCAGAGTCATACTGAACTGGGTGACCCAAATCACCAGCAATCTTATCACTTACTCTACTTTCAACTGAAAGATTGCCTCCAAGATTATTGATGGTCAGATTAGTTGCAGTCTCAGCATCATTGAGTGTTTGTGCAACTTTAATTTGGTTGGCATTTACACCAGTTGTAATTGCATAGTAAAGTTGATTATTATTAAGTCCATCAGGAAGTCTTGAGTTGTCACTAAAGAATCTAATGGTCTCACCATTGATGAACTGGTGGTCATTCTTGAAGGTAATTGTTGAACCACTAATGCTATTGCCAGTGGAAACATTTCTACCAACTTGAGACACTTTAACTGAACTGGTTTCAGCAGAAGTATATGCCGTGTTTGGCATAATAACTCTTGCATTATATTCTGTTGGTGTTCCACTTCTGGAAATGAGAACATTTAACTTCTCATTAGTCTTTGCACCAATTCTGTATCCCTGCAGAGAAGATGCAGGTGCACTGTCTTCATTGGTTTGATTATAAAGATAAAGTCTTGTTGTATTACCTACACTAACAGTTCTGGAAACATCAACGGCATCATACTCTAAGTTAACTGTAGAAGGAAGAACTGCTCTTGGTGGAAGAATATTAGTGATATAACCAACATCATCTTTGGAGAATGCCTCATCTCTGAAACCATCAGACCTCAGAGCAATTTGTCCAAAGTTGGAGTTAGAGTTAGTGACAGAGAAGTCACCACCAGACTCAGTAACAAACTGATGGGAGTAACCAATAGCAAAAATAGAAACCAACTGGATGAATCCATTGTTGGATGCCTTAATATGATAGTTGCTATATTCTGGTTTATATTTTGCTCTACTATCACTATGAAGATTAGCAACAGTGGTTGAATCATCATAGGAACCACTAGTCGCATTGTATCTTACAAATGCATTATCATCAATCTGCAAGCTGACACCAGTAAACTGGGCAACAACCATTGACTTGAATCCCAATACCTTTGATCCATCAGCATGCATACCACACATGCCATATACAGATCTCATTGAGACATTGTAGACATATGGTGATGCAGATGAAACTGTATCAGTGGAAAGAATTACATTTCCTCCAGTTGTAGAGGGAAGTGCATCAGATGGTGCAGTAGGAACTTCATATGTGAATGAAGTTGTATTTCCATCAGTATCTTGAGTAAGAACACTAGTTACCTGATAGGTTCCATCATATCCACTTGCTGAAATGCCATCAATCTGAACCTTAGTATCAACATTCAGACCCTGAATACCAGATGTCAGAGTAGTAGTGATGACGGTAGAAGTGGTTGAACCATCACCTGCCTTGATACTGGTAATTCCCACTTCACCAGATACAGGTCCAACAATTCTATACTCATCAATCTTAGGTTGAATATCAACCTGTGAACTTGGTGGATAGTCAGGAGTGATAACACGACCAGAGGCAGGACCATATGCAAGACCTACTTTCTCATAATACATATCCAGATCAGTTCTGGAACTATAGTATGAAAGGAATGTGTCTGAAATATCTGTTGCATTTCTACCATCACAATACTCAAATGCAGTCAGTTTATGGTGAGAAAAGTCTGGAGCAAATACACTTGATGAATAATCTTTATAGATTTCATCTGTTGACTTAGCATCAAGAATACTGAAAGAATTTAAGTAGCAAGCACCAGTAAGTCTAAAAATAGCAGATCTTTCAATTCTGTCATTTTCAGGATTTGGAACATACTTGGGACGAACTTTACACTTTCTAAGGTCTTGACCTACAATAGAAGTTCCTCTGGGTACAACAACTCCACCATAGATACTGTTTAATTTGTAGAGATCATTATCAGCATCATTCAGGTTGAAGTTAGAAGTTGAACTAAACTGTGAGAACTGGTTAGAACCTAAACCATTTCTCAACTTGAAGTTACCACTGCCATCAGGAATCCAACCAGGTCTGTTGTCTACAAAGTGCTCACCAGGAGCAAGGAGAATGGTTGTCTTTTCAAATCTATCATTGTCAAGACCCTTTTGATAAGAGAATCTTGCTGCTTCAATCAGTGCTCTTTGAATTGTGATAAAAGGACGTGCCTGAGAGTTGCCCTGATTTGTAATACTATCAGTAGCATCAAGACTATTTGGGTCAACATAAATGATATTTCCTCTAATATTCTTCAGGAAATTGTCAAGTCTGCTAAGAGGCATCTTTCTTACGCACTATATCCGTTATGAGTTATTTATTCACAAAAAAACCCACTCAGAGAGTGGGTTCGTCATCCACAGAGTGGCAATTCCTTCACACGGCTTTTATATTATATCAGATAATCAATTTAGTGTCAATTAAGTATTCTACAGTATTGGCAACATCATTCATAGCATCTCTTAAATCAGGTCTCTGTCCAGATTCCATCTTTACAATGGGTCTTTGGTCATCACAGAGAGTCCATCTCCATTGATTCAAGTGCTGACAATACCATAGATTTATTTTCATATCATTCTTGTGGTAACATTTCTGGATTTACTAAATCTAACTCAAACATCATTGGATGACATTCTTCATCAATTAGATAAAAAGAGGACCTATACAAGTCTTCTGGTTCATATCTCCTTTCTTTGTCTGCTGCTTCTAAAACTTCCTTATCATACCAGAGACTTTCAGGAACATCATCAAATGTGAAAGGGATATGATTGATATAGTACATCAATACAAGTTGTTCCCCTCTGTTATACCAACAATAAGATGTTTGTATCTCGTACTTCACAAATGTGAACCCATTTTTGACTTATTTATTGGATAGGACGAGAGGGACTTGAACCCTCACGAGATTACTCTCAACAGATTTTAAGTCTGGTGTGTCTACCACTTCCACCACCGTCCCACAAAAACCTATTCAGGTTTATAAACTGGAGGATGAAAACGACAATACTCATTAAATGTGATTTTCATTTCCTTCCAAGTAAGACCACAATTTGCTGCTGCTTTAGGAACATTCCACTTTGCTGCAAACAGCATTTCCATTGACTTTCTGGTTTCAGGTCGCATAGTTAAAAAAGTAATAGGGGCAATTTTTTCCTGGAAAATTTTTTGCCCCGATTTTGGAATTAAAGGTTGATTTTCCTCAGGGGTATTAGTATAGAATACTCAAGACCACTTGTCAACCCTGCTTGGTATCATAATGGAATCCAGAAACAGAATACTCACTATTATCTCCTGGATAATCTGCTGGTGTCTCACCTTGATACTCTACAATAAGATTCTCACCATCTTTGCGCATTGCATTGACAAGATAATG
>Ga0255751_10004315_pt1 | contig 12887 bp, 10 predicted proteins | sample 071ome_20_FD_179951 | JGI IMG/M metagenome (GOLD analysis project Ga0255751, IMG submission 179951) | Coastal salt marsh microbial communities from the Groves Creek Marsh, Skidaway Island, Georgia - 071412BT metaG (version 2) | ecosystem: Environmental > Aquatic > Marine > Intertidal zone >...
CGCCATGCTGAAAACATTATCAGATTGCAACTCAATCAGATCAAGCAATACATTGGCGCTTTCACGCAGGTAAGGGTCATCCGTTTGTTCATCGTTGCTCAAATCTTCTGCATCCAGACCAGGCATATTCACTGCAATAGCTTCCTCTTCAGCCTCATTGGCATTTTCCATCGCCTCAATTGACTCATAAGGCTCTTCACCTTTAGCCAGGCGACGACTGTTTTCCAGCTGCAGACGCCAGGCATCATTTTCAGCTCGCTCAGCGAGCAGCGTATCCATGTTAAGACTAAGAGTATTGTCTTCCTGGTTTTCCAGCGCACGGGCAATTTGTGCTTCTATATAATTAAAATCTGGATCATTCTGCAGGCGCTCCTGGTGACGGCTTACCAGGGCTGGCAGTATTGGTTGCAGGTTAGCATATGGTCGATAAAAACTGGTTGTTTCAATCGTATCCCAGGGCAGGGCGCTATCCAGAGCAGCTTCTCCGATATCATCTGAAACATCATATAAATCGGGGAAGTCGATGTCTGGCAAAACACCTCGATGCTGTGTACTTTCACCTGATATACGGTAAAACTTCGAACGAGTAATCTTGAGTTGGCCTTCACCCAAAGGAATCAGCTCCTGAACAGTTCCTTTCCCGAAAGTCTGACTGCCCAGAACCAGACCGCGCTGATAATCCTGAATGGCGCCGGCAAAAATTTCAGACGCAGAAGCACTAAGCCGGTTAACCAGCACGGCCAAAGGTCCGTCATAAACCAGACCGGGGTCTGAATCACCATAAACATTGTTGTTATTGTCGGCATCCATTACCTGAACAGTAGGACCGCGATCAATGAACAAGCCTACCAGTGAGTTGGCTTCATTCAGTGCGCCACCACCATTATTGCGAAGATCAACGACAACAGCGTCAACATTTTCAGCTTTCAGCTCTTCCAGTAAAACTCTGACATCCCGGGTTGTGCTTCGGTAATTCGGGTCACGGTTCTGCAAAGCCTGAAAATCAATATAAAAAGTAGGCAAATCGATAACACCAATTTTGTAAGTTTCCCCATTACGTTCAATTTCTACAATTTCACTTTTGGCCGATTCATCTTCCAACTGCACGGTATCGCGGGTAATACTGATAATATTGCGCTCAAAATCATTATCCGCATTATTTGGAATAACACTTAAACGTACGACAGTGCCTTTTTCGCCACGAATCAGTTGCACCACATCATCAACACGCCAACCCACCACATCAACAAATTCACCATCACCCTGGGCAATGGCTGTAATTCTGTCATTCGGTTGCAATTCACCAGCCATATCAGCAGGGCCACCCGCAACAATTGATACGACTTCTGTGTATTCATCCTCTGTGGTCAGAACCGCACCAATACCTTGCAACTGCAGGCTCATATTCATGGTGAAATTCTCAGCCGCCTGCGGCAGATAGTATTGCGTATGCGGGTCAATACTAAGGGTCATTGCATCCATATAGTATTGGAAGGCTTCACGCTGATCATTTTTTAAAATCTGGCTTAACTGGGAGCGATAACGTTCACTTAAATCTTCTTTGGCCTCTTCATAGGTCTCATCCGAGAGCAGGGCGCTCAGAACATTGCTTTTGACTCGTTTACGCCATAAATCTTCCAGCTCATCATGGGAAGCAGGCCAGGGCTCTTCGGAACGATCCACAATCAGGTATTCATCCAGCGTGAAATCAAAAGGGGAGCCATCTTCTTCCAGACGCTTTAAAGAAAACACCAGACGTTCAATAACTCTCTTTTGATAACTGTTGTACATTAGAAAGCCCGCGTCAACATCGCCGGCACGCAACATGTCGTCAAGTTCAGTCCGGTATTGTTCAAATTCATTAATATCTGCCTGGGTAAAATAAATCCTAGAAGGATCAAGGCCATCTATGACCCTGTCCAGCAAAGTACTGGAAAAATCATCATTAACCCGGACTTCTGAATAATGATTACGTACCATCTGGCTAAGTACCGAACGGGTTATTGTGGTGTATTCTTCGGAAGGAGTAATTTCCTTGTATATAGCATCAACGTCTAAAGGAATATTTTCAGCAGAAAGAGCAGCCGTTTGCTGGGCAGACAAGGGCAGGGAATAAAGCCCGGACAAGCCCAAGCTTAACATTGTTGTATAAAAAATATTTCTAGCTGAAATAACTGGTGTTTTTATCATTACTTTTCCCACTCACTTCTCTCTATAAATCGGGCTGCTACTGCGAAAAACAAACTTAACCTATTTATAGGGAACTTTCATCGTTTTTCTAGGTTGAACATTGCAATTATTATGGATGTTTATGAACTGTTCAGATTATGTATCCAGGCAGACTTATTTCTTGATAAGTTTTTTCTTAGCAGAGGCATGGCGAGCTTTCAGTTCAACATCAATATAGCGATCGGTAATGGCACTGGAGCCATGACCAGCGTCATCACGAACATGTTCACGCGGGCGGTGTTTCACATCTTCTGAGATGCCGGTATGACGTAACCAGTGCACCGTTGCTGCCGATAGTTGAGCGGCTTCTTCAGTGTGGCCATCCTTCTGCATGTTATGTTGTGCCGCATCAAAACATTGCTGAACAATGCCTCGAATCTGACGGGTGCTGGTGATACCTCCCTGACCTTTGGTTTTATGTACCAGCGGGACAGATTCACCAGGCATGGGCAGAGGACTCAAATTACGCGATTCACGATAACGCTTTAAGGCCTCCAGCATGGCATCACTGACTGAAATCTGCCGTTCCTTATTGCCTTTTCCGACGGTCCTGAACCACCAGTTACCCTCCAGATCTCGCTCAAAGTCTCCCATTATTGGTGTCCAGCGCTCAGTTTCGACCAGCTCGGATATCCTCAGATACATTGCAAACAGGGCCTGCATGATAAACAGGGTTCTTTCATGTTGCTTAGGATCCATATCAGCCAGCGTTTCAGCCGCTTCCAGCACATAAGACCACTGAAGCTCCGATAAACGCCGTATTGGCTTCTGCGCCTGACTTTTACGCAAGAATTTACTTTTCTGGCGAATCTGGGCTACCGGATTCATATCAATATATTCCTCTTGAATCAGGTAGTTATAAAAACTGCTGAGAACACCAAAAATCGCCTGTACTGCGCTTTGTGACAGGGAATAGGCTTGATCCGGCTTATTAAGCACATAGGGTCGCCATTCGGGATTCAACACACGAGCACCCTGTTTTTCAATGAATCTGGCCACATTCTTGTCGCCAATCCAGTTTTTAGGCGGTTTATGCGCAAATTCTACATAAGCTTCTATATCTTCACGCCGGTTTTCCTTGAGCGATTTTCCGGCAATAAGCCAGCTCCAGTGCATAAAATGCTCGATTTCGCGCCGGTAGGTGGAAAAGGTGTCGGGTGATCCACGGTAGGAGTATAGAAATTCACTCGCATGCTGATAATCGCTCACTGCATTTTCAGGCTCATCTTCAAGTAAATGTTTGACTGAGGTAACAGGGTGCCTGTAAGGGTTAGGCATCTCGGAAAGGGTATCAAAGAAAGGAACCGGTATCTTATTGATTGACATTAACTATTGGTCGTAACTAACTGAAAATAAAATGTAATATATATGATTAACGGAAAGCCTAAAGCGGGCATATTATCATACTTCTCATATTTCCGGTAATCTTTATTACCGGAAATATCGTAATATTTCAAAAATAGCTCGTTTATGGCTGCTTTTACATTAATTAGAGTGAAGACTGTAAAACTATGCACATCATGAAGTTATTGTGTAATCACAGCATAGATTGTTGTTTTACTTCCTCTTAACTCTCATTGTTACAAATTCTTCCGCCGCAGTCGGATGAATGCCAATCGTGCTATCCAGTTGCTGTTTGGTTAATCCACATTTCATTGCAGCGGCAAAACCCTGAATGATTTCACCGGCATCCGATCCCATCATATGCATTCCTAGAACCTTGTCTGAACCTTGTTCTACGATGATTTTCATGTAAGTGCGTTCATCCCGGCCTGAGATGGTGTGCTTAAGGTGTTTAAAATCACTTTCATAGACATCAATCTGTTTATGTTCTGCAAGAGCCGCTTCTTCAGATAAACCCACAGTTGCCAGGTTGGGATGGGAAAACACTGCTGTGGCGATATTGCTGTAATCGACTTCATAAGCCTGTTTATCGAACAAACGTCTGGCCAGATTCATCCCTTCGGCAAGCGCTACAGGTGTTAAGGCTACACCGCCAATAACATCACCAAGCGCATAGATAGATGGTTCCGATGTCTGGAAATTCTTATCAACCTCAATGAAACCTCTTGCATCAAGGGCTACCCTGGTATTTTCAAGTCCCAGATTCTCTGTTCGTGGTTTACGCCCTGTAGCATATAGTACGCAATCATAGGTCTTCTGCGATCCGTCAGCGTAGCTGACGACCCTTTTGCCTGCGCTATCTTCACTGATTTCAGTAATTTCGGAGTTTAAAAGCACCTCCACATGGCGTTTCAGCTCGGTATTAAATTTTTCTCTTAAATCCCTGTCAAAATGATTCAGTGGCAAATCACCTCTGTATGACAAGCTTGTTTGTGAGCCCAAACCGGCAAAAACACCGGCAAATTCAACGGCTATGTAACCACCGCCGACAATTAAAATGGATTCCGGGATTGCTTCCAGGTCAAAGATCTCATTGGAGGTAATGGCATATTTACTGCCAGGGAACTCGGGCACAAAAGGCCAGCCGCCTGTTGCCAGTAAAATCTTATCAGCCTGATACTGTGTACCATCAATCTCAACCGTATTGGAATCTAGTAAACGAGCATGGCCTGTCAGTATTTCCACCCCGGCATTTTCCAGAATTGACTGGTAAATCGTGTTTAAACGGCTTATTTCGACCTTTTTATTGTCTCTGAGAGTCGCCCAGTCAAACTCAGGCGCCTGGACTGACCAGCCATATGCCCTGCTGTCCTCAAAATCATAATGAAAATGACTGGCATAGGTATAAAGCTTTTTAGGCACACAGCCAACATTGACACAGGTTCCTCCCAGATAATGATCTTCAACAATGGCAACCTTCGCACCAAAACCGGCAGCCATCCGTGCAGACCTGACGCCTCCTGAACCGGCACCAATTACAAAAAAATCATATTTCGTCATAAACTGCTTTACTCCTGACAATACAAACAAAAACCTTGATAAGTTATTTGAGCTTTAATTTAACAAAAAACATACCTTATTTTGGCTGAAACCGTTATGATTAGGCTGTTTGTGGAAAAAATTACTATTTGACCAGAAAGAGACGAGGAATACACTACGTGAGTGACTCTACCAAAAACACCCCTTCTTTGGTTGAAAAATTTGTTATTCGGCTACCCAACGGTTTACGTGAGCAGATAAAAGCGCTCTCTGAACAAAATCGTAGAAGCATGAATTCTGAAATCATCATGGTTTTGGAAAAGCATATTCAGCAATTCAGCCAAGAAGACATAAATGATTTTAGTACTGAGCAGATTCTGCAGGAAACACAGACTGCGCAGGATGACAGCCAGAAAGATGCTGCTGCGACAGATAAGGATCAGGTCTTACAGGAACGACTTGAAGCACTGCCTGCTGAGAAGAAAGAAGCACTGCTTGAACTGCTAGGCTAAATTCTCCAATTCAAGATTAAAGTGTGGGGAAATTAGAAAACCCCCCTCCTTTGTACGTTTGACGCCTTTACTATTAACTAACGCATTTTAAGCCCATGAAACAGGCGCTATTACAAAAATTACTGTTCATTTTCATCCTGCTGTTACCGGCATCATTACTTCATGCTGAATTTCAGCGTGCTGCTAATGGCATGGTTAGTTCACGTTCGGATATCGCTTCAGAGGTTGGCAAAGACATACTGGAGCAAGGCGGCAATGCAGTCGATGCAGCAGTTGCTGTGGGTTTTGCTCTAGCAGTTGCCTACCCTTCTGCCGGCAATATCGGCGGTGGTGGTTTCATGGTTCTCAGAACTGCCGAAGGTCAGGTCTATACCCAGGATTCCCGTGAAAAAGCGCCACTGGCTGCAAGCCGGGATATGTTTCTGGACAATGATGGTAATTTTGATCGTCAACTTTCCAGAAACAGTCTGCAGGCAACAGGCGTTCCCGGTTCAGTTGCCGGTTTGTTGAATGCACTCGAACGTTTCGGCACGATGTCACGCGAACAGGTACTGGCCCCTGCTATTCAGTTAGCTGAAGCAGGGTTTATTTTGAATGAAGATCTCGCCTCACAGTTTCAGAGTAATCTGGATAACTTCCGGCAATACCCTGCAAGCCTTGCGTTATTCAGCAAGAATGGTGCAGCCTATCAGGCTGGTGAACTGTGGCAGCAACCCGAGCTGGCAGAGACGCTTAAGCTCATTTCAGCTTATGGCAGAGATGGGTTTTACAAAGGCCCGGTAGCAGACATGCTGGTTGCCAGTATGCAGGCTAATAATGGCCTGATTTCTCATCAGGACCTTGAGAATTATGAGCCCGTATGGCGAGAAGCCATACATGGCAGCTATAGAGATTATGAAATCTGGTCCATGCCTGCCCCTTCATCCGGCGGCGTCTTATTAATCCAGATGCTGAATATGCTGGAGCCCTACAACCTATCCGAGTCTGGTTGGGCTTCGGCTGAATCTGTTCATCTGATGGTTGAAGCACAACGCAGGGCCTATGCTGACCGAGCAGAACACCTTGGTGACCCGGACTTTTATGCTGTTCCCACTGCCATGCTGACATCCAAAGCCTATGCCCGACAACGCTTTGCTGATTTTGAGCCCTATACTGCAAGCCGCAGTGATGACATTGGAGCTGGTAGCTGGCCACAGGAAAGTACGCAAACAACCCACTACTCTATTATTGATGCGGAAGGAAATGCTGTTGCTGTAACAACAACCCTGAACGCATCCTATGGCAATAAGTTTGTTGTTCCCGGCGCTGGTTTCCTGCTAAACAATGAAATGGATGATTTCTCCAGTAAACCTAATACTGCAAATGGCTTTGGCTTATTGGGCGGTGTTGCTAATGAAATACAGCCATCAAAACGTATGCTGAGCTCCATGACCCCTACCATTGTTACCAAAGGCGACGAAGTAGTTTTAGTTACCGGTTCTCCTGGGGGCTCAACCATTATCAACACCGTGCTTCAGGTTATTGTGAATGTAATTGATCATGGCATGAACATAGAAGATGCTGTCAGCAGCCCGCGTTTCCATCATCAATGGCAACCTGACCTTATTCGTTATGAAAGCGGCGCCATATCAGAACAGGCTTTAGCAGAGTTAAGAGACTGGGGACATCAGGGCATTTCAAGATCACGCTTTCCACTTGGCGACGCCAATTCAATCAAGGTAAACGGAGATATGCTTGAGGGCGTCTCGGACCCTCGCAATGATGGTGGCACAGCTGGTTTTTAACTGGCTTTCTTTGATAATGCTTTACAGGGTATGTGTGCCTTTACTGGAGTTAAGCATTCCAGTCAGATAAGTTTCAATTTTGTTCTTGGCTTCACTGTTCTTTTCTGAAAACTGCACGCCGATTCCTGGTGGTCGGTTAGCCTGAGCATTAGCCGGTGTAAGCCAAACAACTCTGCCATTAACGGGAATTTTTTCTTTCTCATCCAATATATCCAGCAACAAAAAAACTTCATCGTTAATTTCATATTATTTACTGTCGGGAATAAAGATTCCGCCGTTTTTTAAAAAGGGCATATAGGAAGCATGTAAAACCGCAAGCTCCCTGATGCTGACCGACAAAACAGCGTGGTCATGTGTTTTCTCTTCGTGTTTTTCTTCTTTATTTTTTATAGCAACTTCATTCACACTGCCAGGCCCTCAAGTTCATGCTTATCGCTTACCTGTTTTATCTGTGCCCAGTGATAGCATAACGATTCCAGTATTAATTGCGGATTGGGGTTCGCAGTACTTTGTAACATTTTTCGCGCATGAAGTAATTCATTATAAAACTGATGCAAAGCCTGAAGATTATCAGAAGACAGTTCGGCGACAATGGCATGTAATTCTTCCGACTCCAAATTCGTTGCTGAAGTTTTAACCTTCGAATGAATATGACGAACAATTTGTTGCACATTAAGCATGAAGTTTTCCAGCACACTTTCTATTGGGTAAGCTCCCATGAACTTCGCTGCATCAGTTGTAACTATTTGTGATTTCAATAATTCTAGCAGTCTTTTCTGTATCCCTCTGCTTTCTTCCAGTTTTTCCCTGCCTGCATAATCCAGGGCCAGTATAGGAGCGCCATAAGCCAGCTGCAGATTCAATTTAGCTTCTTCTTTATCTAGCTGTTGTTCCAGCCATGACAAAGCCAGCTTTTCATCCGGACGGGAAATTTTTATTTTCTGACACCTGCTTTTTATAGTAGGGAGTAATGCGCCAGGCTGATGACTTAATAAAAATAAAAGCGTTCCCGCAGCAGGTTCTTCAAGATTTTTTAACAAGGCATTCGCTGCATTGATATTCATTTTTTCAGCCGACCGAATAAGCAGAATTTTATATTTACCCATCATCGCTGTGTTGGACAAAAATTCTCTGCTGCTACGTATTTGTTCAATTTTTATCTGACTGGCGCTCTCTTCCGGTGCTATGTATTTAAAATCAGGATGCGTCCCGGCTGACAATAGATGACAAGACTGGCACTCGCCACAAGCTTTCTCCTTTTGTGGATTCTGGCAAAGCAGATAGGCTGCAAAATTCCTCGCCAGACTTTCTTTACCAACGCCGTTCTGACCCTGTACAAGATACGCGTGACCAAGCTTCTGTTCAGCCTCTAGTTTGACTAAATGCGCAAAGACATCCTGATTCCAGGGTAACTGACTAAAAGCATTCATAGATTCAATTCCAGCCGTTGATTTACCGCTGCTTTTATTTCCGCCTGTATTGCTTCGATGGACTGACTGGCATCAACTAACACATGGGTTTCTGTCGATGCCTGTGCAATCTGTAAAAAACCCTCACGGACTTTCTGTTGATACTCCAAGCCCTTTTGTTCAAAACGGTCTTCGGTTCCGCCACGTTGCTCAGCCCTTTGCAATGACAAAACCGGATCAATATCCAGCACTATAGTCAGCAGCGGTTTAAACTGTCCAACGACAATCTGATGTATTTGCTCAACGAGATCCAGACCAAGTCCTCCGGCATAACCCTGAAACGCTCTTGATGAATCAGCAAAACGATCTGAAATAACCCAGGTTCCCAGTTCCAGATTTGGCAGAATGGTTTCCTGTAAATGTGAACGACGAGCTGCATAAATAAGTAACAATTCACTGATATCATCCCAGCGTCCGGTATCACCTTCCACGATCAACTTTCTGATGGCTTCTGCAGACACAGAACCACCGGGTTCCCTGGTCAGGATTGTTGGATAACCTGCTTCCAGCATGGCCTCGTATAAGGCACGACTTTGTACTCCTTTACCGGCACCATCAACACCTTCAAAGACAATCAGGCCTGGCGTTTGTACACTAAGTTTACTCATTCACTTTCTCTTCCCAGCTGAAATCTCTCTACTGCAGCATTATGTTCTTCCAGAGTGCTGGAAAAATAATGACTGCCATCACCCTGAGCAACAAAATACAAGTAATTATGTAAGCTTGGATTCAAAGCCGCCCGTATGGCTTCTCTGCCAGCCAAAGCAATTGGTGTCGGCGGCAGACCATTTATGCGGTAAGTATTATAAGGAGTCATCTGCTGTAAGTGAGCCCTTGTCAAATCGCCCTCAAATTGATTGCCGAGTCCGTAAATGACAGTCGGATCTGTTTGCAGGCGCATATTATTTTGCAAACGATTAACAAATACACCGGCTATCAGTTCACGCTCAGCAGCCTGGCCCGTTTCTTTTTCTATAATAGAAGCAAGGATTAATGCCTCATAAGGATTTTCCAATGGCAAGCCAACGGCTCTGCGTTGCCATTCTTCATCCAGCACCTGCTGCATTAGGCTGGCAGCCCTTTCTACAATTTCCCTGTCTGTAGCCCCAGTGGTAAAGTTGTAAGTATCCGGAAACAATAAGCCTTCAGGGTAGTAAGTCGTACCGAAAATACGCTGTAATTCTTCATTATCATTAACATCAATACTGCTTTGTATATTAGGGTGGGCCTGAATTTCCTGTAAAGCCTGTAACAGGGTCCAGCCTTCCAGGATTCTTACCCGCCGATAAAACACGTCGCCACTCACCAGTTTATCCAATAGATCCAGCGCATTAATATCCCTGTCCAACTGATACTCTCCAGCTTTTATGGCGCTGGCTTGCCCGCTCAAACGGGCAAATATCCGCAGATCAAACGACGAAGAGATTAATCCCATGTCAGCCAGTTGATTTGAAATTTGAGAAAAACCCTGACCATTGGTTACCGCAAACAAAAATACATCTTCACCATTATCAGGAATATTCAAAGGCTGATGTAAATTCTGAAAAAAGAATGCCCCTCGCAGCAATAAACACACAGCAAGAATATAGCCCCATAAAAGCAACTGCTTTGACCAGCCTGATTTGTTAATGTCGTTCGAAGGCTCCAAGTGCTTTCCTAAAAAATCTGTTTTGCTAACTGTCTCAATTCACCCAACTTTAACTGCGAATTTTATCGGCCTTGATGAGTTATTTTGCCAATCAGACAGCATTCACACTATTACACAGGAAAAGCTCATCTGCCAGTAACAAACGCGCTAATGCCCCCATCATCAACAATTATTTTTTGCGTGCGTTTTGGCTAGTAAAAGTTGTTTCATTACCCCGTTTTCACGAGCATGTTTTAAAGCCGGACCAAGGGTTTAATATGATCTTGTAAGTGCCATTAACCAGCATAAGCCTGGCTAGTTAGCGTAGGTAAGCAGGAAGATAAAGCTAGATTTTTGAAAAGATCAACGTGCCGTTGGTGCCACCAAAACCAAATGAATTGCTCATTGCTGTATCAATCTTCATGTCTCTCGCTGTGTGAGGGACATAATCCAGATCACAGCCTGCGCCGGGGTTATCCAGATTGATCGTTGGCGGAGCCACCTGATCTCTCAGGCTCAGAACACTGAATACCGCTTCAACAGCCCCGGCAGCGCCTAGTAAATGCCCAATCATTGATTTGGTAGAACTGACTGCCAGTTTTCCAGCATGCGCACCAAATACAGAATGGATTGCTCTGGTTTCAGCCAGATCACCGGCCGGTGTCGAAGTCCCGTGAGCATTAATGTAATCAATTGCTTCAGCATTGATCCCAGCATCTTTCAGTGCATTTAGCATGCAGTTTGCGGCACCTTCTCCATCTTCAGTAGGTGAAGTAATATGATATGCATCACCCCCCATACCAAAACCGATTAATTCCGCATAGATTCGGGCTCCACGCTTTTTGGCCATTTCATACTCTTCCAGTACCAGTACACCACTGCCATCACCCAGAGCAAAACCATCCCTGTCTTCATCCCATGGCCTGCTAGCAGCTTGTGGGTTGTCATTACGGGTCGAAAGCGCTCTTGCCGCTCCAAATCCACCAATACCTATTGGTGAGGAGGCTTTTTCCGCACCTCCGGCAATCATGGCATCAGCGTCACCATAAGCAATCATTCTGGCTGCCAGACCTATGCAATGTGTTCCAGTACTGCAGGCAGTGGAAATGGCCAGATTAGGGCCTTGAAAATTAAAATGGATGGAAAGATTGCCGGAAATCATATTGATGATGGAACCCGGCACAAAAAACGGAGATATTCTTCTTGGCCCTGGGTCATCAATAGTATGAACGGCATCTTCGATATTGGTAATACCACCGATACCTGAGCCAATAAAAACCCCTATGCGGGTCGGGTCATAAGAGGCATCTGGTAAACCGGAGTCTGTAACAGCCTGTATCCCGGCAGCCATGCCATATTGCAGGAATGTATCCATACGCCTTGCTTCTTTTAGCGGGATATAGGCAGAGACATCAAAATCTTTGACACAACCGGCAAAATGCGTGGTATATGCACTTACATCAAAGTGCTCAATATCGGCAATACCACTCTTGCCTGCTTTGAGATTGCCCCAGGTTTCTTCGACAGTATTTCCGACTGAGCACAAAGCGCCCAGGCCGGTGACAACAACTCTTCTTTTGCTCAACTTTTTCTACTCAATTTTAGCCCCTAAAATATAGGCCATAAGTGCTAAAAATCATTCAAAGCAATAAAAAAGCTACACCTGAAATATCCAGGGGTAGCTTTTTTAGCTTTTAAAAGCGTATTTTTTAAAGATTGGCGTTAATGTAATCGATAGCAAGTTGCACAGTAGTGATTTTTTCAGCTTCCTCATCAGGAATTTCAGTTTCAAATTCCTCTTCAAGAGCCATAACCAACTCAACAGTATCAAGAGAATCTGCACCCAGATCTTCCACAAAAGAAGCTTCGCTTTTTACTTCTTCCTCTTTGACGCCGAGTTGTTCAGAAACTATTTTCTTTACTCGTTCTTCAACACTACTCATATTTTTTGTGCTCCTGGTAGTTTTAAATATGTGAATAAAAGCAGTTTAACAGTTTTAAACCTGATTTATTCAATGGGTATTTACGTTTTACTTTTATGAATTCTTATTTTCTGTTTTTTTTCTTCAGTTCTTTACATTTAAAGCAAGCTGAATATTTCGTGCGCAATTTTACCTTTTTTAACACAGATTGTAATCTAAATATCCGCTAATTATATGTTTCACTACATATACATGCCACCATTCACATGCAGAGTTTCTCCGGTAATATAAGCAGCTTCTTCCGAGGCAAGGAAACTCACCGCTGCGGCGATTTCTTCTGGCTTTCCATAGCGCCCCAACGGAATTTTACTAAGAAGCAACTGACTATGTTCTTCACTGATTTCTTTGGTCATATCAGTATCTATGAAGCCTGGAGCAACACAATTTACTGTTATATTTCT
>Ga0255751_10004337_pt1 | contig 12851 bp, 12 predicted proteins | sample 071ome_20_FD_179951 | JGI IMG/M metagenome (GOLD analysis project Ga0255751, IMG submission 179951) | Coastal salt marsh microbial communities from the Groves Creek Marsh, Skidaway Island, Georgia - 071412BT metaG (version 2) | ecosystem: Environmental > Aquatic > Marine > Intertidal zone >...
CTAGCAATTGAAACTCTTTGCCTTTGTCCACCAGACAATTCATGAGGATAGCGAGGTAGATAATTAGCTGGAGGTGTAAGTCCTACAGTTTTTAATATTTCAACTACAGCTTCTTCTCTGTCAGCTAACTCGCCAATATTATGAATATTTAAAGGTTCTAATATTATATCTTTAATTGTCCAACGAGGATTTAGTGATTCATACGGGTCTTGGAAAATCATTTGAATATTTCTTCTAAAATTTTTAAGATCTTCTCCTTCTAAATTATCAATACTTTCCATTTGTTGTAATTCATTATTATAGAAATTTACCTCTCCCCCAGTTTTTGGATCTAATAAACAAAGTGCTCTTGCAGTTGTTGTTTTTCCGCAACCACTTTGCCCGACTAAACCTAGACTTTCACCAAATGGTATTTCAAAGGAAATATTGTCAACTGCTTTAACAGTTGTTTTTTTTCTACTTAAAAAACCGCCAGAAACTTCAAAGTATTTTTCTAGATTTTTTACTTCTATAAGATTTTTTTTCATTAGCCACACTCCACACAACACTGATCTGCAAAATGACCAGGTGCTACTTCAATTAAGCCCATTTCTTTAGTCCCCTTTTTACAATCTTCTGTTGGTTCAGGGCAACGCGGAGAAAAAGAACAGCCTTTCATATCATCAATTAAACTTGGTGGTTCTCCGTCTAAAGACCTTAATTTCTTTTTTTCGCCTACTACTGATGGTGTCGATTCAAGCAAAAGTCTTGTGTAAGCATGCTTAGGATTAGAAAAAACTTCAGAAGTAGGGCCAATTTCAACAATTCTTCCAGCGTACATGACTGCCATTTTGTTGGTCATTTCAGCAATAACTGCTATATCATGAGAAATATAAATCAAACTTAAACCTAATAATTCTTGTACTTTTTTAATTTCTTTTAGTATCTGATCTTGAATAACAACGTCTAATGCGGTAGTAGGTTCATCAGCAATTACAATTTTTGGATCACATGAAAGTGCTAGAGCAATAACTGCTCTTTGCTTCATACCTCCAGATAACTCATGAGGGTAACGATCCATGATAGAATTATCTAATCCTACAATTTTAAATAAACTCTCTATTTTTTCAGTATTTTGACTTTTGGTATTGCTAGGGTAATGTTCTCTGATAGCTTCTCTAATCTGTTCACCAATTTTAACAACAGGATTCCATGCATTCATTGCTCCCTGAAATACAATAGAAATACTATCCCATCTAATTTTTCTTAATTCAGATTCATTAAGTCCAACTAATTCTTTACCATCAAGGTTAATGCTTCCACTTGATATTTTTGCATTGTCTGCTTGTAATTGAAGAAGTGACATAGCTACAGAAGTTTTACCACATCCGGACTCTCCTACTAGTCCAAATGATTCCCCTTCATGAACTGTGAATGATACGTCCTTAACGGCAGTTACATTGCCAGACAAAGTTTCATAATGCATATTTAAATCTGTTACTTTTAAAACTTCTTTACTCATAGTTATCTCTTTCTTAATCTTGGATTAAATACATCATCTAAACCTCTACCAACTAGATAAAAGCCACCAGCTAAAAGAGTTACAGCAAGACCAGCAGGCAGAATCAACCACCAATAACGAATACCAGAAAATATAAATCCATCAGTTTGTGCAAGGTAAATCATAATACCCCAACTCATATCAATATTAAGTAAACCAAGAAATGATAAAACTGACTCAGATGCAATAGCTCCAGTTACACTAAAGACCATAAAAAGTAATGCAAGAGGTGCTACATTTGGTAATACATGAGAAAACATTATTTTCATATTCGAACCGCCAGTAATCCGTGCTGAATCAACAAATGGTTTAACTTTAACCTGTAAAGCTTGAGATTTAATAGTTATTACTGATCCCCCCAAGCCACCTAATACTCCTAATACAACAGCTAGATGCCAAACTTTTAATTCAGCAAAAGCAGAAATTATAAAAAGTAAAGGCAAGCTAGGCAACATAAGTATTAGATCTGATTGTCTCATTAAGTATCTGTCAATTCTGCCTCCAAAAAATGCGGCTATTGTTCCTAATAGAGTTGATATTCCAACTCCCAAAGTTGCACTGAGTAATCCTAATACAAAAGCAACTTGGCTACCTTCCATAATTTGAGAAAAGACATCTCTTCCAAGTGAATCTGTTCCGAGTAAATGTTTACTTGAAGGTGGTGCTGGTTGAATATATGCTTCATAAGTATCACCAACTTCCACATCCTTTGCTAAATATAAAGTTTTAATATTCACTTCATCTCTAGCTGGACAATCTGCAGCAGTTTCATATTTTTCTGTAGGAAACTCTTTAGGACAAGCAACTACTGTTAAGTTTTGACGGATTTCATCATAACCAACTACTGGATCGTAAATAGCCCTATTCCATATTCCAGTGATAAATAAAAACGGTTGGAGTAAAGCTAAAAATAGAAAAATAATCACAATATACAGCCCAATCATACCTAATTTACTTTGATTAAAAAGTTTCCAATTACGTTTAATTGCTTGTTTTCTTAATTCTTTTCTTAAATTTGTTTCATTTTGATTCGACATAACTAACCTTGAGATTTGATTCTAATTCTTGGGTCTAAATATGAATAGGAAATATCAGCAACTAAATGAGCGATTAATGCAAATATTCCAACAAATGAGAATGTAGCCATAGCTACAGGAATATCCTCCTCTAAAACACTTTGTAATAACAATTGACCCATTCCTGGCCAAGAAAATATTTGTTCGGTTAAAACAGACCCGTCAATAATAGTTACGATTGTGAAAATAAATGAAGTAACAACTGGCAATAAGGCTGTTCTTGCTGCATGTCTATCACGTATTCTTTTTTGACTAATGCCTTTAGCTCTTGCGGTTAGTATGTAATCTTCTTTAAGAACTTCCATCATGGTTGTTCTTGTCAATAGAGCAGTTCCAGCGAAAGCTACTATTGTAACTACCATTACAGGTAATATCATGTGAAAAGCGATATCAGCTGCATAAGGTTTTTTAATGAGGGCAGATCCGGAATTCCAATAAAAATAACTTCCAATAAATATTACGATTAAACTTCCAAATCTTATATTTTTTCTTGTATTTAAAGATTCAATACCACGAGTTAACAAGTATGCGATAAATTGTAATACTGTAACAATAATTGTAAATTTTATCATTGAAGCAAATACTACGTCACTGTCAAATGGAGCGTCGTACCACTTTTCAGGATATAAAAACTTTCCTATTGGTAGCCAGCCTAGTTTGTATCCAAATATCCATAACATCATTAATGCAAACCATGGATAAAAAACTGTATATGAAAAAACTGAAGTCACAGTAATCCAAGTTTCAGATTTTGATCCTCTTCTCCAAGCTAATACTTTACCTATAAAAAAGCCTGTATAAAAAGCGACTATATTTACCAATGAAAAAAGCATTAAAGTTCTTGGAAGTCTTTCAGCTATTAATTCAATAGGTGTTTTTGGGAAGTTCTTGTAAGAATAACCAAAATCACCTTTAAAAAAATTAACAATATATAGCTGAAGTCTTTCAAGAATTGGTTTATCTAAACCATAAGTTTCAATAACTTTTTCATATGCATCAGGAGGTAAACTCGGATTTAATAATAAGTTAGAAAAAGCATTACCTGGTATAGCGTTAAAAAGTAAATAAGAAAATATCAGAAATAAAAAGAAGACTATCGTCATCTGATATGTTCTTTTAAAAATATATTCTGCCATATTGTATATTACATTATAAAATGGCGGGTTAATTAACCCGCCATTTTATTTCTAATTTCTATTAGCTAGAAACTTTTACTAATGATGGATAACCACCACCAGTTCCAGTTAATCCGTCCAATACATCAGTGAATGGGAACTCAACTGTGTCTCTGTATACCTCAAGAGTTGGTACGTTAAATAATACCAAGTAAGGTAATTCTTCGAACAATATAGCTTCCATTTGTTGCGAGATTGCAATTGCACCTGCAACAGTTTTTGCTTCTTTAAATGAAGCAGCTAATGCGTCAAACTCTGCATTATTAAATCCAGGAGTGTTATATCCACCTTCACAACTGTCGTTGTAAGAAGCAAAGAATGCTTCTGGATGATCAGGGAATGCAGTTAACCCCCAACCTAACATGTAGAAATGCCAGTCTTCACATAATTCTGGTGTGAAAACTTTATCTACAATAATGTTAAATCCAGTTGGTCTAGCTGTTACATCAAAACCAAGCTGTTGCATCCAATCAGCAATGAATAATGACATAGTTGATCTCAATGGATCATATCCTGCACCTGGTGCATAAAGCAACATGTCAGCAGGAGGTGTTTGACCAGCAGGTCCTTTGATACCTACAGGTGCTTCAGCTCTTTCTGCACCACCTGGGTGTGAACCCCAGTCAGTTGCTGTCCAACCAGCTGCTTGAAGAATTTCGACAGATTTATTCCATCTTTCTTCAGCTGATAAACCAGCACAATCTGCTAGAACGCCTGTTACAGGAGCAACCCATGCAGTCAAAGCTTCTGGCATTTGACCATCCATGTTTACGGCTACACCTTGTAGAACGTTATTTAATACGAATTCTTTATCAGAAATACAAGCAACAGCTTGTCTAAATGACTTCTCGCTTCCAGGGAAAATTCTGGTGTTGAATGCCATATAACGCATACCGTTACCTAAGTTAGCAACAGTTTCAACTCCAGGTACTCTTGCGAGTTGGTCGAAAAGATTTCTCTTAACACCTAATGGGTTAAGAACAAAATCTACTTCACCGTTCTGGAATGCTAAGTAAGCAGCATCTTGATCACTGTAAAGAGTGAATTCAACAGTTCCAACATATGGACCTGCAGTATAAGTGAATGAATCACCTGTAGTATCACCGAATGAATCGCTGATAGCTGGAGCAACACCGTTGTCCCATTCTACGACTGTACCACTCTTGTAAATTGTTGTATCTCCACCAAACCACATAGTATCTGCATCATAAGCCCATGTGTAGAATGCACCTTGTTCAACTTTGTCGTAAACAAATGCACTAGCTACAGGAGCAGCAGCACCATCAGCAGCAAGCAATGCTTCTCTTGAAGTAGCAAATTGTGACCAATATGTTTCATTCAAGAAAGGAGCTTGTGCGATTTGATATTGCCAAGCAGAAAGCCCAGCATCATAGTTTAGTGTAATTGCAACTGTGTAATCATCTACAGCTACGAGACTTACAATACCTTGTTGGAAATCCTCTGCAGCAGAGTCTGTACCAACAGCTTTACGATAATAAATTTCCCAGTTACTGAGAAGTCCTAAATCGTTTACTGTGTTGTATGTCCAGACCATGTCATTTGCAGTAATAGGATCACCATTACTCCACTCATATCCTTCGGTTATTGGAACTGTATAAGTCCAAGTACCGTCACCATTATCAACTGATGCTTCTACTAATTCAGAAGCTACACCAGTAACTAACTGATAGTTAGGATATGAAATAGAGAATAGAGATACTGCTTGTCCAGACATTACATATTGTGTCCAGACGTCTGTCTCTGTATCAAGATAATTCCAGTAATTTTGTGTTTGTGGATCTGAAAAGATTGCCATCTTGTAAACACCATCAGGTCCTGATGGAGCTGCTTCAGCTTCTGCAGCAGTAGTTGCTGGGGCCGCAGTAGTATCAGTAGCTTCTTCAGCTGCTGGTTCTTCTGCTGTATCGCCACCGCATGCGACTACAACTAATGCAAAAACTGAGAACAGTAATACAAGGCGCCAAGTCTTGGATCCTTTGAAATTACTCAATTTTTCTCCTTTTTGTATACAAAAAATCCACATAAATGTGGATGTATACATATTAGATATATTTTTTATATATTCAATTAAATAATTGATTAATTAATAAATAACTTGCATATATTAATTAAGGAAATAAAGCAACAATTGGAAAAACCTAATAATTAGATAAAAACCTCCAAAAAAAACTATTAGTTTAAAACCAAAACTATGCATTTATCTTAATATTGAAGGCTATATTTTTAATTTCAAAATTAAGCCTCAATTGATTCTCAATAAAAGAAAGATAATTTTCTGGGATATTAGTGCTTAGATTGAATGAAAACTGAGGAGGGAAAGTCTCAAACTGCGTTACATATTTTAACTTTGCTCTTCTACCCTTGACAGGGTGAGGAGGATTTTTCAACCAGAGACTTCTAAAAAAATTGTTTAATTCAGAGGTACCAATCCTTAATTTCAACTGTTCTTCCAAGTTATAAATTTGCTTAGTTATTTGTTTTATATTTGACTTTCTTAATGCTGATATCCTGATAACTGTAACCCATTTATATTGTTTTAATTCATTTTTAATAACAGTGTTTAAATTATTTTTTGATTCAGTATCTAACATGTCCCATTTATTGAGAACTAAAAGAGGAGTAACATTTTGCAAAATGCACTCTTTAAGAATACGTTTATCCTCAAAAGACAAACCTAGTTCTGAATCAACTACAACTAAAGCAATATCTGCACTAATCAAAGTTTTCAGAGCAACTGTTGATGAATAACGATCAATTTGAACTTTTTGTTTTCTTCTAGGTATTCCAGCTGTATCAGATATATTGAATTCTCTTGAGCCTAACTGTACTTTTTCCTCAACTTTATCTCTCGTAGTCCCAGGTATGTTTGAAACTAGTGAACGTTCTTCAGATAAAAGAGCATTAAATAAAGTAGATTTGCCAGCATTTGGACGTCCAATAAGTGTAATAGTTGTATTCTTAGGAAGATTTTGAATTTGTTTTTTTGAATATTTGTATAATTCATTTTTTAATTCAATGAGGCCTAATTTATGATGTGCTGAAATATAAAAATTTTTTTCTGAATCAAATTTATATAACCTTGAATCTTTATCTGAAATTTGAAAATTTTCACACTTGTTAAAAACTGTAATAATTTTTTTTCTATTTTTATCTTTATTTAATAATTTGAATATTTTTTCTAAACCAGAAAAATTTTTTGTATTTATATCGATTAAAAATATTACAATTTCAGCGTTAGAAATATATTTTAAAAAAATATTTTGTGCATCTATCTCGACAGCATTAGGATCCTCTAAATAACCTGGTAAGTCAGATATCAATAAAAGTTTGTCATCTTCAAACTCTATAGATGAAGTAACTTTATCTCTAGTGGTATTAGGTGTTGATCCAATTATTGAGGTTTTTGAACTAGTTAATGCATTAATTAATGTGGATTTTCCTGAATTAGGTAACCCAACTATCAAAATCTCAGGAATATTGTTTTTATTCATATTTTAAATATAGCTATTCTTATTTTATGGTTGAAAAACTTTATCTAGTAACTCCTCGAGGTTTTTGTGCTGGTGTTGAAATGGCAATCAAAGCTCTTACATGGATGTTAAAAATTTATGATGAAACTATTTATTGTTATCACGAAATAGTTCATAACCAATGGATTGTTAAAGAATTTGAAAAAAGAAACGTCGTTTTTGTTGAAAGCCCAGAAGATATTCCAAATGGAGCAATTGTTATGCTTTCAGCACATGGTACAGCTCCACATGTTGAAAAAGCTTTTCATGCTAAAACTTCTATAACTATTAATTCAGTATGTCCGCTCGTAACTAAGGTTCATCATGAAGCCAAAAAATTTGAAGAAAATGACGTAGAAGTTATTTATGTAGGACATAAAGGTCATGACGAAGCTAAAGGAGCTATTGGTGTTGCTCCAAATAATATGCACTTAATAGAAAATGTAGAAGATTTAGAAAATTTAAATATAAAGAAAAAAGTAGCACTATTAGCACAAACAACTTTAGCTATATCTGAATGGGAACCAATAATGAATAAAGCTAAAGAAAGCTATAAAGAATTACAATTACCAAGAAAAAGTGATTTATGTTATGCAACTACAAACAGACAAAAAGCTATTTTAGAATCTTTAAATTTAGTTGAGCAGGTATTGGTTATAGGATCTAAAAATTCAAGTAATACTAATGCATTAGTAAAGATGGTACAAAGTAAAGGAACTGAAGCTGTAAGAATTGATGACGTTAAAGATTTAGAAAACATTGATTTGAAAAGAAACATTGCCATTACAGCTGGGGCATCAGCTCCAGATCATATAGTAGTAAATATAGCTAAAGAAATTAATCCATCTGAAACACTTTTTTTAAATCCAATAAATGAATCAGAATACTTCCCACTCCCTAAAGAACTCAGAACTAATGTTAGAAATATATGTAATTTTTTGGAAAACCTAAATCTATCCGATGAAGAACCAGAAAAATTCCAAGGAATACAAAATGATAGAAATTGGAGTGCTACTGAAGCTCTAGCTTCTCTTTAATTAATATAATTGTTTCATCAATTGTAAAATTATCAGTTTGTATTAATAATGCTCCATCAGGAACTACTAAAGGTGAGTTAATTCTATTTTTATCTCTTTTATCTCTAGCCCTAATATCATCTATGGTTTCTTGATTATTTGATTGAACTTTTCTTCTTAATGATCTTACTTCTTCTGATGCATCCAAGTAAATTTTAAGGTTTGCATTTGGAAAGACAACGCTTCCCATATCTCTTCCTTCAATAACTAATCCTTTTGATGATTCGGTATAGATAGAGTGTAGTATATTTTGTATCACTCCCCTTACTTCATAAAGCTGAGCAATTTCAGAACTTTTCTCATTCAAATTATTTGTATATAGCTCTTTTTCTGTAATAACGATTTCATCTATTTTACATTTGAAAGGTGTTAAAGAATCTATGTGAAAATTTTGAAATATTATTTTTTTAGTACTTAAGTTAAATTTTGCTAAGGCTCTATACAAAGCACCCGATGAGAAAAAATCTAAATTTAATTCGTTAGCCAACTTTTTTCCAATGGTGGTTTTACCAACACCTGAAGGCCCATCTAAAGTAATTAAGATTTTATTCATTAGGTTTAATTATAAATAACTCCCCTTTCGAGAGCTTACCTATTTTATAATTACCAATCTGAACTCTTTTTAAGTTTTTAATTTTTATGTTGTTATATTGAAAAACTCTACGAATTTCATGATTTTTTCCTGAAGTTAAAGAAACTTCATATTTGTAATCATTTAATACCCTCAACTTATTAATTTTTAAATTCTCACCTTTATCGTATATACTTAATCGAAGCTTCTTACTTCTATTGATTTTATCTTTGACAGTAACAATATATTTTTTTACAATTTTATTCTTAGAACTAAATATTGTATTCAACCATTCTCCATCATTACTTAAGAGCATTAAACCTTCTGAGTCTTTATCAAGTCTTCCACCAAACTTTAAATATTCGTATTCGACAATATCATATATTGTTGGTGCTTTACCTTGTTTAACATGTGAACATATATAGCCTTTTGGTTTATAAAAAGCATAGTATTCATACTTTTTGATTTGAGTTAATTTTCTACCATTTACTTTAATTTCGTCGATATCTGAAACATACATTCCAGGCTTAGCTGGTAGATTATTAATTGTTACTTTTGATTCTTCTATTAATAGATCTGCTTTTCTTCTAGAAGTTGGTAAGTTAAGTGCTAAATATTTATTGATTCTCAATTATTCTTCTTCAGTAGTTTTAGAAAAATAATCACCTAATAAAGGAAGTTCTTCAATTGATGAAATATCCATTTTTTCTAAAAATAATTGTGTAGTCGAGTATAAGTGTGGATTTCCTGGCAAATCAAGAAAACCAGTTTTTTCAATTAATCCTCTAGATTCAAGAGTTTTTAATGAAGACTCAGATTCCACTCCTCTAATTTCAGATACTTTTATTTTTGTAACAGGTTGTTCATATGCAACTATTGCTAAAGTTTCTAGTGCTGGAGTAGATAAACCTCTCAGAATAGAAGGTGGTTTGAAATCGTTTAAGTTATTAATAAGAGTACTGTCTGTAACAAAATCAGCACTACTCTCATTAAATTTAATATAGAAACCAAAAGAATTATTTTTTAGATCAGTATTAATTTCTTCAAAAAGTATAAAAAGTTCTTTTTTTTCGATAGAAAAATTTTCGTGAAAGTAAGAGTGTTGAACTGGACCATCGCTTACAAGTAAAATTGCTGTAATAATTTCTTTATGATTCATAATTTTTCTCAATTGTAATATCATTTTCATTTTGTTCAGCTTTAACAAAGCCCCATCTAATTGATTCAAGTAATGCTAGGAAAAATGCGATTGCTTCTTGGGAAGTTTTCAATTCTTTGATCATAGATTCAAACGTAACATTTAATCTATCATCAATAACTTTTAAAAATGAATCAATTGCAAATTGTAAATCAGGTAAATCTTTATCGATATGCTTAAAACCTTCAATTGTTGAATATCTTCTATACACTTCTTCAGCTAAAGTTGAAAATTTGTCTTTATCCACAAAATAATTTACATCTGCTTTAGGAAACATATTTTTAGTTTGATAATATTTGAAAGCGCTTATTTCATTTTCATTTGATTTAATTTTAGATGCAAATGCTATGCCGACTTCAGAAAATGCTTTAAATTGAAGCAATCGAGCAAAGGCAAGGTCTTTATCTTTTATTAAAGTTATTTCATCTAACCATTCAATTTCTTCATCTTGTGGAAGCATTCTTTTAGCTTTTAATTCAAAAATTGAAGCAGCTAAAAGTATTAATTCTGTGAAATGATCAAAATTAGTATCTTCCTTAGTAGAACCTATATTCTTAAATAGTGTTCTTAAGTCTTCTTCAATCTGTGATTTTGAACTAGAGTATTTTATTAAAATACTTTCTAAGTTTTCAATTAAATACTCTGTTTGCATTAATAATCAGTATTTTCTAAAATTTTATGTTTTTCACCTAAAAGATTGATTTCGTAATAGTTTATTAAATCTGAATTGCAGTTGTTTTTTATAAGAATTTCTTTACCTATTTCTTCATGTGCTAAGTATTCAGTACTTTTATTATTTCTTATTACACCTAATTCAGTAAATATTCTAAAAATCCATGGATAATCGTTTATAGATTTTCCAATGTCATGAAGTAAGGAAAGTTTTAACAATAATTTGTCATTTGAATGTAATTTTGTTCGTTCAAATACTTCCAATGAATGTTCTCTATCAGCTTTACTCATTTTCCAAAACATCTTTTCTAAATTATCATCCTGTAAAGTATTTGATATATCCATTTGTTGAAATATATTTAAATTTCTATAGAAAAGAAATCGAATTGCTCGTTTTGATTTTAAATACACTTGTTTCACGATCTTGGATGACTTTCTGTAAATGCTTCTTCCAAAAAATCTTTGGTAACTTTAGTATATATTTGTGTTGTAGAAACAGAACTGTGTCCTAAAAATTCTTGTACGGTCCTTAAATCACAACCACCTTCTAACATATGTGTTGCAGCACTATGTCTTAACGTATGTGGATAAACTTTAGAATTTATTCCAACTTGTACACTTGTAGTTTTAATTAAACGAAATACAGCTGTTCTATCCAATTTATTAAAATTTTTACTTAAAAATAAATAAGATGACTTAATTTTAGGAATTGAACTTCTGAGTTCTAAGTATTTATTTAAGTTTATAAGCAACTGGGAACCGATTGGAACAATTCGTTGCTTGCTACCTTTGCCTTGTAAGCGAACAAATTCTTCAATTAAATCTATATCAGATATTTTAAGACTACATAATTCAGAAACTCTACAACCTGTTGAGTACATAAAATCAATAATTGTAATGTTTCTCGATGATAAAAAACTTTCATGATTATAAAAATTAATTAATTTCTCCACTTCAGAAACTAATAATACATCAGGTAATTCTTCGCTAGATTTAAATTTTAGGTTAAAAATTTCAAAGTTAGAAATAAAGTTATCTTCAATTGCATAATTTAAAAAACTTTTAATTGATGAGAAAATCCTTTTTTTTGTATTTTCTGAGTAATTAACTTTTGAAAGATTATTTAGGTACTCCTCTGTATGATTTTTGTTTATTTCTTTGTTATCTAAATATTTTAAAAAAAGATTTATATCGCTTAAATATGAATTTATAGTGTTTTCAGATAAGCTTTTTTCATAGTAAAGATAATCTTTAAATTTGGAAAGTATTTCCCTAGTCTCTAACTTGTTCTTTGTCATGAATTTTTCTATCAACTTTACTAATATTTTTTGCTGATTTTACAAATTCATAAAACATAGGAGCAGGCTCCCAAGGTCTTGATTTAAACTCAGGGTGAAATTGTGAAGCTACAAAATAAGGATGGTCTTTGATTTCAATCATTTCAACTAAATCTTCATCAGGTGACATACCGCTTATTACTAATCCATTCTCTTCTAATTGTTTTCTGAACTTATTATTAACTTCATAACGGTGTCTGTGACGTTCGTAAATTATTTCATTTTTGTATATGTTTTCAGCTATTGTATTTTTAGTTATTTTACATGGATAGGTTCCAAGTCTCATACTTGCACCAATATCATCTTTTTCTAAATTCTGATTTGGCAGAAGGTCAATAACCGGGTTAGGAGTTGTTTGAGAAAATTCTGAAGAATTGGCATCTTTAATTCCACAAACATTTCTTGCAAACTCAATTACAGCACACTGTAAACCAAGACAAATTCCAAGAAATGGAATATTGTTTTTCCTTAAGTATTCAATGGCAGTGATTTTCCCTTCAATACCTCTATAACCAAATCCACCAGGAATAATAACTCCGTCTAAGTTACTTATATCTTCAATATCATAATTATCTGCATCAATCCATTTAAGATTTAAATTAACTTTGTTGTGTAAACAAGAATGCTTGAGTGCTTCCACAACTGATAAATAACTATCAGGAAGACCAAAATACTT
>Ga0255751_10004343_pt1 | contig 12848 bp, 7 predicted proteins | sample 071ome_20_FD_179951 | JGI IMG/M metagenome (GOLD analysis project Ga0255751, IMG submission 179951) | Coastal salt marsh microbial communities from the Groves Creek Marsh, Skidaway Island, Georgia - 071412BT metaG (version 2) | ecosystem: Environmental > Aquatic > Marine > Intertidal zone > Salt...
CTTGGTGTGGAACCATCTTCCAGAGTGATTAACTCATAGACAGGACCGTTAGCACTGTTCATATCCACTGTAAAGTACTGCGCATCACGACCATCAGTGCCATCGACTAGATGTACCAAATGATACATATCCAACCAGAATGCAGTTGAAGAAGTTGCGATATCATCAACCGTTGCCGCTGTAGTGGAAATCAACTGATCCAGTGAGGTTGGGGCAGACGAAGCGGAGCTTGTAGATTCGGTAGGTTCTTCCGATACTGGACCATCAGAAACAGTACCATCACCCTCAGGCATAGAGGTTTCACCGGAGGCTGAACTGTTCAAATAAACCCGATCACAGTTACCACCTAAGTCAGTAGCCAAAGTACCGTCATAACAAACACCGTCCATGCCCTCTTCATAACGCAAGAAATAGTTGGTGTTAGTCGCAGTGAAACCAATTTTCACACCTGTCGCGCCAGCACTAAATACCGCGTCCGAATCGATAAATACTGCGAAGTCTTCAAGATCAGCATTAACACCGATGAAATCTTCAATATTTTTGCCCTCCAGATCAATCGCTTGCAGCGTACTTACGGTGGCCTGAACTGCATCAATTTGTGAATCCTGAATTACAACAGAACCTTCAGTTTCATCGACACTAACCAACTCAAAAGAGTCAGCCATATTTACCCAACCATTCGCAGTCAAAACAAAATCATCGTCTGGCGTATCCGCCGTAGAATCGAACTGCTCTTCGACCCACTGCTCTGTATCGAAATCAAATTCATAGAACACTTCTGCGCCATCCGCATTGATAAAGCCACGTTCCGCCCAGAGTTCTTCAAATTCGAACGGATAAGGGCTGGAGCCGTCAGACTGGAATCGGCTGGTGACGCGGGCTTCCGCATCCATCCAATAAAAGCCACCATCGTTCATTAAGCTTACGATACTTGTAGTCACCGCATCTTCAATTTGAGCAATCTGCTCATCAATGGTTTCCTGAACGATTTGATCGATCACTGTGTCAAAGTTAACCGTTTGACCATTTTCATCGAGTACTTCTTCACCTGATAACAAATCTTCAAGATCGATGTTGCCATCGGCTAAATAGGTGTCCAGATCAAGCGCTTCTAGTTGCTGCTCTACGTTATTTACCAATTGTTCTACTGCAGCTACCTGTCCTGGATCGTCCACATCGTAATCGTCAAACGTTGTGACGGTTTCAAGGAATTGCTGATAAGCCACGGTGGATTCAAGATCCAGATCAATTTCAGTGGCTGTTGTTGGCGCAAATAATGAATTGGTTTGAGCCAGAGGATCACCCACTTCCACAACCAATTCTCCATCCACATTTACAGCAATGACACAGTTCAACTGAGGAATACCTGGTGCTTCAATGATATAATTACCCGACCCGGCAGGTGACTCGGTTACTTGATCGGCCGTCAGTTCAAATACCTCAGTAACGTTACCATCCGCATCAACGATCAAAACCTTGAAGCTTTCTTCACTCAAGCCCGTGGTATCCGCATATGCTTGTTGAACCAAACTTTTCAGAGGATTTGCCCAATCAAAACCAGTACTGGCAAGCGTGGTTGGTGCGTTGCCTAAGTTCACATTAAATGAAGTTGTTTGCCCAGAACTTGCAGCAATAGCACCGTCATCATCATCGTCAAAAATATTACAGCCTGTAAGCGCTGCGGAGATAGCAAGTGCAAGACATCCTTTAGCAAACTTACCTTTATGTTGAAACGTCATATGAAGCTCCTGATAGTGATTAACCAGAGACACTGCTATTAACCCCAGCTCTCTTTTCCTTATAGCCCTTGTGGGCTTTGTTTTAAAACTAGACCAGAACACTTAGAAGCGAGCTTGAAAAACAACCGTTTATCGGGTTTTAAATCCAATTTGTACAAACGGTGCAAAATGGTGAATAAATGGTAAAGCGAATATTGAGGAGGGTAAGACGAAAAAAGCCGCACTTCGAAGAATGCGGCTAAAAAGGATTTACTAAGATCTAAGATTACAAATTATTGCGGTATTGCCACGGAGCTTTCCGCTGTAATGAAGTCAGTACGGTCAGCCGTTGTTGAGAACAAATAGGCATCTGAATCATCCAGAGTACACTGTTCAGCCAACGCTTCAGTATCATCACCACAAACCATATCCGCGTTGTAGAACGTATCGATGCCAACACGCTGGAAATAATCATTCGATGCATCCGCCGTGGTAGGATCTAATGTCACTACCCCAGAAACAGAGACACTAAACGTCCCTTGTTCCGTCTCTCCACCAATACAGTCTGCTTCAGCAATTGAATAACCACCCGCATTATCAAACGTCAGTGTTTCTTCAATCCAGCCAACATTACAATCTGGCTCATCAATGCCATCATTATACCAAGCAATGTAGAAAGTGTTGCCTGCCAAATCGCTGGTTGAATATGCAAAGTCTTCAACCACCATGGAACCAGCACCTGAACCAGTAACTGCCTGACCGTCCTCAACACCTGAAACCGCTGCTGTGAAGCTGATGCTTTCGTCGCTATTCACGGTTAAAGTCAGCACCCAATCCCAGTAGTTAGTCTCGTCGCTAAACTCTCGAAATGATAACTCATTCGTCGCTGGATCTACCGTCCAAGTGCTCAAGTCGTTGATATCTGGCTCATTAGAAGTCGGAGTGAATTCAATGGTACCCGTACCGTCGGAGAAGAACTCAAGACGCTCTAGATCAGAATCCGAGGTCATGGTCACAGTGAACGCCTGATTTGCAAACGTCTGGTAAAGCTCAGAAGTAGGCAAGAAAGCTGTCAGGATGTCATCCGCTGCAATGGAGTTATATACCCAGTCGGATTCTACTTGGCCACCAGCAGCCTCTTTATGACCTGGACGAACATAACCGTCTTTCACAGCGTAAATCACGGTAGCATCTTCTGTAATCTCTTGAAGCGCTTCAGGTATTGGCAATTCAATGATTGATTCGCCTTCAGCCAGACCTGTTGGTTGCGTATAAGACCAAGTCGTTTGCGAACCTGATTCGCTATCAACATACAGATCCCAACCCTGCTCATCATTTAAGGTGAAGAAACGCGCATCGCGACTAGTTACATTATCTTCATCCGTGGTTTCAATTAATTGTGCACGAATGTACTGATCGTCTTCGCCATAGATAGTGAAGCCGATAAATGCCTCATCATTAGGTGTGGATTCGATGTCCGTTACCAAGTCGGTCAAACTGGTCGCAAACGACTGACCTTGAACGTAAACGGTTTCGCAATTGCCATTGTAGTCAGCCGGGAATTCATTACCGTTACCCCAGCAAGAACCGTCCTCACCTTCACCATCATGGAACCACAAGATATGATTCTCATTGTTTGGAGCAATTCCAACTTTTACCGCGACAGCCCCTTCGCTAAAGGTTGTTGCAGCACTCAAGTACTCAGCGAGTTCTTCATCATCACGAGTCTGTACAAAATCCTGAACACTGCGCTCGCCATCAGAATACAAGTCCACCGCTTGCAGTGTAGTTAAAGTTGCGGCAGCAATATCCAGCGTCACATCCTGAATAACAACCGTACCAGCGTCTGTATCAGCACTGGATACTTCAAAGAAATCACTGCTTTGAACCCAGCCATCAGCCGTTAAGAAATAGTCTTCACTCGGCGTATCCGTGGTTGCGTCAAAGGTCTCAGCTACCCATTCGCCGCCCTCTTCATCAAACTCAAAATACGTTTCAGGCTGGCCAGAAGTCAGTACGCCGTACTCACCCTCCTCGAACCAATAGATGCCTGTATCTGCGAACGAAGCAACCGTAGTTGTAACCGCGTTCTGAACATCTTCAATCTGTTCATTAATGATGGCATCAACTTCTGCTTCAAATTCCGCTTCAATAGCCGCTAGCGCATCAATAATTGCCTGATCCGAAGAACCTTCATCGTCTGCGGCCAGGAATTGCTCAATGGTCAGACCGTTATTCGTAATGATGGATTCAAGATCAACACTTTCTAACTGCTGTTCAACGTTATTTACCAGCTCTTCAATAGCCGCAACCTGGCCAGGATCTGTCACGTCATAGGTGCCATCTTCAAAGGCGTTAGCATCCACATCTTCCAGGAATTGCTGATATGCAACAGTAGACTCAAGATCGATATCTACACCTTCAGTCGATGTAGTTGGAGCAAACAACGCGTTGGTATCATTGATGTTTGTCTCATCAGCAACGATGGTTAGCGAGTTATCCAAATCCAGAACAATCAAACAGTTTAACTGTGGGTTACCCGGTACTGAGATTTCATATTGACCGTTGCCTAAATCTTCAACTTCAATCTGATCGGCTGGCACAACCTCAATAACGTTACCGTCGCCATCTACCACAACGACTTCAAAATTTTCTTTACCAAGGTCAGCCACGGTTAATGCATACGCCGCATTCATAAGAGATTTGATAGGATGCTTCCAATCAAAGGTGGATACTACTTGAGGTGCTAAAGAAGCAGGTACATCTACTGTTACTGGGAAGGTCGTTGTAGAAGTGCTGGATCCAACCACGACTGCATTATCGTCGTCATCATCAAAAACATTACAACCGGTGAGTGTTGAAGAGACTGCCAGTGCCAGCAATCCTTTTTTCAGATAGTTCTTTTGAAACTTCATGCTTTTCTCCATTGAAGATCTAATTGTTATTACTAAAGATTCCGTCTTTAGATTTTTGCCGTGACACACTGATTCTTAGCCAAGCAACTATTAAAGCTAGGTCTATTTCATCAAAGTATCAACTTCGAACATTTATCATTCATCTACCATTTGGTATAAAAAGCATACTAATCCGATAAAAGCTAAAGATATGGATATCGAGCAGGCAAATATCATCCACATGATCTACGAGACCATCGAATCTCCAGACAAGTGGGACCAAGTTCTTCAACAGATCAGTAGAAAAACAGGCTCAAGCCACGCTTTTATGGCAGCTCGTTCCGGCGTGGATGAATCGCCCATTGGTTTCTTTGAAAATGGCTTTGAAAATGGCCACTTTGAACGCTATCAGGAGCACTTCTATCAGGTAGATGTTTGGACGCAAGGTCTAGCATTTAACAAGTTCAATCAATTCCACGCCAGTCATGAAGTCTGTGACGATAAAAGTTTTCTCAACTCCGAGATCTACAATGATTTCGCCAGGCCCGTTGACATCAGACACTCCATCGGCTGTTTATTAGCGCCGCCCGGCGAAAACATCATCACCGAGCTGGCCTTCATGCGCGGTACACAACAGCAACATTTTGATCGCCAGACAATCAGCCAGGTAAATACCTATTTACCCCACATACAGCAAAGCCTTACTCTGGCCCAGAAACTTCAAAGCATTCAGCAAGAGAAAGTTAAGGTAGATGAGGTCTTTAATGGGCTCAGCGAAGCACTGATTGTCTGCAGCAACCAAAATCAGATTGAGTTTTATAACCGCGCCGCAGAAAGCTTCCTAAACAGAACCAAACTGATTAAGCCCAACCTCAAGAATCAACTGATCTTTCAAAACTCGGAAATACAAGCCCGACTTCTTGAAGCTTCAGAAGCCTGCTTAAACAGCCTTGATGGCATTCAAACAAGCATCGAGCCTTGCTTTAAAAAACAGTTTTATTTCTCGGATAATGCCACGCAATATCGGGTACAGCTTAAACCCTGGCTACATAAGCGCATGACACCCTGGGGCGAGCAACGCATTCCTGGTGTGGTGATATCAATAGCGCCAAGTGCCATGTCGCGTTATATCGCACCGGAAGAAGTTCAAGAGCACTTCCCTCTGACCCGTTCGGAAGCGGACATATGCAGTCGTTTAGCCAACGGTATGACACTGCAAGCCATTGCCGAAATTCGCGACGCTAGCCTCAGCACTGTGCGCCAGCAAATCAAAACCTGCCTGGCAAAGACTTCATCTGGTAGCCAACTGGAAATGCTAAATAAGTTGTTAAGATTATTGTTAGTGGACTAAAACCGATAAACTTATACTAATTCCCCAGTTCTTCTAAACCTTTGAAAAAGTCCAGTGCTTCGGGGTTTTTCAGCGCATCGGTATTTTTCACGGGTTCATCATGAATCACATTACGCACCGCAAGTTCAACGATTTTGCCGGAAATTGTTCGAGGAATATCGGCAACCTGAATCACCTTGGCAGGCACATGACGCGGCGTGGTATTGGTGCGAATGACCTGTTTGATCTCGGAGACCAAAGCCTCATTCAGCTGAATGCCCTCCCTTAACACCACAAACAAGATCACCCGTACATCATCCTGCCAGTTTTGACCTACGGCGATGCTTTCAACAACCTGTTCTACTTTCTCTACCTGACGATAGATTTCCGCTGTCCCAATGCGTACACCACCTGGATTAAGCACCGCATCTGAACGACCGTGAATGGTCATGGTTGGACTGGCAGGCAGTTTACAGTCTCTATCTTGGTGTGTGACTAGTTCGCCATAATCGCCATGGGCCCAGATATTATCCCAAGACGCAAAGTACGCCTTGTGGAACTTGCTGCCATCCACATCATTCCAGAAACCGGTCGGCATCGATGGGAAGGGCTTTTCACAGACCAACTCACCTTTTTCATTCTGAACGGGCTGACCGTTTTCGTCGTAGATGGCAACAGCCATACCCAGCCCCAAACACTGCAATTCGCCGCGGAACACGGGCAAGTTCGGGTTACCCAGCACGAAACACGAAATAATGTCGGTCCCCCCGGAAATGGACGACAAACAAACATCCGTTTTGATGTCGCGATAGACATAATCGAAACTCTCATGGGCCAACGGCGAGCCAGTAGACAGCATCGATTTCAAAGAAGATAGATCATGACTCTTGCCCGGTTTGACGCCTGCCTTTTCAAGCGCAGCAATGTACTTGGCTGAGGTTCCGAAAATGGATACCGATTCTTGCTCAGCCATATCCCAAAGCACTTCGGCAGAAGGATGAAAAGGCGAGCCATCAAACAGCACCACGGTAGCGCCAGTCATTAAGCTCGATACCAACCAGTTCCACATCATCCAGCCACAGGTGGTGTAGTAAAAGATGGTGTCCTCGGCTTTAAGATCGGTATGTAACACCAACTCTTTGGCATGCTGAATCAGGGTACCACCCACGCTGTGCACCATGCATTTCGGCACACCCGTCGTGCCACTGGAATACATTACATACAAGGGATGATCAAAAGACACAGGTTCAAACTGAAGAGCGAAGGCCGTTGCATCCAGATAATCAGACCAGCAAGAGACCTTTGCGGAACTGGATAAACCTTCCAGTTCAGGCATTTCATTGACATAGCCTACCACCACCAGTTGCTCAAGATTTGGCAAATGTTGAACAATGTCGTGCACTTTCGGTAGAGAATTCAGCGTCTTGCCACCGTAGTAATAACCATCCGTGGTAATCAGAACCTTGGGTTCGATCTGACCAAAGCGATCCAACACGCCCTGCAAACCAAAATCCGGTGAACAGGATGACCAGACAGCGCCTAGGCTGGAAGTAGCCAACATGGCAACCACGGTCTCAGGTACGTTAGGCATAAAACCGGCGACGCGATCGCCTTTTTGAACGCCTGACGCTCTCAAGGAAGCAGCTAACTGAGCTGTCCGTAGGTAGAGTTCTCCGTAACTCAATGTTTGTCGATTACCAGCTTCATCACGAAATACAATGGCGTTCTTTTGGACCAGATCACCTTGGGCATGGCGCAGTAAATTCTCTGCAAAGTTTAATCTCAGGTTGGGAAACCACTTGGCTCCGGGCATCTTATTCCCGGATTCAAGAACGGGTTCCAATATCGGTTCTGACTGACCCTCTCCGGCGACTAACCCGGTAAACGACCAAACGGATGTCCAAAACGCCTCTGGCTGATCCACACTCCACTGCCAAAGCGCCTGATAATCAGAAGCTGAAATCCCCTGGGCTGACATAAATGCCGTCATATTGGATTGTTGTACACGTTCTTCTGAAGGCAGCCACAGAGCATTTGACGTCATAACCAGGTCCTTGATCGTAGAGATAAAACAGAAACTATAGCAGGCGTAAAAATCAGATTACCTTAACGTAAACGTAAACCAATATCTACCGCTCAGCGACTTGTTCGGGAAACTCAGACCGCCTGTCTAATATTCATACAATCGATTTTGCAAAAACTGAAGTTTGACTCTTAATTAGAAATATCAAAACCAACATTAGACGTATCAAAATCAACTGTTTTGGACGGACACCCTGTCCCAAGCATTCTGCTCCTCAGCCGTATGGAGGAACCAAACCATGCCTGTAAGACAACTCACTGAATATCTGGAAGCCAATCGCGTCCGATACATGGCACACAACCATTGTCCGACCTTTACCGCTCAGGAAACTGCGGAAGCCACCCATATCTCCGGCAAAGAAATGGCCAAACCCATCATCATTGAAGTGGCGGGCAAACATCTGATGGTCGTCACTGCCGCCTGCGAACGAATTAATTTCGACAAGCTATCGGATGCTCTGGGTGGAGAAAAAATCAGACTCTGTCACGAAGATGAATTTGAAGACGACTTCCCGAACTGCGAAACAGGAAGTATGCCGCCATTTGGTAATCTCTATGGAATGCCCGTGGTGTTATCGGCCTACCTATCCAGCAGGGACAGCATCAGTTTCAATGCCGGTTCCCATACTGAAGTGGTACAGATGGATATGATTGACTACTGCACTCTGACAAGGCCAAGAGTCGCGCGTTTTACCATTCTTCATTAGTTCACCCTCTTCCCGCCGGAACTCAATCCGCAAACGAATAGGCCAGAGAATTTACTCTGGCCTTTGCCCGTGTTAGCGTAACCACCGCCTATCGCAATCAATACTTTATAATCGACCCTACAATCGAGACCCTATACACCTTCGACAGTCAGGATGACATCATGAGCAAGTACACGATCGACAAAAGCCAATTGGATCATCCCCTCAGACTGTCTATCCAGCTGCACCTGGGCGAAGGCCATCACTATGTCTTGTTCCAAAAAGATCAGGTGGTGTTAAATGATCAACACTCGCCTTTTTTAACGGAACAACAAGCACTGCCCTTGATTTCAAACACGTCACCGCTGTTCATTGGCTATACCAAAGAAGATCAAAGTGCCGATATTTACACCTGTCGTATTTCAAGTGAAACCCGACTGCCCGCTGACATGCGTTTGTCCAACTTAAGAAACCTGATTCTTCTGGAACACCCAACCCTACCCAAGCTGCTGGGTCGAGCTAGACAATTATTGGACTGGCATGAGAATCACCGTTTTTGCGGTAAATGTGGCGGCAAAACCGAGCAGGTTCCGCAGGAATACAGCTTTAAGTGCACCAGCTGCAAACTTTACTTCTATCCCCGTATTTCCCCATGCGTAATCGTTCTGGTTAAGAAAGGCGACTATTGTCTGCTGGCAAAAGGAAAGCATCGCACCAGCAACTTTTACAGCACACTGGCAGGCTTTATGGAGCCAGGAGAAACCCCTGAACAGGCGGTCAAAAGAGAAGTGTGGGAAGAAAGCGGCATCAAGGTCAAAAACATTCGCTATTTTGGCAGCCAGAGCTGGCCGTTCCCGTCACAACTGATGCTCGGCTACATCGCTGATTATCGCTCTGGTGAGATCGATATTAACCCCGATGAACTGGAAGATGCGCAATGGTTTCATTTCGATGATCTCCCAACCTTCCCGCCGATTACCAGCATTGCAGGCCGCTTAATTGAAGAGGGGCTGAGGGAATTCAAAAATAAGTAACCATCCGTTCAATCCGAGAAACACTCACTGCCGATCGGATTGAAATACGTTAAGCAATTCCACTTGATCCTCTAGCGGTACAACACCTTCCGCCTGCAACACCAAGGTCAGTGCCTGCTCCATCAGATGACGAGCATAAACGGTATAGTCGTGAATGATTTGATGTAAGCGAGCATCGTTTCGATCGGACTCGAGACATCGTTCTGTATAGTTCTGAAAGGCATTGAGCTGATGGACCAACTCACTCAAATGATTAGGACACTCACACTCCAGCTTGGGTAAATGATCGAGGTACTTCTCCAGCGTTTCGACACTGTATACCGGTTCGGGACGACTTCGGAACACGGCCAGTGCCTCTTCGGCTTTCTCCAGTGTTGCTATGTACAGGCTGTGAGCTCTGCTCGTTTGCTGAAAAAGCTGAAACAGACTATCTCTGGTTGGTCTGCCTTTGATGAAAAAGACATTTTGTTGTTCAAAGCAATCGAGCACTTTTCGAGTGGCAAAGCGATAAAAGACATGAACTTCCGACATAGGATAGCGTTGTGCTATTTCTATAATATCCGAGCCATGGGCTTCAGTAGGTATCGCCTCAAGTTCCAGTAAAATCAAACGAGGCGCTTCTCTATCATCCAGCGTATCTAATGGATCGACTCCAAGCTTGCGAACCAAATACGCAGAGAAGAGCAAACGGTGCTCTTCAAACAATTGATTGAGCTGCCGGCCCTTCAGATACATCACTGGACGCTGTTCTGACACTTGCTTTAAGCGGTTCTCCAAAGCCAGGCGATTCAACTCGTCCAACGACTTCTGAGCCATATCACCGATCTTTAAGCCTTGCCGAGAAAGTTGTGCAAGTAACGCAATATGCTCAGCATGAACACGACTGTAACGTCTCCGACCGGCGGCATTCCTGCTGGCCAGATTCAGGTTATATCGCTTCTCCCAAGCACGAATCGTATGTGTACTGATGTCTGCCATTCTGGCTACTGAACTGATGGAATACATACTTACACCCGAATAAATAATTGTCTAATCTATGCCTAACTACTGTGTCTACTTATGGACAACTATTTATACGCCGCCAACGAATAAACAGATGAGTTACTTATTCGAGGACGGCTATGGATATCAGCACAAACTTTTTGACCGACTTTGAAAGCACCTTGGAAGCCTACAAGGAATACTTATCCCGTTTTCCGGTTTGGTCCCGAAAAATAGAAACCAATGCTTTTCAGCTGTTTCATGGGTTGAAGGAGCTAGCGTTTCAGACGTTGCCTGAAGATGCCCGGCAACGTATTCGTTCGGCCAACGAAAACTCGGAAGAAGAACCTGCCTTTCGACACTGCTCTGCAATTATTGCCGAATTGAATCAACACATTCAGGCGCTATTAACAGCGCAAATCAATCACGAAGAAACTGCAGCAACCATCAAAGCTCTGATTCTATCGAGAGGCTTATGCACTGCCCTGACGCATTTAAGGGATAAGATACTGGCCCATAATTTAAGACTGGTATTCAAGATCATCTACACCCTAAATAGTAATCGTAAATTGGCCATTCCAAACTCTGACATGATTAATGAAGGCAGTATCGGCTTGATGCGGGCTATGGACAGTTTTCGACCTGAGTTAGGGCATAAGTTTTCAACCTACGCGTATCAGTGGATTGAAGCTTACAGTCGCAGAGCAATATCCAATTATCGCTCGCTAATTAAAGTGCCACATTACCTCAGCACGATTCGAACAAAAGTCCATGGCATTATTGAAGAACACAAAGCCATATACAGGGAACCGCCAACACTGGAGTATGTATCCAAATCAGCCAAGATCCCTGAGTCCAAAGTGGAAGAAATTCTGACCATCCAAGACTTCACAGAATCACTGGAAGCGCCCTGTACAACAGATTCTAACTTGCCTCTGAGTGAAGTAATTACCAGCCAGCATGATAATCATGAGGGGCTCATTCGAGATAACTTCAATCAGTTTTATATTAAGGAGGCAATGAAGCCGTTATCCGATCGTCAAAAGACCATTATTTCGATGAGATTTGGCTTGGATAAATACGATGCTCTGACACGAGCCGTGATAGCAAATCAAATGAATTTAAGCCAGGAACGTATTCGTCAGATCGAAAAAGAATCGCTTGAGATCATCAAGCTGCAATTGATTGATCTGGGCTACGCCGACTCTGTTCATGATACGTCGTGAGTCGGCGGATATGCATCCTAGTTATCTGAGACCATCTCACAGGCCATTTTGCCAAGCGCACGAATGGCGTTTTTCACATCTTCCGTCCAAGGCACAGCACAACTGATACGTAAATAATTTTTGAAGTGATCTGTGCCGGAAAACACTTCCCCCGGTACAATGGTCACGCCTGCCATCAAGGCCCGTTCCTGAAGCGCAACGACATTCACCGTTTCCGGTAGACACACCCAAAGAATGAAACCACCACGAGGCTCTGAAATTAAGGTCCCATCAGGGAAATTACACTTAATCAGTTGTTTGAAGTTATACACATTTTCTTGATAGGCCGTGCGGACCGTTCTTAAGTGACGATCATAGTGACCGCCTTCCAGATAGGCATTTAATGCAAACTGCGACAGACTGGCGGCTGAGAAGGTATTGAAGGTTTGCAGCCATTCCAGTTTATCGCGATAACGACCAGGTACTGTCCAACCCACTCGTAATCCCGGTGCAACCGTCTTGGAAAAAGACGAACAATAGATCACTCGACCATCGACATCGAGCGCCTTAATGGAATGGGTTTTCTCTCCTTCGAAGCCAAGGTCACCATAGATGTCATCTTCAATGATCGGAACATCATACACTTTGCATAACTGATAAATTTGTTTCTGCTTAAACAAAGGAATGGACGCACCAGTTGGGTTACTGTGGCGACACGTCAAAGCCACGGCTTTCACATCCCACTGTTGTAGAGCCAGTTTTAAGGCTTCAAAACTGATCCCTTCTACCGGGTCCGTTGGGATCTCAATCAACTTGAGACCCAACACATCAGCCAGCTGATAAAAGCCGTAATAACAAGGAGACTCTACCGCAACGATGTCGCCCAACTGGGTTGTCGCTCTCAAAGCAATATTCAGC
>Ga0255751_10004348_pt1 | contig 12839 bp, 9 predicted proteins | sample 071ome_20_FD_179951 | JGI IMG/M metagenome (GOLD analysis project Ga0255751, IMG submission 179951) | Coastal salt marsh microbial communities from the Groves Creek Marsh, Skidaway Island, Georgia - 071412BT metaG (version 2) | ecosystem: Environmental > Aquatic > Marine > Intertidal zone > Salt...
CGGGAGACGCGCGGATCGATACCGGGGGAAGCCGAGACGCGTCGAGTCGCGGGGCGACGCGCGCGAGGATGGACAGAGTGGCCAAGATCGCCCTCGCGAGCGCGCCCATCGTCGGTGTGTGACGCGATCGAGCGCGACATAAAAAACCTCGAGTGTGACGGTTCATTTTCCCATGGTCGTTTTCGCGAGTCATGACTCGTCATTTTGTGACACATACACCCGTTTGGACGTCGCGACTGTTGACCGCGTCACTGAGCGCACCCATCGCGACACATCGCGACGCGACGGGCGAACGGGCGAACGCGCGAACGCGCGTCTGACACGCTCGACGCGGGGTTGGTTTTTTTTGGTTTCGCACACGGCGGTGAGGTGTCGAGCGCGACGTATAATACGAGATGCGCGCGACCGCATTCGATGACAAGGGGAACGACCGATGGGCATCCGCGATGCGCGATGACGACGGATGCGTCGCCCGGGACGCGTACGCGACGCCGGTGCACCAACGAAGAAACGCGACGGGGAAAACGACGGGATCGGTGACGCGCGATGGGTATCGTCCGACGGGGGCGTCGTGTGATTCGGCGTTCGGGGATGGACGAGGGAGAAGGTTGACGACGCCGACGTACGACGAAAGCGGGTCTCCGAGTAAGAGGAAAGGGTCGGCGGTCGGCGCGGTGGAAGACACGCTCTCGGCGGTGGACGAAGCGATCGAGAGTATGATGATGACGACGATCGGGGCGACGACGGCGGCGGTTCGGGCGCTCGGAAGGACTGCGAGCTATTTTACTACGGCGGCGGTGGAAGCTGACGAAGCGCAGCGGAAAAAGCGAGACGACGACGACGACGACGACGGGTACACGCGACGACGGAACGGCGGACGCGTCGGACATGGGAAAGAAAATATCGAGCCATTAGCGCCGAGGGCGATGTATTTCGGGAACACGCCGATGCGGGCGCAGCAAAAACAAACCCAGGGGGTGGCGTCGGATCAACAAGCCGTCGTGGCCGATTTACGCAGGGCGCTCGCCGAGTCGACGAAGAAGTGCGAAGAGCTTAAAAAGCAAAACCTGGCGCTTCAGCGAAGAGAAATCGCGAGGGATAACAAGAGCGCTGAATCCGCGCTCGTGGAACAGCTGCGAACGCAGGTTGAGGCGCTCATGAGCGAAAAGGCGAGCATGGCGAGAGAAAATGCGACGTTGCGGCGCGAAAACAAGACGCTGTCGGATTACATGGTGTACAGCGGCGTGATTGAAGAGGACAACGGTGATGACGACGACGATGTCTCGGGCGCGTCTTCTGGTGACATTGAAGAGCTTTCGCCGCAAGAGATTGCCGCGCTCGAGCGCGAAATCGCAGATTTAGAAGCGTCGTTGAACAGCTCTGACTCGACGCTCGAGTACTCGCCCGACAAGTCGAGCGATTCGGGAGAGAGCTACGGCGGTACGGACTGATATTTAACTCTCAGGTTGTAAAGTAGTAATTGTACACACAACATTATACCTATGGTTTATGATCATAACTAATCTAACGATCCGTGCGAAGCTCTTCCTCGTCCATGCTCGCGAGATCAATCGAACTGTTACCGAGCGTGCGCAAGTCGAGCGCTTCCATATTCTTCTCCACGCCCGCGGCAACGTCGATGGCGTCCTCATCCTCGCTTTGCAATGTCGACATGAAGTCGTCTCCGGCAATTTTTAGCGCGAGATCTACGGAAAGGGGTGTGAGCGCCATGGATAGGATGACGACGACGACGAGCAACTCATCCAAGCCCATTGGAAAGAGCGAACCCGTCGAACCCGAAGTCGCTTGGCCGAAAATGACAAAGGCGAACTCGCCCCCTTGGCTCAAAAACGAACCCGCGACAAGAGCTTCGCGCCATGAGAGACCGACCGCCGGTCCGAGGGCGGTGACAACCGCCGTCTTGCTCGCCATGAGCGTCAGCGTCATGGTCAACACCACCGGCCAGAGCTTGATGGCGAGCGGCAAGTCAATCGTCGTACCAATGGTGACAAAGAACAGGGAGAGGAAGAGACCCTTGAAGGCTTGGAGCTCTCGGATGATTGTGTGCGCGTACGGAGTATCGGCGAGGACGATGCCCGCGAGAAAAGCACCGAGGGAATCTGAAAACCCAATGGCGCTCGTGGCGAAACTGAAGCCAAAGAGCACCAAGAGCGACATGGCGACAAACACGTCGTTACCGCAGTTGTTCGAGCAAATGGAGCGGTAACCCATCACCGCGAGTTGTCTACCACCGTACGCCAACACACCCAGATCCAAGAATGAAGTCGCACCTCCCGCCGCCAAGATCGGGACGTCAACGCCGTCACCTCCACCACGCACAGCTTGCAACACGGGCAACAAAATAATAAAGGGCACGACGGCCAAATCTTGAAAGAGCAACACCCCGAGGCTCGCCGTACCAAACTTTGTCGTCAACATGTTTCTATCCGCCAACAGCTGCAAACCAAACGCAGAGGAGGAAAGAGAGAGCGCGAAACCAATCACGACTGCTTCCAAAATGGACGACACTTGCAGCATGTCGTCATTGCCTGGCTGAATGAACTCCAAAACCTTGGTACCGAACGCTTCGCCCGCCGGAAGCAACGCGGCGGCAAAGACGAGGTTCACAAAGAGCACTTGTGTCAAACCGAGTCCGAACGCGTACTTGGCCAAAGATTGCAAGCGCTTCGCCGAGAGCTCGAGACCCATCTCGAATAATAAAAACTGAATGCCGAGCTCGCAAAATTGATCTACCTCCTGGTTCTCTATGAAGAGCCCGGCGCGGTTGAGGAGGAGACCAGTGCCGAGGAAGCCCAGCACTGGACTGAGCTTGAGCTTGGTGAACAACGGCACGATGACGACGACAGAGGCGAGAAGCAATCCAATGTCCACGTCTACAGATTTCAACACCTTGGTCCACTCTTGATCGTCGATGACAGCGCCCGCCTCCGCTTCCCTTGAAATCGTGGACGCTATCCTCTCCACAAACAATCCCGGGTCTTCCACAGCCTCGACAACCATCCCCGTCGGCAGCGCTGCCTCCTGTCGCTCTCCATTCAACAACCCCATTGCGTCCTGCGCGAGCTCCACGCCCCTCTTTACAAACGACAGCGGCGTCACCCCGCTATCCGCGTCGATCCTCGGCGCCAACGCCTCGAACGACCGCGCCGTCTGATCCGCTATAAACGTCGGCATCTTCACGTGCGACATCCACTCCATCGCGTGCGCGCTCGCCGAGTGACTCGCGTGTTTCGCCGCTTCGCTCAACGCGTCCAACGTCGACCCGTCCAACGCTGAGAACGATTCCAACCCCGCCCGCGTCTTCGTCTTCATCGTCCTCCGCCTCAGTCCCCCGCGCGTCGTCGTCGCCGTCATCGCGAGTCTCCGCCCATCGCATCGCACGCGTCGTCCATTCGACGACGAAGACGTCGGTGTTGGCGCGGCGCGCGACGATAACATCGTCCTTCAAGAGGTTTGGTCTATCTCGCCCGGTTGACACGGCGTTCAACGTTACGCGTGTGCGCGCGCGTCCACCAATCTGAAACGCCCGATACGACGCAGGGAAAAGTCCACGTTCACCCGCCTTTGGTTCGCGCGCGCACTGCTCGTCTCGCGCGCGTCCGGTTCCCGTCGCGGCGCTCTGGAGCGAGAGTGACGTCTACGGACGCGGTTTCAAATGGAAAAACTCATCATAAAACCTAGTTATAAACCCTAATCAATTGTACTCATACTGTACATTTCATAAGTATATGTAGTAAAATTTTACCGGTCTCGTGATAAATCAGTGTATGCTGACTCACGCGTTCGTTGATGGCAACGGACGCGTTCGACGACACTCATCGACGCGACGCGACGCGCGATCGACGCGCGATCGACGCCGAAAGCGACGCGAAACGAAGCGGAATATTTCCTTTGCGTCACGAGCGCTGAGCGACGAATTCAGTCACCATGCACGACGGCGACGACGCGTCATCATCGTCGTCATCCGTCGACGTGGAGTGCCCGCTGGAACAACTCTTGGACCCAAAGTACACGGGTGAGGTGACCAAGGCGAGCACGATTGCGTTACTGTCGAAAATGTCCGCGGCGGAACTGTCGAGAACGAGCGAGATGTGCGTGTGTTCCGGGAAGAAGGGGTGCAAGTATAAAAAGTTTGTGGACTGCGACGAACTGTGGTGGCCCAAGTGCGCCGAGACGTGGTTCGAAGCGGGAACGGCGCCGGAAAAAGCAATGGGGAAACCACCCAAGGATAAAAAGACGTGGAAGAATGCGTACTTGGCGTTGAGACCAGAGGACGGACCGACGCCGGAGGAGGTGGCGAGACGGGAGGCAAAGGTGGCGAAACGCGAGGCGTTGTTGGCCAAGTGGAAGGAGGAAAATTTGGCGGGCGCGGGCGGGTTGAGAGGACGCGCCGCGGGCGTCGGGGACGTGATCGCGCCGAATGATTTGAGCGATAAAAATGCGATGCGAGACTTTTATAAATCTGTGCGGGCCAAGCCAAAGGGGAAGAGCGCGAGGGGGAGTTACGTTCCAGTGTTCGCTGGTGAAGACTGATCCAATGATCCAACGTTCGTTTGTTTGTTTGTTTCAGATACTTGTACAATTACTACCGTCGGTGACGATTTTTTGTAGTTTCAACGTTTTGTGTCTTCAATTCGTTCCTCCTAAGCGCGCCTTGAGTTCGTCAAACGCAGTGGCGCCGTCAATGCTGACGCGACCAAACAAGAGCGCGAGTTCATCGTCGGCATCGGAAACGTCGTCTCCGAGCGCGCGAGAGACGACATTCATCAAATCTCCTAGCGTGTTTTTCGTCTCCACGGAAAGTCCGGACGAAGATTCGACGTCGACAATATTTTTCATGATTTCGCCGAGCACCCCAGTCGTCATGTCGACGAACATGGCGTCGAGAGGCGATTCCATCTCGGCGCGTTTCGTCGCCAACGTCTCGCACGTCAATTTCAACCAACCGCTCTCAATCATGTTTTCGATTCCGTACGCCTCTTGGGTCGTCATGACAAAGTACCCGGCAAAGAATCGCACGAGTGAAACGGTGGCGGTGTCTACAGCGTCGTCGTCCCCGCGAAATTCGTCGAGAAATCCACCAAACCAGTAAGGCATGAGTGTGGCGACGCGTCGGCTTTCGATCTCTGGCGCCTGCGCGATGTGACATCCGACGCAACGCAATACAGCCAAGAGCATCATGGGATCAATTTTCTTCCGGTCATCTTCATCTTCAAAACATTCCAACAAGCTTCCCGTGACGTCGTGCAGCGTTTGCATCACCTGTTGCAATTCTTCTGCGCTGAGTTTGCCCATTTCGTTGCTGAGCTCAAACGCTTCTGCGTCGACGTCTTCAGCCACTGTAGACAAGGCTTCAATGAGCGTCTCAAAGAGCGCGAGTGAGCTCTGCGCGTCGTTCAAAGCCTTCATCGCGCCCTCTTCTGACGTCCCATCGCTGAGTAAAGTGTGAAACGCGACGTTGACTTCGACTCGAACGAGCTGCGAAACCAATGTGAGAAAACTCGGCACTTTTTTTGTCGCCCCACCGCTCACGGCGCCCGCCAAAACGGCAGACGGCGGCTGGGTGGACGAACGAACGAACCACCTCCCACCAGAGTAATTTGCAACGAATGATGCGAGCGCCATCGCCATGAAACGAACGTCTCGAGGGGTTCTAGAGCTCAAAACGATCCACAATCCGCAAAGACAATCGCGTTGCCAATCGGCGTTCGCTTCGTCGGGTTTATCCAAACGCGCATCCTCTGGCACGTTCCACCCGCACCCGAACGCGCTGGAAAACAACATGAAGAGCAAAGAAAGAACGCTCAGTTGTACTTCGTCTCCCACGGCGTCACTCATGAGTTTACAGAGCGGCGGTACGCACGAAGCGAGACTACTCAAATCCTCCCGCGTCTTCATTCCCGATGTAAACTCCAAATCCAACAAACTCACCGCCGCCTTGGACAACGGCAGCTCGCCTCGGCTTCGCTGGAGCGCTTCTATGGCTGTTTCAAATACGATCCCCTCACCGTGCGCCTCGTGCGCTCCTTCGCCTAGTTTCGCCTTTACGAGCGAGTACGCAAACGCGCACATCAACGCGTCCGCCGCCGCTTCGTCTGACAACCCCCCGTACACCCCTCTCTTCCCCCCAGCATCCACGAACGCCCGAAACCAGTACTCCATCGTCTTCGACCCGGCAAATTTGTCGCTTCGACACAACACCCGGCACACGTTCAACCCCAACGTCGCGCTCATCGCCGCGTCCTCCGCCTCAGCCGTCGCCTTTGGTTTTAACAATTCATCCAAAAACTTTGACCCGAGTGCCCGCGCCACCGCATCGAGCGTCTCCGTCGGCGTCTCGCGCGTCATCACCTTGGTCACGAGCAACATCCCGACGAGTTTCTTCTCCCGAACGTTAGAGGAACACAGTTCCAGCGCTTCTTCCAACGTCGGCACGTCATTCACTTCTTCAACGCTCACGACGTCCACGCCGGCGGACGCCGCCGACGGCATTTCTCTATTCTCTATCGAGACCGGACAAAGAAGAGGGTGAGATTGCGCGATCACGTGTTCGTTCGGTCCTGTATTGAGATCCGCGTATTGAGATCCGCGCGTCGCGGTCGTCGTCGTCGCTTTCTGACGCATCAATTCGACACTTTTTCCTCAAAACGAGACGCGTCGATGACGCCTCTCGGGGATCGTCGACGACGATTCCCGCTCGACGCGATCGACGTCGCCATCACTGTCGTCGTTTTCGCGCACGTCTTCGTCGCCCCGCACACCAAGGTGGAGGAGTCTTTCGCGTTGCAGGCGACGCACGATGCGATCGAATACGGTTGGTCCATTGATGATTACGATCACAAAACCTTCCCCGGGGTCGTTCCGAGGACGTCCATCGCGTCGTATATCCTCGCCGGGGTGACGTCGGTAGTGTGGCGCGTCGTCGGAGTGGTCGTGGAGGGCGTGAAAGGGGAAGAGGGGACGAAATTCTTGGGGCAAGTGTGCGCGCGTTGCACGTTGGGATTGGCCGGCGTCGCATCGCACGCGTCGTTTCGACGAGATGTAGCCTTGGCGTTCGGTGAAACGACGAGTGTGATGGTTGGTATAGTGTCTTTGTGTCAGTTTCATACGTGGTTTTACGCGTCGAGGCCGTTGATGAATGTGTTCGCGATGGTGTTGACGACGAGAGGGTGCGGAAGGTGGATTGGAGCGACGGTTACAAAGTCAAAGCGCGACGCGTGTGAAGCCGCGGTTTTGGTCACCATCGCAACCTTTTTGTTGCGATGCGACGTCGTATTGTTACTCGCGCCGATGGGGATGCACATGCTCGCGTGTGGGTTGATTAGTTTACCGAGAGCGGTCGTTTTGGGAGGCGCAGCGGCGACGGCGACGACAGCGGTATCCGTCGTCGTAGATTCGTGGTTTTGGGGATACCGCGTGTGGCCAGAGGGATCGGTGTTGTGGTACAACACCGCGTTGAATAAGAGCGCGAATTGGGGCACGTCGCCTTGGTACTGGTATTGCGCGTCCGCGCTTCCGAAGAGTTTACTCTTTGCGTATCCGCTTGCGCTTGTGTCAGTTTTCGTAGAGCGACGCGTGAGACCAGTCATGTTTGCGTGTGCGTTTTACGTCGGTTTATACAGCTTTTTACCTCACAAGGAATTGAGGTTTATATTCCCGACCTTGCCGTTGTTCAATCTCTCGGCGTCAACCGTGTTGGCGCGTGTGTGGAATAACCGCCGCAAGCATAAATTGCTCGCTTTGGCTGCAGCGGGCGGTTTGGCGCTCAGTCTGTGCTTGGTGTTCGTTTTCACCGCGGCGTCGGCGGTAAACTACCCCGGGGGTGTCGCGTTTCAAAGGTTACACGGCGACGTCAACGTTGCACCCAAACCTGGTTCGGTTCACGTCGATGTGCCCGCCGCGATGACTGGTGTGAGTCGTTTCGGCGAAGCTAGGCCAAATTCTGGTTGGAGCTACAGCAAAGAGGAAGGCTTACGCGTGGACGAATTCGCCACTCGTAACTTTGATTATTTGATCAACGCACACGATTCCGTGCCCGGGTACGAAGTCGCGGACGTCGTGCATGCATACGCGGGCTTACGACTCGATTTGAAATCTCTGCCCAAGGTGCTCGTCATTCGTACGCGACCAGAAATTTACACTCATCGCAGACTCGTCCAAGCGGCCATAGAGACGGACAATGATTAGCCTAGCAATGTCGCTATATTTCATTTGCAACAAACAATGCGTTTCCTTTTAGTTAATATCTATCGCGATGTCGGTCGTAGTGATCGCGTCTGTCGTCGTCTCGGCGAGAGTATCTATCGTCCCTGCGATACCTGTCGTCGCGTCTACCGTAGGGCTCGTGGCGTCGATCTCTACTGCCGCCTCTGTAACCGCTTCGATCGCGAGAACGAGAGCGAGAGCGGTATCGTCTGTCTCGGTCGCGAGAGCGAGAGCGCGGGGGAGATCTAGAGCGTCTACCGCCCCCGCCGCTTCCTCTGCGACGTTCGTCATCCGCCGCACGCGGGGAATCCAAACCAGCGTCTTCGTACTTTTTGAGGCGCTCCGCCAACTCGTCCCGCAACTCGCGTATGTGCTTCCAACCTTGATACTGTTTGCCGATGAAGTGCTCCTGACGACGCTCCGCCGTGTCCGTATTCATCAGCAACGTTCCACTGATGGGACAAGGCTCGGTCAGTCGGTAGCCATCCAAACTCTCCAACTTTGCTTGGACTTCATCCGCGCGCTTCTTAAAGGTTTCAATCTGCGCAAACTCTGCCTCTGCGCCATCGACATCACCCTCCTCACCGAGTTTTTCTGCTTTTTCCGCGCTTTCATCCATTTTTCGGCGCAACAACGCGAGCATGTCCGCGTCCGCGCTCACGGCAGCCTTCTCCGTCGCAGCGTCTCTCTCTTCTTTAGCCCTAATCATCCCACGCTCGATTCGCTTGTCGCACTCGCGAATCATTTTATCCAGAACGTCTTTCGTCATTCTCTCGTAACCTAGTTTGGCTTTCTCCTCGCTCGGCGCTGCTTCAAACGCCGCGCGCAAACCGTCGTCTCGCAGTTTCTCCAGCGCATCCGCGCCCACGAACCGCTGCACCTCACCGTCCGAGCGCGTGTTCTTAAAGCACGTCACGTCCAATCCACAGAGGTAGTATTTACACACCTCCGGATCCTGCGTCGCGCGATCGTTCGTTCGTTCGTTCGTTCGTCAGTCAGTCATCGAGGTGTCTAACAGAAGAAACTCTCTTCCTTCTTTTTCGATTCCTCCTAAGCAACGAACAGTCGGCGGTGCAACGCGTCGACGCACCGAAAAATGCCGCCCGCGACCGGTTCGCTGATCGAGCGGAACATCGCGTTCGGTGCCCATGAGCTCGTCGAGCATCGCTCGCATCGCGTCCGCCATGGCTGCGCCTTTCTTCTCCTTCGAGTCTGACACTGAAGCTCGGCGAGTGCGCGAGCCGACGACGGATTTCATTGGTACATCAACTACAACAATCGGTGAATGGGCTAATTCTAAAATGGATGACGCCGCGCGAGCGAAGCGTCGAGTGTGTGAAACGCTACTAGGCCGCGCTGCGGAATCTATCAATCGATGGCAAGGATTCTCCGCGGCCTCTATTTGCCACGCCTTTGGCGATGGACCATAACTGTTCAGAGTTTGAGTTCGCGGTCGCCTTGGCGAGTTCTAGCGCGGTTCTCGAACGGGTTTTCGGTGCTGTGATTTTCGGCTTCGACACCGCCCTAGGTCGTCGCGGTGGTTCGTCGCGGATGAACGCGTCAGGCGGCTCGCCGCCGCAGAACGCTAAAACCAAAGCGTCCGCTTCGCTCACGCCAACAGACATCAAATCCTTTTTCGAACACTCTCGCGCCACGCTTACATCGAGGAGATCTTCCTTGACGTACAGCGACTCAAAGTACCGCTCCATACCTATCCTCTTGAGCCAATCGTGAATGTCCTCCGTGCTGAGAATAGCTCGGCGCTCAACTTTAAACTCGACGTCAACATCTTCTTTTTCTTTTTCTTTGCTCGTCTCGGCGTCGGCGACACGTTTTCGACGACACGCGTCTATTTGATCGACCAACATGAAAAGTTTATCATCCAAGTCGTCGTCTAGTTCATCGTCTCCGTCCCCGTCGTCTCGTTCGTTGTCTTCATCATCTAGTTGCGTTAACACGGCTTCACACTCCTCTGCGTGTCTCTCCCGATCCATCAACGGCGCGTGGGTCAAATCGAGACCGCACGTCGGGCACATGACAGACTCAAACGCCCCGAACCGCCAAGGGGCGGAGATGGCGGCTCGACGACTCTCAGACATGAGTCACCATCTGAGTACAACGGTTACGTGAAAGCGCTTTTTCTCAACACCAGATGCCGACGAAAAAGCCGTGTAAAACTGCTTGAAGAGGCCCGCCTCCGACCAATAATCGCGTCCCGGTTTCATCCCAAGCGTGTGTGAGTATCGCTGGAACCAAATACTCGGAAAATTGTGAATCGTGATACAGCGTTTCATCGTTGAGTTGGACGCACGGATCCATGTTGTACAACTGATGGATTCCGCCGTACAGAGGCTCTTCCAGATAGCGGCGCATTCGTTCTTCGTAAAAGCTAATCAAGCCACGCCCTCCACCAACGGTGAGGAGATTGGATGGTCCGTCGAAGGATAAAGAGCGAACAGAATTTACGTCGTCGTACGGCAACGGAACGGACGCATACAGCGTGCGCTGTCTAAAATCAGCAAAGCCAATGTGCGAGCGCGAACCTACCGCAACTATTTGCCCATTCGTCGCCATGCACGCAGTTTCGAGATAACCTCGACACCGGTATCCCTGATTGATGAGCTGGAGAGTTGAGGCGTCCAATTGATGGATCAATCCCGTCGACGATGCGGTCGCTATTTGTTTCGTGGGCAATCGATCCACCACTTTCACGCTGCGTATGCGATCAGAGAAATGCGTGCACGATGCCAATGGTGCAATCGAAACGCTAGGCGCTATGACGCTCTCGCTCGCGCCTGATGTGCTGTATGGAAGGCTCCAGAGCTTCACGGTGCCATCTCGAGAGCACGACACGAGATCGTCTCTGCTCACGAAATCCATTCCGAAAACCACATCTGTGTGTCCTTTCAGAGCCAACTTTGGCGTCAAGACGCCATCAACTCTCGCAAATGCGATAATGTCGTGCCCAGGACCTCCGCTCGAAACGATGTGTTCGCGCGTGACATTTGTCAATACGGCGTGCCCGCCGCCTCTACGTATCTCCGGCGGCGGTTGCGCAGCCACCGTCCCGTGCCCTTCGTGACCAGAAAGGATCGGTGGAAAGTAATTCAAACCCCACCAATGTCTCGGACGCGCAGAATTTTCTTTGATTGACCCGAGGGCCACCTCGCGAAATATCGTGCCGCCGCATCGGCCTAGTCGGTCCAGTTCAATCTCAAACAATTTATTATCCTTCGTACTGATCATCGCCTTGTCCACCGACAACCAACACGACCCGAACACTTTATCGCACCCTCGCACCGCATCTGCACCGCTCACATCGTCCAAATCACGAAAGTCACGCAACGCCAACGCTCGAGCGGCGTCCGACGCCGTCGCGCGCCGAGAATCCCAACATTTCCATCCACGTCCCATCTCACGCGCACCACAGCCGCGGTACCCCACAATCGCATCCGTCCGTCTCGCCCGCGCTCGAAGATCCATCTCGCGCGTCGTCATCCTCCTTGGTCGTCAATCGATCGATCTAATTCGTACACACGATGACGACGACGACGACGACAATGTCACAAATTTTTGTATCGAACGAACGCACGCGTCCTCGCGCGTCCTCGCGCGCGCGAATCCGCCACGACGGACGCGACCGAACGATGAAGAAAATTTTTAATCGACAATGTATCGCTCAGGACGGTCGATTTTGCGTCGCGCGCGGTTGCGCGAGGCGGCGAATGTGGTTCGGTGCGTTATTCCTAGCCTCGTTTGTTGCAAACGAACACTCATCATGACGACGGCGCTGACGGTGCGATAGGACGGACGGAAGGCAACCCGACGATGAAGAGACGCGCAGACGACGAAACCGGCGCCGACGCGTCGCTCAAGGCTAGGTCGGAACGCGCGGTGCGAGAAACGCTCGAACGAAAGCGAAGCAAAGCGCGCAAAGAAGCTGATGACGATGCGAGTGCGAACCGAGCGACGGATGTGAACGGCGACAAAGGGACGACGGCGACGTTTCCGGGCGGGATGATGACGTTTCCGGGACGCGGGGTGGATGAGGTGGCGCGGCGTTTGAACGTGCCGCTGCCGTTTCGACGCATGACGGAAGACGAGACGGGAGCGGCTGACGGAGTCGGAGCGTGTGGAGCCGAGGCGAAGACAAACGCGGACGCGAGCGATGTGGAAGAGGATGAGTGGGACGACGTGGATGAGTATGATTACGGTGCGTACGTTCCGGATGTGGAGTTGGAAGAGACGGTGAAATTGGAGGAGACTCGGGATCCGAAAGCCGTGGAGGAGGCAAACGTGGGCAGGCGTAAGAAGAAGGTTCGGAGATTGAACGACGAAGAGAGAACGGCGTTGTTGGCGACGCATCACGCGCACGTCTTGTGTTTAGTAGCTAGAGGTCGCATAGTGCGGTCCGCGGCATCGAGCGCATTGCTCAGAGCGCTTCTGGTCTCCTGCGTACCGAGAAATTTGGTCGATGCGTGCGCTACGAAATCGTCGACGGTGGAGGCGAGTTCTTTAGCCATGCTCGCCGATTGGTTCTCGAACGCCGTGGCGCCTCCGATATCGATTGATGATGATGATGAAGGCAGGCGCGACGTTGTGAAGGATGCTCG